>Ga0214173_100050_pt1 | contig 22082 bp, 27 predicted proteins | sample TroBogEpilimnion_34_FD_153011 | JGI IMG/M metagenome (GOLD analysis project Ga0214173, IMG submission 153011) | Freshwater microbial communities from Trout Bog Lake, WI - 25JUL2007 epilimnion | ecosystem: Environmental > Aquatic > Freshwater > Lake > Epilimnion/Euphotic zone | place: Trout Bog... | reverse complement strand
TGCTGGGGTGGGTGTGGGGGTGTCGTCGTCGCTGCCAACGAGGGCGGCAAGCTCAAGTGAATTTCGTTTCAGCCACCAGTGCGGGAGGTGGGCGGTGCTGGTCGCGCTGTCGTGCCGCGCCGATTTTTTGGGAATCCAGCTGGTGAAGGGTTTAAAAATGGTGTCGGGAAAATCGACAAGTTGCTGCACCATTATTTTTAGCGCGCTGTCAGTCGTGCCAATCACTGACACGCGGGCCAGCAAGCCGGGCACAAGAGCGAGTAATTTAGTGTCTGTTGTGTCGGACCAAACTGCGGAGAGGTCTGCGAGCGGCAGAGCGCGGGCTACGCTGCTGCGGATGCCGTGTGCCGTGAGCCATTGGCAAGCGGGCTCTTTAGTCGCCGCGCTGATAGTCGGCAGGTAGTCGCTGTTGCGCGGGCCGTAGGCTGCGACGGCTGCGTCTAGAGCCTCCTCGGGCGAAAGGCGGGGAGTGCGGGCCATGTGGTGTGCTCCTCTGGTTAGATAAGGCGCAGCAATGCGGCGGCGGCGACGATTGCGACGGCCATCACGGCGGCGACAATTGCGTCGGCAGAAAGCGCGCGGATGAGACGGCAAATGCTGCACGGGTATAAATTATAGCGGATGGCGGCTTTGCGCCGCCGCAGCTGGCGGTGTGTCGGGATGGTCATGTGTGGTTGCCTCTCTTGTGTGTGGTTGATGTGGAGGATCAGCGCATAAAGACATAGGCAACCCATTACAAGCGTTTTTTATTCTCCTGCGTTTTCAACGGGTTGCTATGGGGTAAATCCACATGCGGAATGGAACGAGGGCGGAAAGATAGGGGGTTGGGGTGGGTGGTTGTTGTGGTGGCGTAATGTGGGGGGTGGCAAGCGGCGAGATAGGGTGGCGGTGCGCTATGTTCAAACGGGAATAGCGCCAGGTCTGGGGTGGTGGCGGGCAATAAGTATTGCGGGGCGGGAAAATCTGGGGGGGTAGAAGTTCCCGCTATCTGCTCGGACAGCTCGCTATCTGCTCGGACAGCCCGCCGTCCCACCCGCGCGCTATTCCTGTTTGGACATAACGTCGGCCAGTCGCCGGCACAGCATCGGCATGCCGACAAGCAAGAGCCTGCACCATCGGTCATTGTCTAACGATATCAATGCCTTAGCCTGCCATGACCACCCCGCCGGCAATAAATAATTCCATAATACCTCTTATGCGACATGTAAAAGCTAATGATATCAACGACTTGCGCAATCGTAACGGTTTCATTTCCTATCCTAGCCCATTACAATTGTAAAGGGTGGTAAGGGGAAGGGGAGGGGGGCTTTGTCTCAAAAAAGAAACGGCAGTGGCTATGCCAAAAGACCGCCCAGCACCGACCGGGCACCCCCATTCGGGGGCGTTCGAAAATTTGCTGGCCAAACCCCCATACATTCCAGCCAAAAAACCACGCAGCCTTTTAAACGGCCATAGAGCGGTTTCAACACCCCGTCCGGTCCTACCTAACACGACGCACCCCACACCCACCCACACGGTCAAAAAAACCGGCCTAGCGTTGATGTTATGGCTATACCCCCCCCTTCGCATACACACACAGCCCGACCAGCGCATACGAAAAGACCCACCCCGGTCTCCCGGAATGGGTCGAATCGTGCCCCCTGATAGATCGAATGGAGCAAATAGATCACCCCTTACGAGTTACCCTGAAATGGCAGAAATGAAATGACAGTTTAGGTATAGCTACTGGCAGCAATCTATTTGATCCATTCGCCCTATTCCCGGTCATGCCTTGGTGACGTTCCAACGCGCCACCGCGCCGCTGGCTTTTCCCGCTTTCCGCAGCTTAAATCCTGCCGCAATGCGCCCCTCCTTGCTGCGTAAGTAGTTGGAAAGCTTACGACTATCCCCCTGTTGTCGGCTCTCACTGACGCGCAGCACTATCTCCCGCATTAAGGGATACTTAAACTGCCCAGGCTCCCCCGGCTCATCCGAAAACAGCCGTTGGCCCACGAGGTCGATCAACTCTGCCGTGGTGAACGACATGACAACATCGAACTCAGCCTTCCACGCTTCGATCAATTCGCTCAATTCGCTCAATTCGGGGTCGTCTTCCCGTGCCTGCTCCATCGAATCGCACGGGTCCGGGCAGCCGAGCCACACCAAGGCCGAACGGACAAAGTTGGACCAATCTTGGAAAGACGCCAGCCGGAGATCACGCGCCCCCGGAAAGCCAGCTTTCGCATGGGCAAGCACAATTGTGAGGCATGCAGCCACATACTCTGCCCGATTGTTTAAGACCTGCTCGACAGGATCAAAGTCAAACTCGCGCAGTTCCGGGCGTTCTAGGCCGGCGTCTAGGTTGGAGAGAATCGCCCGCCGTGTCATATCGCCGCGCACACGCATTGCGTTGCCGGTGGCAAATATGGTGGCGCGTGATTCGATTTCGATGATCTCGGACGTGCCCAGCGGCCTGATCTGGACAATGGGACGTTCGATGGCTTGGCAGAGAAGGTCACCGCCCAATTCGCCGTTCACGTTGTCCAGGCAGATAATGGGGTGAGCGGCGATGAGCAGGCCACCCAGCCGCTTTTCAGTTTCTTCTTCGGTCTTGGCCACCGTCGCCACCGGACACGGACGGCCCGTGGCGATGGCGCTGGCCACGTCGGCTAGATAAGTCTTCCCGGTGCCGGCGGTGCTGGCGCGGAAAGCGTGCATGGGCGCAACCGAGACTGCCCCACGAATGACCGGCGTGATGACGGCGGAAATGGCCACCGCCTCATCGGTCGGGGTGACGAAGGGAAAGTTCTTCAGCAGCCGTTGCAGTTTCTTCAACGCCGCAACGGCATCGTCCTTCCTTAGTTCCTCTGGTATGTGGGCCATCACATCCAGCTTGGCGTCGGCGGCGTGAAACAGCCGTGTGGCCGCGTCGTAGCCATCTGCCGTCAGCAAACTGCCGTCCGGCCTGAGTGTGGGTGTTGTGATGACGCCGGCAACCCGTGGAAACTTCCACAGCCCATTGCGTGACAAAATAGTAACCGAAACGGCGGATGGTGGGTCAATGCGCACCCAATCCGCACTGCGCTTGTCGAACCGCTCCCATTCTGCCGCCTGACAAAGCCGGTCGGTTAGTGCGGCCGCGCCGATCTGTGACAGCCCCGCAGCTAATGTGGTTCGGCCACGGGATGCCGGCACTTCCGTCAGGATCGGACGAACGATGGACTGCCCGCGCTGGTAAATGGGCATGCCCGAGTCAACCAACGCCTGCTCGCCCTTGGTGGCCACCTTATCGAGTTGGCCGGCGATCACCTTAATGGTGACCGCCTTGTCCGTTGGGGTTTTCGATGGCTTTGGCCTCTTGTCGGCCACGCCCAGTTTTGGTGAGTTGGTAACCCCGAGGCTTTCCCAATAGCCATCAGGGTCGGCGGGTGGATCGAGGTTAAGGCTCATAGTGAGTTCAGCGCCCAGTCAACATTCAGCATTTTATCAACCAAGAACGCCGGCCAGTCCAAATCGCTGACAAAAAAGCAAACGATGGGCAGATCAGAAATCTGCAACTGAAAGTAATAGTGACCTGGGTTATATTCGTCCTTTGGGTTTTGGTAAATCCAAAGGTGGTTAAGACAATCATTGGGAGAAGTGGCTACGCTTTCTGCCGCAAGTTCATATCCAGCCTTCGCAAGAGCCTCATTTTCAGCCGCCCTGCTATTAAGCGGTTTAATGATGCTCGCCGTCAAAATGTCCTGCATGCGTTTGGGTATGCCCCGGTTCGCCCACCCCTTGCCAGCAACCCACCACATTGCTCGGTCGTTTTTCAAATCAAAGCCAACGCCAACCATACTATCGTAAACAAGATCAGCCATGTCGTCCTCCTTGGTTGAGACGGACGCACATTACCAAAATGGGGCGAATGGGGCAAATAGATTATTTTGAACTTGCGGCCCAAAAGTGTCAGACCGGGCGAACGGATACGGTCAGTTTTGAACGACCTGGGACACCATGGGACACGCTAGACCACGCTAGACGGTCAGCTATTAACCCGCTGCAACCCTGTCCAGCAATTCATGCAGAGTGGCATGCCAATCTCTGTCCGCCGCCGTCGTAGGTTTGCGCGTCGGGACAGGCACTTCCTTGGGGAGCCAAACTTTAAGGCCGAGCGCACCGGCCTGTTTAATTAACGCAGGATCGACGCCGGGAAACGCCACCACGCCGTCTGCCATCTGCATTTTGGCTTTGGCCATGTGCAGCGTCGCGGTATCGCAGGCCCAATCGTAGCCAAATTCTTCCGCGCCGCCCCTGGCCAATGACAGCACACAGGTGATCTCGCGCTTCTTGTTTGCCGCGTCCAGGCAGAACAGCACGAAGTCACGATTGCGGTAGCTGGGGGCCACCAAGACCATAAGGTTCATTTTGTCACCTTGGGCACGTTCAGCTTATAGCCAGCGCGCAATATCAACGCGAGTTTTGTTTTTTCGTCCTGCTGCTTTTGCTTGAGGCCGGACTGAACAAAGTCGTCCCATTGCTCCCCGGCCCAAACCGCTTCCTCAAGTTGCTTGGCGATTTTGTCCATCACGCGCTCAAGCTGCGTCGCGTCGCCCTTCCATACGTTTTTTTTGTAGGCTCGTTCTAGGATGAACAAAGCCTGCTCAAACGTAATGCGGCCCGCGACTATCATCCCGCTAAAGATGTAAGTTGCGCGCTTGATCCCTTGCGGGGTGGTGAAATCTATAATTGCCATAAGCCTATACTGGCAAGTCCGCCGTTGACAGTCAAGCGACGGCGGGCTACATTTGCAAAATATAACAACGGAGTTGCTTACCCAGTGGCTCGCCCTGAATCCTCATACAGTAAAGCTGTTGCTGACAAAATCCTCGACCGAATGGAAAAGGGCGAATACGTCACTGCCATTTGTAAGGAAAAAAACATGCCGGGGTTTCGCACCCTTGGCGATTGGCGAGCGCGTCACCCTGAATTTGCTGCCGCTTATGCTGAGGCTCGAAAGGCTCAGGCGCTATCCCATGCCGAGCGCGGCCTTCGCATTGCGATGAATGAAGACCCAGCTTTCAAAAACCATGACGCCCACAGTCGGCGTTTGGCCTTTAACGCCCTTCAGTGGTCGGCTTCCAAGCTTGATCCGAAGAACTGGGGTGACCGGACAATTGTGTCCGGCGACGAGGACGCCCCGTTGCTTGTCGAAACGCAGCGCCGTCAGCAGTTGGAATCGCTTTCCTATGAAGAACGAAAAGCGATAGAGAAAATCCTCCTGGCCGCAGCGCAACGCAAGGAGCGGCAGGAAATTGAAGGAAACGTTGACGATGAGTGACGTGCCGCAAATTCCCATTCCGGTTTCTGCCGTGGGTGATGCCTTGCCGCCCGACGTGCCTGCCGTCGAAATGCCGACTTTCACGGACGTGGAAGCGCCGGTCGAACCGGATTACGGTCAGCGGGAGCGCGACGTGATTGCTTACCTCAAGGCGTGGGTCAAGCGCCTGATTGCGACTGGCCTGGAATGACCAAACGCCCAGTCACCATTGTTGATGAGCAACAGCCCGTTCGGCCAGTTGCTGGCAAAGCGCCGGTAGCCGCCACCATGAACGTGCAAACGGCTAATGCGTTGGTGACTGGTGCGCCTTTGGAAGAATCGCAATTGCGACTCGCCATGGCGCACTTTACCGCGCTGGAAAAGTTATTGTCGCTCTCCGGGCCGCGTTTTAGCAACGCTCGGTCGGAAGCGGCCAACATGCACAACGTTGCCGTTCGCCGCATTAAAGAAAATCTAATGGAGAAACGGCAGCGCGAACAGCGCCATGCCGACGCTATGGCCGGGCTTGTTGAAATCTCGGTGACCTAATGGCCATCGAACCTTTTAACATTATTAACTTCAAAGACATGGCTTATCTTCGGCGCTTAAACGCCGAGGATCGGCTGATTGATTTTATTGAATTGCTTTGGCACACCGCCGAACCGGCGCGCGAATTTGTGCGCGGCTGGGCAATCGAAGCAGTTTGTTTGGATGGGGACTCAACGCTTTTAACAAATTACGGGCCAATGGCCATTCGTGATATTGTAGATGGTCGTTTGAACGTAGAAATTCTTAGTTTTAATCACGCTTCGGGGAAGGCGGAATTTCGTAAAATAAAAAACTGGATGAGATCATCTGGAAGGAGTATGCTTGAAATTCGGTTGGTCTCTGGTCGGCGCATTGTCTGCACACACGACCATCCGGTTTACGTAGAAGGTCGCGGGTATGTCAGGGCAGACTCTGTTGATGCAGGAAGCGAATTGCTCTGTTTGCCGGGTGTGCTTGACGGAATTTCCGGCGAAAAACAAACGCAAACTATATTGCTCGACAGAGTGCAAAAAGAAAGCCGTCCCAGTAGGGGCGAAAATGATTGCGTGCTCGGTGTGCAAAAAAAACTTTTTTCGCTCACCTTCTCGGGTGCGTGGAGAAACGTGCAGCATGCGATGTTTCGGGGAAAAGAAAAAGAAACCAGAAACGCGGATATGCCCAAAGTGCGGCGGGGCGAAGTCGTGGGGCGGAAAATTATGCCGCGCTTGCGAATCGGCAGGCCGTCGCTTAATGCCCGACGTTTGTTGTCAACAATGCGGGAGCGATGTGAAAATTGGTCCCGCTCAATGGGATCAATCGGTTCGGCGGTTTGGAGCATTTTGCGGGAAAAAGTGCTTTGGTTTGTATATTCGCGGCTCTCGTCATGTTTTTTATACGGGACACCCACAGAAGTATTCGGCGGATTTCCGGGCAGCGCGACTGGTGGTGCTGAAGCGAGACGGAGGGAAGTGCTTTCTGTGTTGGGCGGATGGGATTATGGATGTGCATCACGTAGACGGGAACAAGCGAAACAACGAACTATGGAATTTGGTCAGCTTGTGCCGGGCTTGCCACAACAAACAACACAAACTTCCGGGCGGGGGGATGAGCGTTTTGATTGCGTCTCAGATTTTGTCGCAGAAATTGTGCGCGGCATTCGGATACCAGAACACGTCTACAACGTAGAGGTTGAAGGTAATAACAATTATTTTGCAAATGAAATTTTGCTGCATAACTGCGAGCATTTGGAAGCGGTCACAAGCGGGGACATTAAGCGGCTTATCATTAACGTGCCGCCCGGCTTTTTGAAGTCTATGGCCACTTGCGTGTTTTGGCCGGCGTGGGAATGGGGTCCGTGCGAAATGCCCTATAACCGTTATATCTGCACGTCCTATTCCAGTTCGCTTACTGAGCGCGATAATTTGCGCACCCTTCAGGTCGTCCATTCGCCCTTGTTTAAGGAGCATTGGGGCGACCGATTCAAAGCCAATGAGTCGATGGTCAAGATTATGACCGACAAGACTGGCTGGAAATTAGCAACGTCAGTCGGCGGCGTGGGCACGGGTGAACGTGGCGACCGCGTTATCGTGGACGACCCAAACAGCGTTCGGCAAGCTGAATCAAAAATCATCCGTGAGTCAACGAACTCATGGATGAAGGAAGTGATGCCGACACGTCTTAACGATCCGCGTTCGTCGGCCATTGTGCTGATCCAGCAGCGCACACACGAAGAAGACGTGACGGGCTTTTTGCTGTCCGAAGGCGGCGACTACGAGCATTTGATGATCCCAATGGAATGGGATGGCCGGCGTTACACCACCTCAATTGGCTGGACCGATCCGCGCACCGTTGAAGACATTTCTCCCGATGAGCCAAAAGAGTATTGGAACGTCAAAGGCGAATTAGCTTTTCCTGAACGCTTCCCGCTTGAAGTGGTCGAGCGCGATAAGAAAATTATGGGTTCGTTCGCCACGGCGGCGCAGTTTCAGCAAATGCCGGTTCCACGCGGCGGTGGCATTATCAAAATGGATTGGTGGCAACGTTGGGGTGCCGACGATCCAAAGGGATTAAAATTCCCGCCGTTTGACACCGTGGTTGCATTCTATGACGGCGCTTACACCGTCAAAGAACAAAACGACCCATCCGCCATGGCTGTTCTCGGCACGTTTATGGACAATTACCCCAACCCGGACCCGCTTTGGTCTGGCCGGCTAACGGGAACGCCGAAGGTGATGCTGGCTCAATGCTGGGCATCGCGCTTGGCGCTGACCGATGCTGTGGCCAAAATTGACGAGACATGCCGCAAATACAAAGTCTCGATTTTGCTGGTGGAAAATAAAGCCAACGGCCATTCGGTCTATCAGGAATTGCACCGGCTGTTCCGGGATAAACCATACAGCGTCATCCTTTCCGACCCCGGTTCACGCGACAAAGTGGCCCGCGCTATGTCTGTGGCCCCGTTGTTTGAAAACGAGATGATTTATGCGCCCAACACCGAATGGGCCATTGCCGCGCAAAACGAATGCGCCACTTTCCCCAAGGGAGCGCATGATGACCGGGTGGATGCCATCGTGGGCGCTTTGCTGTGGATGCGGGAAAACAACCTGCTGAAACGCGAGGGGGAATTTATCTCCGAAGAACGCCAATTGGATTACGACGAAGAAGAAGGGCGGCAGACGCCGTTGTATTGGACATGATTAACTGGCGCAGAATGCTGATGGATACCACCGCCGCAAGCGGAACGCTGTGGAAGTTCCCGATTGGTTTGGGTTGCATCAAGATGGACAACAACCGCATCGTGGTGGTCGATGGCTCGTTTAGTGATAACTTGTTTAATTTAGTCGAATTTAATTCCTGACTAATTTAAGGAAAGTTTCCTTACATTATGACTCGGCCAAAAACTTATCGACGCCGGCTACTGGACGCGGAATGGGAATTTCGCCCGCTTCCGGCTGAGTGGTGGCGTGAAGTTAAGAAGAAAGCCGAGGCGCGTATGGCTCGCCAAGACCAAATGATCCTTGATGGATGCGGCTTGGCGGGCCGCACAACCTTGGACATGACCCGCGCTGGACCGCTGAAAACGGATGAATGGGTAGCAGCACCATCAATGCGTGGTATAGGACGGAGGATCGGTAAGTTATCCGCCGCTGAACTTGAGGCCGAGGAATTTAAAAGATGGTAGTTGTCGCAATCCGCACACCGGATCAAATTGAAACGGGCTACACCCCGGACGGGCGTGAAGGTCGGGTTGATCCTGACTCTGGTGGTTTGTGGGTTACGAATGACGACGGCTCTATGAGCCTTTTGGCCGAAGAAGAATGGAATCCGGCCAAGGCCGTTGGCGAAAATGGCCACTACGATAACCTTGTGGACATTTTAGACCCCAGCGAAGTCGCCCGTTTGGCCGACGAAGTGTGGCGCGGCGTTACCGCTGACGTGCAATCGCGCGCTGAATACATGGAAATGACCGCGCAATCCATTCGTATGCTGGGTCTGCGCATCGACCCGCCGCGTTCGGATGCTGGTGGCAGCGGCGCACCGTTGGAAGGCATGTCCACCGTCCGCCATCCCCTCCTGTTGGAAGCCTGCTTGGGCTTTCAGTCTGACTTTCGGGGCGAAATGTTGCCTGCCGGCGGTCCATGCAAAGTGAGAAATGACCACACCTCGGCCACCGTATCTGAAACTGTGGCTAAATTCGTGGTTGATACGTTGGTTGCAGGCGGAATGTTGAGCCAGGAAGCGGCTGAAGCGGCTGTTCAAGCCACTCAAGTGCCGCAGGAAGACAATCCCCCGCCCGCTTCGGATTCAGACGACATTGCCGAGGCTTTTGAGGCTGATTTTAATCATTATCTGACGGTCACCGCGACCGAATACATCCCCGACACCGACCGCGCTTCCTTCAACATCGGCCTCACCGGCTGCATCTTTAAGAAAGTGTATAACTGCCCTATCCGTGAGCGGCCCGTAAGCGAGTCAATTTCGCCCAAGGACTTGATTGTGGATGCCGGCGCGACTGACATTGCCAATGCGCCGCGCGTAACGCATCAGATTGAAATGCTTGCGTATGAAATTTTGCAGCTTCAAGAAGCTGGAGTGTATGCGCACTTTGATATTGGCCAAGCGACCATGCGCATTGACCCCATTGCGCAGGCTGAAGCGGAGACGCAAGGCTATGATCGCAATGCGCAGCGGCCCGAAGATCGCCCCCACACTATTTGGGAGTGCTATACTCGCGCCAACATTCGCGGTTTGGATGATTCGGGCAACGGTAAGTTTAAAGTTCCCCGGCCATACAAGATCAGCATCGACCGGGACACGCACAAGGTTTACGAAATCCGCCGCAATTGGGCCGAGGACGACAAAAAGTTCAAGCCGCGCCGCGTGTTTGTGAAATACCCATTCGTTCCAGCCCTTGGCTTTTACGACATTGGGCTAATGCACATTCTTGGCAACACGACGATGGCGTTGACCGCTTCGTGGCGGCTCAATTTGGACGCCATGATGTTTTCCAACTTCCCCGGCTTCTTGTATTCGGACGTTTTGGGCAAGCAGCTTACCAACATTTTCCGCGTTCCGCCCGGTGGCGGCGTTCCAATTCAAACTGGCGGCAAATCTCTGGCCGAAACCGTGCAACCGCTGCCCTACAAGGGGCCGCAGCCGACTGGTTTGGCGTTGGTGCAGGACATTGCGCAAACTGCGGCTAAGGTTGGCAACCGTCCGAACGTGCCGACTGGCGAAGGCCAAAGCAACGTGCCTGTTGGGACAATTTTGGCGTCGATTATTGAGTCCACAAAGCTCGTTGGCGCGGTGTTTAAGCGCCTTCACGCCGCTCAAGCCGAGGAATTTGGACTTTTCAAAGAGCGTTTCCGCGAAGACCCCGAGGCATTCTGGCGTCACAATCTAAAACCCGCACGAAAATGGGCAGAAACCGAGTTTTTGGCCGCATTAAATGACGTGGATATTGTGCCGGCTGCCGATCCCAACACGCCTTCTCACCTGCATCGTGTGATGCAGCGTTTGGCGGTGTTCCAATTCGCACAAGCTGCGCCAACCGTGTTCAAAATCCGCGACACGGCAGAGTGGTTGCTTCGCGGCATCGGCGTTGCCAACCCGGCTGGCTTGTTGAAAACCGAACAGCAGATGCAGCAGGAAGCGCAAGCCGCGCAAGCGTCGGCTGGCCATACTCAAGACCCTGGCTTGGTTGCTGCGGCGCAAACCAAAGCCCAAGCGGCGACCATGACCGCTCAAGCGGCCATGGCCAAAGCGCAAAGTTCCGCAGCTTTGAGTCAAGCTGAAGCCCAAAAAGCAACGGCTGAGTCTCAGAATGTAGGTAATGATATGAAATTGCGGGCGCACGAGGCTATTATGGAAAGCCAAGATCGTGCAGCCGACCGCCATGCCCAGCTTGCTATTGACACAACACGCGAAGAAACGGCCCGGCTACGATTGCAGCATGAGCAAGCCGCTCATCACGATAACCACTCGCTTGCAGCCGCCGGCTTGGCGGGCAAGGCCGACAACAATCCAGCACCGCCGCCGAACGCACAGGAGTAGTCAATGTCTAAGTTTAAGGAAATGCGTGCCGCCTGCACTGCCGCCAAGGGAGGCAAAATTGCTTCCCTGTCCGGCGTCAAAAACTTGGTTGCCAAAGCCGTTCATGAGCATGAAACCCATGAACACAAAGGCAAACATACCAAACTGAAGCTTCGTCATGGCGGCGCTGCCGTTGAAGGTTATGCGCCCAAGCAACGCGTGGATCGTCGCGCCCGTGGTGGCAAGACCAAACATAAGCCGGGCGTCAGCATCAATGTGATTGTGCCGCCGGGCAACCAGGGCGGCGGCGCTTCGGGCGCTGCGATGCCTCCGCATCCGCCGATTCCGCCTGCTGGCCTTGGTGCTGGCGCTCCCCCGATGCCGGGTGCAATGCCTCCGGGTGGGATGCCTCCGGGCGGGATGCCGATGGGCATGGCGAAACCGCCAATGCCGGGTTCTATGCCGCCGGGTATGCCGCCCGGCCCAGGAATGCCGCCGAAACCGCCCGGCCTGAAACGCGGTGGCATGGTTAAAATGATGGCCGGTGCGTCCTCTGGCGAAGGACGTTTGGAAAAATCCCGCGCCGCCAAGCGCGAACAACACATGGTTGAAGAATGAAAACATCGCTCGATCCGAGCGTGTGGTCACCCAACCGGGAAGTGGGGGCGTCCTATGCGGGACGCTCCCTAACTTACGGGGACCAGCATTTAGTTAAGCGCCTTTCCCAATTGCTGCGTGAGCAAGAGGAACGGCTATCTGTGGCGGTGGCCAGTGGGTCACCAACCACCTTGGAAGCCTACCGCGAAATGGTGGGCAAAATTCAAGGACTAAAAATGGCGCGGGAATTTTTGTCCCAAACCCAGCAAGAGATTAACCAGGGCGGCGAAACAGCCACCAAGCCAGAAAGCGAACTTTATGTCCTCTAGTCTTATTTTGCCGCGCCACATTGGTGAACAGCGCAACCGCGCCATGAAAGACCCCGGCATCGAAGTTGAAGCCCGCGTTGAAGGCAAGATGCAGCAGCCTGACGAGTGGTTTGACGGCGAAAAGGAACGCATCCGCAAGCGCATTGGATGGGCGCTTGATAAGTTTCATATGAAACTAAACCGCATTTTGGTGGCTGTTTTTATTCGTCCGTCTGAATTGCAGTTTGCCGGCGGCGGCAGCCTTATCATGCCCGAGTCCGTGACCAACGAAGACATTTATCAGGGCACCACCGGCCTCATCCTGAAACTCGGCCCGCGTTGCTATGAAGACAGCGACATGATGACGTGGACCGATGAAGACAAAACCAAAGAAGGCGACTGGGTGATGTTCCGACGCGCCGATGGCGGCGGCATTCGCCTGCGCTTGAATGGCGTTGATTGCATCCTGTTTGAAAATGAACGCGGCATCAAGGCGTCCATCCCGCGTCCTGACGTGGTGTATTAAGGAGCAATAACTTATGGATGAAGAAAATCAGTCCACCGAGTCAACCGACGACCAAAACGACGGCGTTGTGCTTGATTCGGACCAGCACGACCCGTCAGACCCGCAGGTTGCCGTCAAGGAATTGCGCGAGCAACTTACGACCACCGAATCTCGTTATCAGCAGCAGTTAAATGCTGCTCGTGCCGCGCAAGAACGTGAGCGGATTGCATCCGAAAAGCTGCAAGCCGTTTACCAAGACAAGGCGGCGCTCGAATTTTCGACGGTAAATAATGCGCTTGAAGCGGCGCAGATGCGCGGGGAGCAGCTTCAAAACGAACATACACGCGCGCTTGAAGTCGGGGATTACGCCAAGGCATCGCAGCTTCAAACGGAAATGATGCGCGTTGCCACTCGCATTGAAACGCTTGAAAACGGCAAGTTGCAGCTTGAGCAAAACCGCAACCAGCAGTTGTTGCAGCCTGCTCAGCAAACGCAACAGCGCCAAATGTCGGAAGCCGAGCGCATCGAGGCGGATTTGTCTAGGTTTGACGCCCGAGCGGTTGCTTGGATCAAAAAGCACACTGACGCCTCCGGTATGCCGAAATATTACACCGATCCGCAATTCCAGGCGCGGGTTATCGGCGCGGCGAACCTCGCTTTGGGGAATAACATCCCCGAAAATTCGCCCGAGTATTTTGATTTTGTCGAAAGGACCGCTGGTGTGACCACGCAAAACAACAATCAGTCGTCGGGTCGCTCCGTCCCAACGGCTGCGCCGGCACGTTCGTCCGGCAACATCAATCAAAATCGGTCCAGCAATTCCAATTTCATTCCGGCTGAAGCGACTCGCGTGGCAAAAACCATGGGCGTCGATCCAGTTGCTTATTGGGCTGAAGTCCAACGCATGGATCGCGCCAACGAGTTCAAGCAAGGCAATCCTTACAAGCAAAGGGGCTAAAAAATGGGCCGTCCTCCCCGTTCATCCATGATGAATGTCGCAGACATTGAAAAAGAATTGGCCACCGAACGTCGCGCGGCCGCGCTTCATGCTCCGTTGCTTAACGAGGGCATGCACCGCCGTTTGACCGACGAAGAATTGATGATGCGCGAAACTGAAGCCGATCTTGGCCAGTTTGACGTGCCGCCGGAACTTGTGCCTGACGGCATGATGTATCAATGGCACCGAACCGAAGTGTTTGGCCAGCCTGATAAGCAATCTATTGCCAATGCGGAGCGCAATGGCTGGCGTTCTGTTCCTGCAAGTCGTCATCCGGGCTGGAAAACGCCTTCCGGTTACGAGGGGCCGATTGAAGTTGACGGTTTGCGGCTGATGGAACTGCCGGATACTGAAGGTTACAATCGTCATCGGACGCTTTACCTCAAGGCTCAACAGCAAAAACGCAACGGCCAGGAAATGCTTGGCCGCGCACCCATGGGCACCGGGCCGCGTTCGCATCCCGGCGTTCGTCCGCAAGTCAGCCGCTCCATCGAGCCACTTTCTGTCGAATAGCTGTTGACTCCACCACCCCGATAATGCACATTGTCGGGGTGTGACGACCCAAAGCGGAGTGGTTCCCTCTTTGGTGTGTGGTTGATGTTCCATGTTTCCTCCCTTGTAAACTTATCCCCTGCGCTTCATTGCGCGGGGGATTTTTTTAAAGTTTTTGATGCGGGATAGAGCAGTCTGGTAGCTCGTCTGGCCCATAACCAGAAGGTCAACGGTTCAAATCCGTTTCCCGCTCCCAAAAACTTATTGACATACCCGTAAATTGCCTCCTAAATGCCGACAGCCGCGCGCTGCGGTGTTATTTCGAGGAATGCGTGTCACGCGGACACGTATTATTCCCGCGCCGGGGATCGCGCCTCATCCGAGATTGCCCTTGACCGCGCCGGTCATTCAGCAATCGCAGATGGAGAAGTGCGACTATGGCAAACACGAATGCCCCCTTCGGTTTCATCCCCTATGGTGTTATCCAGGGTATGGCCCCGAACTTTGGCCTCACCCCGCGCAAGATTCTTTACACCAACACCACCCAAATCTTTATGGGCGACCCGGTAACGACGCAGACTTCGGGCTATATTGCTCAGTCCAGCGCGCCGAGCGGCACCACGCAGATCGCGGGCGTTTTTTGGGGCGGCTGCGAATATTACAGCACGTCCGGCAAAATTCCGCGTCAGAACACTTATTGGCCGGGCAGCGATGCCAACGCCGATCCGTTTCCGGCGTTCCTCATCAGCAACCCGAATGCCACCTTCTTGGTGCAGGTTGCCAACTCGAACACGACGGCTGCGGCCAGCAACACCGCGACCCTGGCGAATGTCGGCATGACCGCGAACTTCGCGTTCGGCACCGGCAACGGCACGGCCAGCGTCGGCAACACCAACAGCGGGCGTTCGACGGCTTACCTTGATCTTTATCAGGCCGGCAACACTTCGACTCAGCCGTTCCGCATCCTTCAGCTTGGCAGCGACTTCTTGCCGGCTGGATCGCCGGGTTCCGATCCGACGACTCCATATAACTGGGTCTTGGTCGCCTTCAACAACCAAGAGATGCGCACCACCGCTGGGCACTCGTAAGGAGTTTAATCAATGGCTGTTTCTGTCGCCGCTATTTACGATCTTACGCGCCCTGGCCTGCGTGGGATCGAAGGCAAATATGAGCAGATTCCGACCCAGTGGTCGAAAATCTTCTGGCAAGGCAAATCGAACCTCGGCGTCGAGCGCACGGCGGAAAATCGCTATTTGGCGCTTGCCGAACTGAAGTTTGAAGGCGGCGCTACCGCGATGGATAACAACGCGGGTGAACGGTTCATTTACAACCACGAACATTTCGAGGTTGGTTTGGGCTATGCCATCACCCGCAAAGCCATTGATGACAACCTGTATGAGCAGGAATTTCCGGCCTCCAACCTCGGCCTGCACGAGTCTTTCGCGCAGTTCAAGGAAATCCAGGCTGCGAACGTCCTCAATACCGCGAACGTCTACAACTCGGCCATCGGCGGCGACGGCGTGGCGCTTTGCTCCGCTTCCCATCCTTACGATTACGGCACCTGGGCGAACACGCCGGCTACCGCGCAGCTTTCGCTCAACGAAGCCTCGCTCTTGTCGGCCATCACCCAAATCCGCACCCAATTCCGCGATCAGGCTGGCCTGAAGGCGTTTTGGCGCGGTCGTCGGTTGATCGTGCATCCGCAGAACGAATGGGTGGCAGCGCGCCTCTGGCACACCACCCTGCGTCCGGGCACTGGCGACAATGACGCGAACGCTTTGCGCGCCACCGGCTCCCTGCCGGACGGCTACGAAGTGATGGACTTCTTGACCTCGCCTTACGCGTGGTTCGTCCAGACCAACTATGACGGCTTGCTCTATTTGCAGCGCAAAGAGTTTGAAATGTCGATGTGGGTTGACGACATCACGGACAACCTCTTGGTCAAGGGTTATGAGCGTTATTATGTGGGTTACAAAAACGCTCGTTGCATTTGGGGCACTTTCCCGGTCTCGTAAGCTGGGCCTAATTTAGAAGGAGCGCCAACATGGCGATGACCGGATATACCGGCCCTGTAGTTGCTTACGGCCCCCTAGCCAGTCTTCAGCCCGCCGTGGCTGGGGCTGCGCTGGGCGGCGAGCAGCTTGCCGGCCCCTCTGTTTTCTACCATGGCCTTAGCGTTCCCGACCCGCGTTTCCTTCTCGACAAGGAAAAGGCGGGTGGGTTCAAAGGGGTCATCGCTACTCAGTGGGCGTCTCCGCTGTATATGTCGGCTGATGCTGCTCCGGCTGCGCACAGCGCAACCGCGATCACGTCGGCTGCCACGGTAACGAGCGGTACCACGATGACGTTGGCCACGCCGTCTTTTGCGGCGGTGTCCAACATTCCCATCGTGCCGACTGCGGCGACGACAAACTACGTCAATGGTGGCGTTGGCACTTACGTCAACGGCAGCCCGATTGTCACCCCCGGCCTGTGCTTGGATTTCGGCTTTGCCATGGGCACGGTCGTTTCTGGCTCGGCGTTGGTGACCGTGCTGGACGTGACCCAGTTCGTGCCGGGCATGCCGCTGGTGATCGCCGCAACTTCGACCACCACGGTTCCGTGGTTGGCCACCGTTGTCAGCATCAACGCAGCGACGGCCACGACCAACCCGAACACGCTGGTCATGTCTTCGACCGCGCCGTTTAGTGCTGCCTCTTTCAGCGCCCGTATCGGCACTGGCAATATTTGGCAGAGCAACGAAGGCACGTTCGCTGCGCCGACTGCTGCGTTGCCGTATCTTGCTTCCGGCCCGACGCTGCTCCTTGACCCGCGCCAAAGCATTGGCCGTGGCGTGGTCATCACTTGCAACAGCGCATCCGGCACTGGCGGCACGTTTACCGTGCGCGGTTACGACGTTTATGGTCAGGCAATGTCGGAAGCAATTACTATTGCGCCCGGCACCGCGTTGACCAAATACGGCAACAAGGCGTTCAAATACATTACCTCGGTCACTCCGGGGTTCACTGATGCCACTTACACTTATTCGGTTGGCACCAGCGACGTGTTTGGATTTGCGCTTCGTTCGACCGAATGGGAATTGCTGTCGGTTTATTGGGCCGGCGCTACCATGACTTCCTCGACGGGCTGGACCGCTGCGTTGGCGACTTACACCGCTTCCAGCACCACCACTGCTGACGTGCGTGGGACCATCCAAACCTCTGCTTTTGGCGGCGGTTCGGGCATTGGTTCGACGGCTTCCAACGGCAGTTACAATAGCAGCACGGGCGCTTTCACCGGCAACCGGCTGTATATGGGGCAGGATATGGCCATTTCGGACATCATCTTTGCCACGAACGTCAGCGCCGTCACAATGTATGGTAATGCCCAGGCGTAAGGCCCTGCGGTTAGGAGGCTAGAGTTATGAAAGCACATCACGGTCACCACGAAGGCCACCACAGCGCCCATCACCGCGCTCGTGGCGGTTCCTCGCAGGGTCAGGAAGACAAGGAATTGACTGCCGATGAGCGGGAAGCCAAGGGCAAGGACCGCTGGGTCGACAAGGAAGTCGAAAAGGAAGCCGAAGCCGATGGCTATGGCGGTCACAAGCGCGGCGGTCATGTGAAAAAGCACATGGCAAAGCGCAAGCATGGCGGCAAGGTTCATCACCACGCTGCGATGCACGTTGACGGCAAGGCCGCTCATCACCGCATGGACCGTCCGAAGCGCAAGCACGGCGGCGGCGTTGGTGCCGACATGTCCCCCATGACTGCGGCTCACAAGCTGACCGCTCCGCATGGCGAACGCGACCAGACCAAAACCGACAAGCGGGACGACTAACATGAGTTTCGTGGACCTCCGCGCTAAAGCCAAAAAGCATCGCAAATTGGTCGGCGTGGAGGGCCACAAAGCCCATACCCGGCTTGACCGTCGCGCCCGTGGTGGCGCGACGAAAAGCGATTTCAATGCCGCAATTCATGACCAGCCGGCCCGTCCGACCATTGACGAACCGGGTGCCATGAATGCCGTTCACGCCCGTAAACGCGGTGGCCATGTGGCTAAGCGTGACAAAGGCGGTCCGCTTCCCGCCAAAACCCTTTCGGCTCAAGCGTCGCCGCCAGATGAAATGCCGGTTTACGGACCAACGCGCCCCAACATCGGCAGCGCACTTGAAGATGAAAATCCCGCCGCTGAACAGCGCCGTCGTGATTTGAACGTGCGCATTGCCCCTGGTCCAGAAGCCCCGGATCGCGCCGCTTTAATGCGTGATATTGCGCGCATTAAAATGCAAGAGGCAGCCAATGCGGCTGGCCGCAAACGCGGTGGCCACGTCGCGCACGAAGACGAGCGCGAAGATCGGGCTATGGTCAAGCGCATGGTAAAGCCTGAAGCTTTGACTGGCCGCAAGCACGGCGGTCATTTGACTGCTGCTCAGCGCCACAAGTTGCCGGCGAAAGATTTTGCGCTTCCGGGCGAACGCTATCCCATCGAAGACAAAAATCATGCTAGAAACGCGCTTGCCCGCGTAAGTCAGCATGGGTCTTCCGAGGAAAAAGCGCGTGTTCGCGCCGCCGTGCATCGGAAGTATCCCGAGATCGGAAAGAAGTAACTCATGAGCCTTCCGTTCGTCCAAACCATCACCGCCGCCGCTCCCGCTGGGGCGCAAGCGCCGTATGCGTTCGATTGGATGCAGTCGCCTCCAACCGCTGCGTGGAAGGTGGACGGACTTGGCTCGACCACGGGCACTTGGAGCGTGGAATACACGCTTGATGACGTTAACTCGGTGGCCAGCCCCACTTGGACTCAAGTGGTGCCGGCCAACCAAACCATTAACGGCATCGGTGTCATTAACTTTCCGGTGCGCTTTCTCCGCGTTAACTTTTCGGTTGGCCCTGTAGGTGGCAACTGCACTTTCACAGTCTTGCAGGGTCAATCTTCGCGGTAGGAGTTAGCGTTATTACTACCAGCGGCACCACATCGTTCAATCCTGCGCTCGGCCAAATTGCTGTTTATGCACTTGGCCGCGTAGGCGTTCGGCGCACGGCGGTTCTTCAGGAACACCTTGCCGACGCCTATATGGCTGCGAACATGGTGCTGCAAGACTGGTCCAACGATCAGCCTTTGCTGTGGGATATTGATCTTCAGTCGGTGACGTTGACGCAAGGCCAGCAAACGGTAACTTGCCCGTCCGATACCGTCATTGTGACTGACGCCTATATTCAAACGAATGTCGGCTCGGGTCAGGTCAACAACAAGATCATCTTTGGCGTTGGCCGCAGCGAATGGGCAAGCTATCCAAACCCGCTTCAGCAAGCTCCGCCGACGACGTTTTGGTTTGACCGGACGTTAACGCCCAGCATTAACCTGTATCCGGTTCCTGACGGCAACGGCCCCTATACGCTGTTTTATTACCGCTTCAAGCAATCACAAGACGCCGTGCTTGCCAACCAAACGCAATTGGCCATTCCGCCGCGCTGGCTAATGGCATTCACGGACGCCTTGGCGCTTGAGTTGTCGTTAACTTATTCGCCCCAAGCGTCGCAAGCGTTGGCGCTAAAGCTAAACGGCAACGGCACCACCATTGAGGGTTCTTACACGCGCGCCCGGCGGGCAGAGCGCGAAAATGTGAACATCTATATGTCGCCGGGGCTTTCCTTCTACTACGAAAGGTAGGCCATGGCTTTTACCTATGTTCACGGTCGTCAGCGCATCAGTGCGCGCCGACCCATTGGCTTCCGTGTCTGTGACCGCTGCGGCACTCAGTATTCCCGCGATGAATTGTCGTGGCAATATCAGTGGGCCGGCGCAACTTTGCAGAATTTGCGTTTGTTGGTTTGCCCAACCTGCATGGATAAGCCAAATCCGCAATTGCGCACTTATGTGCCGCCGCCCGATCCCTTGCCGTTCTTTAACCCACGGCCCGAACTTGATGCCGGCTGGCCTATGGAAACCGGGCCAATTTACGATACGCGCCATATACTTATTCGTGATACAAAGGGCGTAGTAATCTCCACCAGTGGCGGGACGGTTTAATGTCGGGCACAAACAACAGCGGCATTTGGAATCAGTATGGCCAGGGCACATTGCCCATGACCGGCAACGAAGTTATTTTGGCTTCGGTCAACGGCAACACTGGCGCAACGATGGCCAATTACACGACGGCGCAATTGGCTGAAGTGATCGGCGCTATCCTGAAGTCCAGCGCGTCTTATGCGAATGATGCGGCTGCCGCTGCGGGTGGTGTTAACGTTGGCCAGCTTTATCGCAACGGCTCTCTTATTCAGGTGAGGGTCACATGAACTGGACCACGCTTAACGCGATCCTGTTGAATTTGGCGGTCACGAATAATTTGGACGCCAATTTTCAGACCGAACTGCCCGACATCATCAATTACGCTGAAAACCGCATTTACCGGGATTTAGATTTCCTTGAAACGCGGATTTCGCAGGCAGGGCCAGCTTTGGTGCCGGGCAGCCGCAACGTGTCCATGTCGGCGTTAACTTATCCAATTATCGTGCTTGAGCGCATGAACATTATCACGCCGGTTGGTGGCACCACGTCTTCGGGCACTCGCAACCCGCTGACGCGCCAAGCTATGGCTTACATGGATATGATGTATCCGACGAACGGGATGGTCCCTGCTGCGGTCACCATCCCCGTTGATTATGCAATGGTCGATCAACAGAGCGTTGTTGTCGGCCCTCCCCCTGATGCAGCTTACGGGACGGAGTTTTTCGGCACCTACCGTCCTGCCCAAATCAGCGCAAGCAATCCGACAACGTGGCTTCTGACCAATCTGCCTGACCTTTACGTGGCAGCCTGCATGATTCGTATCGCCGGCTACCAAAAAAACTATGCAGGCGCGGCCTCGGACGATCCGATGCAAGCGACTTCGTGGGAAAACCAATACATGAAGCTATTGGACGGCGCGGCAGTCGAAGAAGCCCGGCGTAAGGCTCAAGGCGCATCTTGGTCTGACCAAAAGGCATTGCCGCAATCGACCCCGCAGCGGACGTAGGAGCAGCTAAATGACCACCACATACACCCCTACGCTTCAGCTTTCGTTGCAGGGCACTGGCGACAACAACAATACCTGGGGCACGGTGGCCAACCTCGTGTTTGCCCAGGTCGATCAGGCCGTCAACGGTTACTTGTCGTTGTCGGTTGCCGGCAATAGCAACGTCACCCTGACGTGGCCCACCGGCACCAACGTCAGCAATCAGGCCAACAATCCGACGATTCAATTTACGGGCGCTTTGACTGGCAACATTACGGTATTTGTCCCCGCCGCAAGCCGTCGCATGTTCTATCTAAACGCCACCACGGGCGCTTACACGCTGACCGTTGCGGTTGTTGGCACCCCCGGCACCACTGTGGTTGTCCCGCAAGGAATGTCGCTGCCGCTGTGGACCGATGGCACCAACGTATATAGCGGCATGGCCAACATCGGCCCGTCTTCTTTTGCTGGCAATGTCACTGTTGCTGGAAGCGTCGGCATCGGGACGACGACACCCAGCTTTAAGCTTTCGGTTGTGGCCAATACCAATAGCAATGATGGTCTGTTGGTTTCCAATGCCAGCACTGGCGCGTCTGCCCAGGCGTGGTTAAATGTTGTTGCGCAAGGCTGGACTGGCGTTCAGTTGATTCAAAATCAGGCCGCTGGAACAGCACTGGTTTATACTGCGGACAATGTGTCGTTGCTTTTTGCGACCAATGCCGCCGAACGCATGCGGATCAGCGCAGCGGGTAACGTAGGCATCGGGACCAGTTCTCCCGTCAGCCCGTTAACTGTCAACGGGCCTGGGGCTGCAACGCCCAGCTTGTCGGCTGCTGGTGGCGCGGTCACTATTAGCAACAACAACG
>Ga0214173_100048_pt1 | contig 22701 bp, 32 predicted proteins | sample TroBogEpilimnion_34_FD_153011 | JGI IMG/M metagenome (GOLD analysis project Ga0214173, IMG submission 153011) | Freshwater microbial communities from Trout Bog Lake, WI - 25JUL2007 epilimnion | ecosystem: Environmental > Aquatic > Freshwater > Lake > Epilimnion/Euphotic zone | place: Trout Bog... | reverse complement strand
CAAAACCACAACAGGCGCTGGAGGGGCAGGTACAACCACAGGATTGTCTGACCTACTTAAAGGTTTGGGAATAACAGGAAATCAAGCAGCTCGCATAGGATTAGGCGCTGGTTTAGGAGCGTATGGCGCATCACAAGCTAATAAAACAGCTTCACAAATCGCTCAAGCCCAAGGGCAACAACAAGCGATTGCCCAACCTTATCAATCTCAAGGTCAACAGTTAATTAACCAAGCACAATCTGGTTCTTTATCTCCTGCAAGCCAACAAGCCTATAACGCTGCTAAAGCACAATTAGCGCAACAACAATCTAATCGGGGTGGCGTAGGCGCACAGCAAGCTGCTAATCAATTAAGCAACATTTATCAGACTTTATTAAATAACCAGTACACCTATGGTGTTAACCTGATGCAAATTGGTGACAATATTAGCCTTGGCGCTATCAAGACTGGTCTGCAATTGGATCAACAGCTCAACACAGCAACCACCAATTTCTACTCACAATTGGCTAATTTTGTTGCTGGTGGAAATGTACAGCAACCTTATGCTGCTCCTGCTGGCGCTCAATCTTCTGCTAATCCGTTAGGTTAATAATATGGCTATCAATCCTACTCAAATGCCTGGTGCAGCAAGCACTCTCGCTCCTAGCGCAGACGCTCTTACCAATCAGCTCGACTTAAGTATGAAGCAGTATCCTGTTTTGTCTAAAGCTCTTAAAACCGAGCAACAAGCAGGTGAAAAAGCTGTTGAAGCAAAGGTTCAAGCTGAATCTTTAGCTGCAAAAGAGCAAGCAAAAGCTAAAAGAGAACAGCTAGAAAAGTATCAGGAAAAAGTAAAAACGGATGTGGGTGATCTTGAAAAACAAGAACAACCCATGCCTGAATTTAAACCCTCACAAGAGAACGCTTTAGAATTAGGCGCTATTTTTAGCATGATTGCTACTGTTGGCGTAGGCTTAGGCGGTTCAGGAAAGCTGTCAGGCTTAAATGCGTTGAACGCTATGGGCGGTATGCTAAAAGGTTACCAATCAGGCAAAAAAGATGTTTTTGAAAAAGAACAAAAAATCTATGAAAAAGAAGTAGCTCGAATTAAAGCTGCGAATGACAATTTAGAAAAGAAAATCAATCGTTATTTACAGTTAAGTGCCACTGACAAAGAGGCTGCCTACTTGCTAGGTCAACAAATTGCTGCTGAAAACCCTGGTGTAGTTGCTGCCAACATCAACGCAGGAAAAGCGGATGTAGTGCAAAAGATGGCTGCTAAAAACACTGAAATCCTTAAATCTATAACTGAAAAATCAATTAAAACTGGTCTGACTGGTTTAACTGGAAAAGGTAGAGATGCAGCAGTATCAGGTGTTCAGGGTGTGCGATCTATCAATAACCTTGAAAGACAATTAGATGATCCAGAAGTTCAGATTGGTTTGAGAGCAAAAGTAGCACCGTTCTTTGAAAAACTAGGGTCTGCTGGAAACAGTAAAAAAGATTTTGAAACTGCAGTAAATGAAACATTAACAGGCACAGACAAAACTACTCTTTTCTTAAAAGATGCTTTGCTTGAAACATACGCTATTGAGCGTGCTGCTAAAAACGGTCAGCGTTTAACAGTGCAAGATATGAAAATGGTTGGACCAGTGCTTGATCCTACAAACTACAAGCCTGAAACCTACAGAGCATTGTTAGAAAGCAGAAGAAGATCCTTGTATAACAATTTACAAGACCAAGGTTTGTCTATTGATGAAATTAACAAGCTATCTGCTGAACATCCTTACGAGCCTTATGGCGGTAAATCCGCACCGTCAGGATCTAGCGATAGTGTTGCTAAATTAAGTGATATTGAACATACTGCACAAGTAAATAATTTAACCGTAGATGAAGTTAAAAAGCGCTTAAGAGCAAAAGGCATGAAAATTGAAGGTGAACAATAATGCCAGTAGATTTATTAGCCGATGACAGTACAAAGTCTAAACCAGTAGATTTGCTTGCTGATGGAAAAGAGCCTAGCGTTCTTCAAAAAGGAGCAGCATTTGCTTATGGTTTAGGAACAAGTATTCCTGGCACATTAGGTGATATTGAATCTATGTTGCCTGGTGGATCTGAAGTTGGTGCTAAAGGTCAGGGCGCTTTGGCTGGTTACGAATCCGTTTTTCCTACAACCAAGAACATACAATCTGGTTTGACAAAACTGGGTGTGCCACAACCCGTACCTGGAACAGAAGGTTATCAATTAGCTGGTGAAGTTGCTCCTGCAGTAGCTGCAACAGGAAAAGCGTTATATAGCGGTGGCAAAGCCCTCTACGGTGCAGGTAAAACTTTTGCCGAAAAACTTAAATTAGGGAAAACTGCTAAAGAATTAGCTGAAAATCTGCGTTCATTAGGCGAATCTAAAGCTGGTCAAATTGCTAAAAAAACAGGCGAAGAAATGACCGCTGCCGAACAACGAGCTGCAATAGCTGGAAAAGCTGGTGAAAAAGCTGAAAGACAAGGTGAGGCTGCTTTGGGCGAGTTGCCAGGAGTAACTACTGAGAAAGAAGCGAATAGATTTAAACCTATTGCACAAACAACTCAAGATATTGGCACACGCATTAAGGATGCTGCCAATAAGGTCATGGACAAATTAAAGTCTACAAGAGATGCTAATGCCAAGCTAAATAAACAAGAAGCGTTTGGCGAGGCTTTTCAAAAAGAAGCTGCTGGTCAAACCATTGCTCAAACTAAAGCCTACGGTAATGCTTTAAAAGAAATTGATGCGATGATTAAAAACCCTGTAACGGGGTTATCTAACGCACCTGTAGGAGAAATAGAAAGCCAGCTTAAAAAAATTAGAAATATTCTTGACCGCACAATTGTTGACACAGATGGCACAGTTATTTCAAGAGCGCCAGCCAGTTTTGAAGGTTTGGAGGATGCCAGACGGTTTTTGAGAGATCGTTCTTTTGGCGTACCAGCAGAAGGATATGACGCTATTAGTCAACAGATGGCAGGTCGCTTAGCCGATAGTATTGAGGCAATTCAAAAAGAATTTTCTCCTAAAATAACTAAATTTTTAGAGCAATACCGCAAGGATTCTGAGCAATTAAGGGTATTTCAATCTAGAATTGGTAAAGCTCTTACTGGTGAACAATTGCCAGGAACAGGCACAAACTTTGCTACCGTGTCCGCACAAGATATTCCTGGAAAAGTATTCTCTTCCAAGGAAAACTACTCAGCTTTAATTGACGCTTTTGGTGGTAATAAACAATTAGCTGAAGCTCAAGCAAAGCGTTTCTTTGCAAGCCAATTAGAAAGTAAAACCACATCTAAAGAAGTGGAAAACTTTATTCGTCAAAATCGTGCTATGTTGCGTGAAACAAACGCTTTGGATCAGGCTGAGAAATATGCTAACAATTTGCGTACCCTTGAAAAGCGTGCTGGATCTGCCCAACAGGTTGCAAAAACTGAAGAAAAAACCGTACAACAGAAAAAACAACTTGTACAAGATTACAAGACTTTTGAATCCGATCTTGCTGTGGCTGGCAATGATCCAGCCAGAATTACAGCTGTAAGCAATCAATTGGCTAAACGGATGTTAGAACACGGTCAAATTAACCAAGCACAATATCGTGATTTACAGCGTCAAATTGAGCAAGTACGCCTGACTGTTCGTGATGCTAACGAGATGAAAGACAAGATTAAACTGTTTGTGTATAGAGCATTAGGATATGGCGCTGCTGCTACTGTTGGTAGTGCTGTTGCTACAAAGGCGTTTGAACAATGAGTAAGAAGCAAAAAGGACTTAATCCTGAATTAGAAAACGCTGTAGAGCTGCTTTTAAAACAGGTTATGGCTGATGAAACAGCGTCTTTGACAGATAAGTGCAAAGTCATTGATCGTATGGTGAACATTGAAAAACTCAAACAAAAGATCTCAGATGATGAATGGGGATCAGGGTTCATCAATACTGACGATAATGATGAGTAGGGTTATACTATGATTTTTCGTTTTATAGGGGATAAAAATGGATGCAGTAGCCTTGGTACGCCTAGCATTGGCGGTCATCACAGACCGTTCAATCACCATCTTGGCGCTCTTAGCATCGAGCGTGATGTGCGGGTGGACAATGTGGAATCCCATGTGGGAGCGAGTGGTAACACTAGCAATATTTGTCGTATTCAGTTATCTTGTCGTTAATACGAAGGAAAGGACTAAAAATGAGCTTAAAACCCAAGAATGAGGGCAGCAGTCACAGCAGCCCGTATAAAAGACCAGGTGAGATTAACCAGCAAATTGCTAAATCTACACGCCCACAGTTGCCTCGTGATGGATCTATCAACGGATTAAACACCACATTTGCTGGCAAGATGCCATCAGGCTATGTTTCCGTTTGGAACTTTGACGGCAACCGCAACACTAAAGATTCCGCTACTACCAAACCTGGCAACGCTGGTAAAAAGAGTATTTTCTAATGGCAAACAATATCGCTTTTCAACCGATGGGGAAAACGGTAAAAGTAGCCGTTACTGGTGCTGCTAACACGCAGTCCAATGTTTATACCATCACATCAGATAGCCCTGTAAATCAGTATTTTATTTCTAATTCTGATGTTAATAGCGCTGTTTATGTCTGGATTAACCCTACAAACACTTTTAATGTAGCGTTACCCGACACTGGACCAACCTATGTTCTTGCTATTCCTCCGTATGCCTACAAAGTATTTACTGGTCCACAAGTTAGCTCAACTACCAGTGTTTATGCAAAAGTAATTGGAGATGCAGCCAACGCTTCTGTGTACATTACTCCAGGAGAAGGTCTGTAATGCCACTGGCAAAAGGATCATCTAAGAAAACCGTATCCCGTAACATCAGCAAGATGGTGCGGGAAGGTTATCCACAAAAGCAAGCTGTTGCTGCTGCTCTTTCTACAGCAAGAAAATCTAAAAGAAAAAGTAAGCGCTAGTCACACTTTTGTCATAAAATAGCTTTACATTTCAAGGGGATAATAACCGTACAAGGGGATTAGCGTGCTTGAAAGTCGTATCCGCAAAGCGAATACCACAAAATTAGCAATCCGTTCACTGCTCAAAGATATGCAGTTGGAAACGCTCCCCTCAGATACGGTTTACGATGTCACCAAAGGTCATTGGTGGATTCTTTATGTAGATTACGAACCAGCAGGATACTGCGGTTTAGTTCCATCTAAGCAGTGGCAAGATACAGGCTACTTTTGCCGTGCTGGAATCCGTGAAGCCTATCGTGGGCATGGATTACAACGCAAACTCATTAAAACCCGCATACGCAAAGCCAGAGAACTCGGTTACAACTGGCTGATTACCGATACCAACGATAACCCTGCATCAGCAAACAATCTGATCGCTTGCGGTTTTCGCATGATTACTCCCTCAAAGCCCTGGTGTGAAAGCGAAGCTGCTTGTTATTGGGCGCTAAAACTAAGGTAACTATGTCAACAAAACCACTGACCACAGAAATAATGGAGCAAGCAATAGAGGCAGCTCGGCAATACCCTACTGTGAAAGATGCAGCCAGATCTCTAGGAATACCACAGCAAACTTTGCACCACCGTTTAAGCAAAGCTGTAGAGGCGGGGATACTCACCCCAGAAGAAAGAAATAGAAAAAACAAGCCTGAAAAATCTATCAATATTCATCCCATGCTGGAAACCGATATTCTTCCTGATGAGGATATTGATGTAGATGAGCTGGTAGAACACCGCATTAAGCAGTTTACTAAGAAAAAAGAAGCCAATGATGCTAGGCGTTGCATCAAGGTTAAGGTCAAAACGAAAGGTCCAGTCGGTATTCTATGGTTTGGCGACCCCCATGTTGATGATGACGGAACAGACTTAGAATCCCTAAAAGCCCATACCGATATTTGCCGTGATACCCCCGCTATGTTTGCAGCCAATGTGGGTGATACCACAAACAACTGGGTAGGCAGATTAGCCAGGTTGTATGCCACCCAAGGAACGACTGCTAAACAGGCTTGGATGCTCGCAGAATGGTTTATTAAGCGTTGCCCTTGGTTAGTCATCATCGGAGGAAATCATGATCTCTGGAGCGGTTCTGGCGATCCTATTAACTGGATAGCAAGAGGACAAACCTACATTCATTCTGCTAGTGAAGCGAGGTTTGCTCTGGTTTTCCCTAATGGCAGAGAAGTGATTGTTAATTCTAGGCACGATTTTTCAGGTCATTCGCAATGGAATACCGCTCATGGAGTAATGAAAGCCATTCAAATGGGTAGCCGAGATCATATTTCTGTTGCAGGACATAAACATATTTCAGGATACGGTGTCATAAAAGACAGTATTTCTGGAAGGATCTGCCACGCACTTCAGGTAGGAAGTTATAAAATGATGGACAGGTACGCCCAGGAAAAGGGTTTCCGAGATCAGATGATTAGTCCTTGTGCTGTCACAGTAATTGACCCAGAATTAGAGGACACTAATCCAGACATGATTAAGGTTTTCTGGACACCAGAGGAGGGGAGAGATTACTTGGAGTACAAGCGCAATGGAAAACTGGCTAAAACAACTGCTGACAGGAAAAGATAATGCTACTCTCGACCTTGGTAGGGTTTCTTGGATTGTCGGTCTTGGTATCGTACTTTGTGTTTCGGTGTACGAAATTTTGGAAAAACAAGTAAATATTATGGAGTTAGCGCAAGCCCTAGGCATCATTAGTGGCGCACATGGAGCAGCGATTTGGGCTAAGAAAGATACTGAACCTCAATGAACTTTATATTCAAACTAATAGGCGGTCTAAGTGGACAAATTTACATTTATCTTGTTCTCGTACTTGGTGGGTTTGGTGCTGGCTTTTATCTTGAGCATTTGCGTTTTGTGGAATACCGACAGGAAGTCCAGATTGCAGGAGAAAAACAGATTGCAGAGAACGCAGCAAAACAGAAAGAACAGGAAATAATCAATGACAATCTCAAACAAACTTACGAAGCTCGGATTAGTAATATCCACACTTTCTATACTGGGATGCTCAACTCCCGTAGCGGTGCAGTGTCCAGCGTTCCCAACGCCACCCTCACAGTTAATGGAAAAACCCTCGACAGCGTGGTTGTTGCCGAACAGTGTGCAGCCGAAACCGCAAAACTAATCACCCTGCAAGACTGGGTGAATCAACAGATCAGCTTAAATGCCAAGTAGGTACAAAATGCAACAAACTTATGATGAAGCGTTCCAATACTTAATGAAGTCCGAAGGAGGATTCGTTAATGACCCTCGTGATAGCGGGGGTGTTACAAACTGGGGAGTAACCAAAGCAGCCTGGGAAGATTACTTAGGTAGATCAGTAACAATTGATGAAATGAAAGCGCTTACTCAGACAATGGTGAAGCCCTTTTACAAAGATCGTTACTGGAATACCGCAGGATGCGATGCTTTTCAAAGAGGAGTGGATTATGTGGTTTTCGACTTTGGTGTTAACGCAGGAGTTCGCAGATCAATTAAGTGCTTACAACAAGCAATTGGAGCAGATCCAGATGGAATACTGGGATCTGTTACTCAAGCCCTTTTACAGCAACAAAATGCCTTGGACCTTATTCCAAAATTCTCTGCTGCCAAAAGATCTTTTTACGAAGGATTAAATAAACCAGCTTTTTTAAAAGGATGGTTAAACAGGGTTGACGAGGTTGAAAAAAACGCTTTAAATATGATTAAGAATGGCTAAAGGAAACTACCCTACCAACACTACAAGCGCTGCCGAAAGACGGATGGGCGTAGGTGGAGGTTTGACCCAGAAAAAAGCCGTAAAACGCAATAATCTTAAGGTCAAGAGAAAGGCTACTCGTGGCTAATGTCAATCTTTCTGAAGGCAGGGGTGAAAAATTACCAGCATCTAGGGGTGGTGGACTGACTGCCAAGGGAAGAAAGAAATATAACCGTGCTACAGGTAGCAAACTAAAAGCGCCACAAAAATCAGGACCAAGACATAAATCATTTTGCGCTCGTTCTAAACATTGGAAGGGTGAGCGTGGTAAAGCAGCTAGACGCAGATGGGGGTGCAGATGAAACTTGGACTTTATGCCAATATTCATAAAAAGCGTGAGCGCATCCGTAAGGGATCAGGCGAACACATGAGAAAGTCTGGATCAAAAGGCGCTCCAACTGATTCAGCATTTCGTAAAGCAAAGCGCACAGCGAAAAAGCGTGGCAGAAGATAGTCATTACAAGTCTTTGTTAAAAGCGGTGTCTTGGCGCATTACTGGTAGCCTTGACACCTTTTTCCTGTCTTGGATTATTACTGGTGCTGCGACCCTTGCATTTAGCATAGCGTTTGTAGAATTATTCACCAAGATAGCGCTCTACTGGGCGCATGAGCGCATCTGGTTAAGGATTAAATTATGATTCATTGGGTACTAGGCGAATCAGGCGCATCATGGAGCGGGAATTAACTGCCCATCAAATGCGTAGCTACCGATGTGGCTGAGCTGACACCAAGGCGCTGCATGAACTTTTCCACCCATCTTGCGCCAGATGTAACAGAAGTGATAATCCTCAGATAACAAGCGACCTGTTTCAGGTTCAATCGAAGTAGCAAAATACTCCTTGATCTCATCTCGAACACCAATTTGACCATTTAAATCGTTTACATCGTTGTAATAAGTCGGTACTTTGTCCGCTAACTGCTCAAATACTTCACGCTTAATCAACATAAATCCTGTACCACCGTTAAAGATCTCTACTGGCTTATCAATCGGTACAGTAACCTCGCCCTGATAATCAACCAGGTTCACTACAAAGCTGCCAGTGTAGTTTTTGAGTTGCTCTTCAGGCACGCCTGATTCCACAGCTTTTTTAATGGTATTCCAATTGATTTCTTTCTTAGGGTAGATGCCACAAATAATGTCCACATCAGCATCAAGCATTTTGATAATGTCAGCAGGTCTAAACTTAATGTCACTGTCAATAAACATCAAATGAGTGTTGTTGCTGTTCAAAAAACCTTTAGTAAGCGCATTTCTGGCACGAGTAATTAGGCTTTCGTTAAACATGAAGCTGTAAGAAGCCACAATCCCAGCAGATTGCAATGCCATATTTAGTTCCATAACGGATTGCGTGTAATAACCAGCGCACATCCCGCCATACATTGGTGTTGCAATAAAAATACTTGGCTTTTGGTCTTTCATTATTTGGTTTCCTTGTTTGAACATTTCTATAAGATTAGGTCTTGCCCTGTAATTTACAGTATATAAACCTGTGCAATCAAAATTCGGGTACTGCTCCATTAAAGCCTGAGAAAACGGTCTGTCACCAATAGCTGGCACATTAAAATGTGGGCTAACGCTAGGCAATATCTTTCCCTTGATACAAAAACAGTTAGTATCTACAAACTTAACAGATTTGTTATAAAAAGCACCCTCTTTTCCTAGGCTTTCACAGTCATCATTACAGACATACTCGCCTTCTTCCGTAACAATCCTGCGTAAGCTGTAGCACCAGTCCAGTTTGTTTTCTTCACAGTAATTGACCATGCTCTCTACATGGTTCGGTTCAAACCAATTGTCCTCATCCAAAAACAACACATAGTCAGCATTGACCATAAAAGGCAAACCCGCATAAATACGGTGTCCGTTCCACAGTAAGCCGTCTGCCCTTCCCGTGTTTTCTGGCAAATTGATAACTGTTCCCCCCCGACAAAAAAAATCGGTTTTTCCATCATTAACAATGTAATGAACACACTCAATTGTTTGATTTGATACGCTATCTATGGCTTGTTGAATGTATTTCGTACCAACAGTAGGTGTAATAACAACCACTTTAGGCATCTAACACCTCAAAACACTTACGCATAAAGCGCTCTACATTCTCTTTTTCTCGTGATTTGAACAAGTGATATACGCAATCATCAAAAGTAGTGCCAATTCCATAACATTGTGGCATTTCAGGTAAATCCCATAATGCTTTCTCAAAACCGCTGATCGGAATAAGCTTTACAGGCACACCCCGCCAACGCCAGGTGTCGGTCAAGTTTTGCGCTACATCTCCGTATGGTCCTGCCTTAAAAGACGGTTCTCCGAGCATTTTGTACATCTGTTTATTGACACACAAAAAAGAAGGTGCTGCGAAGGTTTTAGAGGCAATCTCTGCGCCCATGTGATTAGTTGCTTGGATGTTGCCTACTAGCGTTCCGTTGCCCGCTTTAGAAATCCAATTTAAGGCTTTGTCTTTGTTGGTGATAATGCAGTCAATATCCATGAATAAAACGCCATCGGCAGGTTCTCTGCTAATCACCCAATTCATCCAATCTCCATGATCGAAATGATTGATTTTGTGCTGATTGATGTACAAGCCATGCTTTTTCATGACTTTTTCTTGATTCCAGACAATGCGATCATCTACATTGTCCCAATAAAGCGAGTAAATAGAAATATTCATTCGTAATCCTGTAATGTTTTGCCGTACTGAAAAAGGTGATCTTTTGGCACTAAAAACGCTTTCTTAGCCACTGTATCTCCATTACCTACAAACTCCACATATTGCAATTTATTGACAAAAATGCAGTGGACTATATCCATCGGTTTCATGATTTTAATAATGTGGTCATCATAAAAAGCCCAGTAATCGGCTGTAGTAGCCATTAGTGCAGAGCGTTTGCCATACATTTCAATTTCCACAACAATATTGCCAGTCACATTGCTCATTGGATCGTATTTGACCTCCAAAGATTTATGTATCTCAGGAATCCAAATATCGTAGCCTTTGTACTTATGGATTAGGCTGGCAGATGGATATTTTTGACGAACAATGGCAAGTACCTTGTCCTCAATTTCAAATCCCCTGGCTAGATCGTTGTAAAACGGAGCGTTCATTTAAACAAAAAATAGCCAAATAATGTAAAAACGAACAGAAGCACATACAACACTTCTGATAAATGGCGCTTTCTGTAATTTTCAGGATCAAGAAAAGCGGTTTGCAATAGCACTGCATCAGCATCCATGTAAGGTCTGCTGTCTTTTTGGTAAAACTTACCAATCTCTACTTTGCCTGTGTTGTATGGTGTATTCATGTTATCCCCTTAAATAAGTGCCAGCTACCCAGAAAGTTGGCTGGCGCAACCCCTAACTACCTAGCTAATTCACGCTAGATTCCCTCTGAGCTGGTGTATTCCTCAATCGTGCCTACCATCACTACGCACGCACCACCCTTTTTCGGAATACCTCTCTCAATACGAACCCATTGGACTTGTACATCATCGTCAAACACTCCCGCATCTTGCAAGGCATCCAATATCGGTTTTATGCAGTTATCCACATCCATCAAGCGTTTTGTTGCTGGTCTAAGAATGATGTCCACCCAAACTGGCTTATCGCCATACTTAGGCACTTTCCATTCAACAACATATTCAGCAACATCTTCCTTGAATTGCCTTCCCCGTTGGCTGATAAACCTGCGTTTACCGCTTGCAATCCAATAATTGTTAATGGATGGTGGATATGGTAGATACAAAATGACCATTAGCAGCCTGGCGGTCCAAAAGGTCCATCAATTTCGGTATCCCAGCAACAGATTTCTCCACTGCCGTCAAGACCGCACTTTTGGTAAGCGTAGCTGTTACTAATCATGAGCATCAAACTAAAAAGGCACATCGCCATCTTGAACACGATTGACCTCCTTAGGATATGTGCCACCTTCAGGTTTCCAGTTATCTTCAGAAAGAGAGATCAAGCTACCTTTAGGCGTTTGCTTAGTCCACCCTGCAATCTTGAGTGTTTGTCCTGCTTTGTAGTCCTCGGAAAGCAATAGAGTGCCTTTCCAGTCTGGTGACCTCTCATGCTTCTTTTCGTTTTGAAATAATACGCCTTTGCCCATCTGGGCAATATGTCCGTTAGCCATTGTTGATTTCCTTTCTAAATTCTTGGACTCTTGATAAAAACTTCGCTGTTGTATTGCCATCAAATGTTTTTGTATAGGCTGCATTGCAATCTCTTAAAGCGTTAATCTTTTTAAAACGCTCTTCATCACTGTATCTTTTTGATTCGTGGATTTTGGCGTGCAATTCTGCAAAACCATCAATCCAATCTTCACGAGATAAATAAACTGCATAAGGTTCGTCTGATCCTGGAATGTTTAAGGGAATACCTAAATCACTCTTAAGGTTTTCAATCGTGATAGGTTCATCACCAGCCTTAACTGTGACAACTGGTGAAACTACCTCAACTTTGCCCATCTCTTTAGGCGGTTCAAAATCCGCTACTTCTTCTGGGCTATAGAATCCTGTAACTGATCCTGGATAGACACTTCTAATTCCTTCAGAAATGCAACGAGATCTAAGCATTGCCCTTGGAAATTTTTGCCATCCTGACCCTGGTTTAACAAGCCCAATTCTTTGAGCCTGCTCAATTGTCCAGCTAACCGCAAGTTCTCCGCCATTAGGGTGGCTAAATACTCCTGTGACCTTCTCATCGGTATATTCCTTCCATGTGACTTTACCGCCAGCGTTTTGAAAGCGTGCCAGCATTGCGTCTGCCTTGAGAGCTGGTCTGCCCTGAATGATGTGAAAGTCACGAGCAGCCGTAGCTGGATGTAAACCTTCTGCCTGTGCTACTGCCATGAGAGCAAGAACAGAGTTCTTATCCTTCATGCCGAACAAACCTGAAGCTGCGATAGCGGATGCCATCTGCTCCATGTCTGAATACGCTACTAAATTACTCATGTTAATTTCTCCAAAATAGTTAGGACTGTGTCTATGACAGAGCTGGCTGTCATCACCCATACTGCGAGATCTATGTTATTCATTTGACTAAGAACCTCCGAGATCCTGGCACTTCCACGACAAACTTCTCGTAGATGTCTGGCATAGCTTGCTTAAAGAGTGTGGTGTCAAACTTCTTAGCGGGTTTGCTGTTGCGCCAAGTTATTAAACAATTACCAGAAATGTCTAATAACTCCGATTTGCCTCCCATTTCGTTGCGGATTGCGACTTCTCGTGCTTCCGCAAGATCCTCCAAATGCTTAATCTGATTCTTAAGATCTTTAAGTTCACTAACCAATAATTCATACTCACGAGTAGCCACAATCGTGCCGTCATCCGAGTGCGGATACATGATCTTAGTTTGCTCAACAGTTTCAGCAGGAGGTAATGTGCCAGCCTTACAAAAGCCCCACACTTCTGCCATTTTTTTAATGAGATCATCTTTTTCAGTGTCCGTGATGTTAAAGCGGAAAGTGCAAAACTCTTGTCCACCAAATAACACAGCAAGGACAATATCAGTAACACCATGACAAGCTGCTTCGTGAACGAGCTGTGCATAGTCAGCATCAGGTATCCGATTAGTGTCAGTATCAAATTTGCTACGAACGCCAGCGTTGTAGTTTTTAGCTTCAACAAGTGTCTTACCATCACTAGAAATGAAATCAAAATGACTTCTAAACCAATCGTGTTTTGGATGAGTAATGGCGTAGTCTGCATCTTTTAACTCCATGCGTAGGCGATCACTAGCTAAGCGACCAATGGTAGGTTGCATAACATGACCCATCTGCACTGCTTCAATATGTGATAGGTCTGGCAGGTCTTTCTTGCCTTGCTTTTCTAAAATGACATCCACCATCTTGCCATTGGCTACCTTGCGACTGTCACCGCTCCAAATAGCACTGTTGCGTATTGCTGATTCAAACTCTGATCTATCGTTCATTCCATCATCTCCAATGTAGTAATTAGCATGGTGCGGTATGAATTTATGTGATCTTCCAATCTGCCAATATTTTCTTCATGCAATTCGTTCTGCTTCTCATAAGCACGAATTTCATCAATGAGTTGGTCAATCTCATCCTCTTGCTTGGCGATAATCTTTTTAAGGTTCTCGACCTGCTTATCTTCATTGGGCTGCTTTTTACGATTCTTTGCGTCTTTTTCAAGTTGCTTGTTAAGTTCATCAAAAGAAATGGTTGTCTTTTGGTCAGGCGTGAGCGGAAACGCCACATCTTTCTGTGCTTTCATTTAAAACTCCTTGTAGTTAGGTTTAGTTATCTACCGAATGGAATGGTAGAGAGGTCATCTAAATCTTCAGGTGCATACTGAGGATTAGGATAGGGTTCAAACCACTTGGCGTTGATGCCACAGCCACTAGCGGTGAGATATTCACGCTCTATGCGGGCGTAAAAGTATTTGGGTTCTCCCGTAACGGGGTCTGGGCGTCTTGTGTTTAAGCAGTAGCCCGTGCTTTGCTGGTAATGCAAACAGTCTTTACAGAGTTGCATGATTATTCTCCAATTAAATAGTTAGGTCTTTACTACAATTACAACATTACAGCATTATTTTGATTAGTGCAATAGTTTTTATTTTGTGTTGCATATTTGCACCATTACAAAAAGTGTGATTTAATTCGGGTGTCGGTGTCGAACCCGTATTGCTAAAAGCCCTCAATGGGCGCTTTATAGGTTTAGGAAAGTGTCGCAAGCCCATTTCTCTAAGCCGTTCGACTATAGAGCGCCTTTTAAGGGCTTTTTCTATTGGGGGCTTTACTGGCGTAACGGGGGCATTACCCACCCCTTCTAAACATTGTGACGATGGATAGAGATAAACAAGCTGGCTAGTATCTGGAGGACCTTTACAGGGCTGCCCCTCTTTAGTTAAGCAGCAAGATAAACGATAGTCACTCTCATTTTTGAGATCTCCCGCTTTTTTAGCGGGTTAGGTGCTTAGCAGTGCGAGGTTTAACCCTTTACCCAATATATAGGAATAAAACGGTTTAAAACGGTTTATAGGCGTAAAAAAGGGTAGCGATTAGGCTACCCCTTATTGATAGTGATAAAACGCTCTATAGCGCCATTAAAAGATAAATTAACGGTATTACAGCAAAACAGCACGCTATCAATATGATCTTATCTATTACGGTATCGTGGTAATTCATCAGTAGATCCTCCCAGGTTTAACGGTTGACTGCCAGGCATGAAAAGACAAGGGAATAATCCCTTGCTTAGCAGCCCAGTAACAATATGCGCTGTATTTCTGTTTAGCGCTCATAATCAATTGATCCTATATTCCATGTACTTTTCAGCATCTAGGCGTATTAGAAAAGTATGATCCGATGTAGGAATGTAATCAGCAGCCTTCTTATCAAGATACAGCCAAGATCCTCCTTCCAGCTGAATAGCATTAGATTGTCTTTTTATGATATCCCTGCTAACCCCCATGTACTTGCCCTGGGGATACCAATCATGCCTAGTCATAGTGAGAGAATTACCCTCAATTAGTTTTCTTTTAATATCAGCAAAATTCTTCATTTAATCCTCCAATAGTTAGGTATTGATTAGCAAGTGCTAATCCTGCAAGGCACTGTAAACAATGCCCTGCAAGTTAGTACTAGGCTGCTACTTGATTAGTAATGGCGTCAAGGGTATTTATGTAATCGGCTGCCTTTTGCGCTAATGCAGCAGCGTTGAAAATTGCCTTGTTATCAGCCTTGAGGCACTTTAGCCAAGATCCGATGTAATCAGCGTGGCGTAAATCTCCTTCAATTCTGTAATCTTGGCATAAAAAGGCTGCACCTAATTCCGCTACCAATTCCTCAAAACTATAGGCTGCATCAGCAAACCGCTTGCCCTTAGTACGATCTAGGCGTGTTGATGATCCGCTCCAGTGGATTAGCTCATGTAAGGCTGTAGCGTAATAATCGCTCTCACTCTTAAAATCAGCCTTGTTAGGTAAATAAATGCTATCTTCATCCCTTCTGTAAAAGGCTGAATTAGATCCATGCTTGATATTAGCGCCAGTCTTTAGCATACGATCCTCCAGGGCAGGCACTGGATTGAATGGTTTTTCTTCAGTCTTTTCTTGCTTAACTTCAAACCCTTCTACTTGATTTACATTAAAGACGAAATACGATTTTAGGCAGTGGTAAGTAGCTACTTCAGGGCTACCGTTTTCAGGATTGATTACATCCTTCTTAATAGGTGAATAGAAAACAATCATAGTACCCTTTTCACCTTTTTTGACTGATGCACCTAATTCCTGCCATTGTTTGAATGATGCCCAGTAAGGCATGGAATAACCGCTCATGCCTAGAATTAAGCGGTTGATGCCCTGATACGGTTTTTTCGTAACAATGTTTTGATCTTCATTATTTGAATGACTTGTCCAGGGTTTAATCCAGGGCGCTGCACCGTTTTCTAATTCACTGATGATACGGTCCGTTACTTGCTGATAGATTTTGTTTTCCATTTTGATAGCTCCTTAATAGTTAGGTTATGAGATTAGCTCTCATATATTGATTATACATAATTAGTAAGAATGGCAAACAATCTAACAATAATTTTTTCTATTGTTGTTTTTAAATCAATAGACTGATACTATCGCTATATCTATAATTCTATAGTCTATAGATCTATAGTCTATTTTCTAGAATTTATAGGATCTATATATCTATAGTTTGTCATATAGGTTAGTAAATATATGTATAGCTATAGCATGAGAGTAATTGAATGGGGGATTGTTTAACTACTTCCTTACCGCTTTTAAAAAGGGATATTGTGCCTAGCGCATGGCATAACCTACAGATAAGCATGATCTAGGACTAATTGGAGCTCCTTGCTAAACATCAATTAGCTATACCAAGAATTGCCCTAGTGTTTGGGTCGAAGGTCGGTGTGGAGCGTGCCCCACTCGTCTTTCCCCCCAAAAAAAATTCCTACTTTTTAGAAATATTGGTGAATATGTGTATCATGTCGTGTATGATGAGTGCGAATATAAAGGAGAACCCCCGTGACAATTGAGGTTGATAAAAATATCCCCATCCCACCAGAGAAAAAGCGCAATGTGTACCCATATAAGGTAATGAATGTAGGTGAGAGCTTCTATATTCCAGACGGCAAACTACAGATTGTCTGTAATGCGAACTACCGTTCTGGCAAACAATTAGGGCGTAAATTCATCGCTCGTAAAGAAAACGAAGGAGTGAGAGTATGGAGAACGGAGTAAATAAGAAGGAATCCGTAGAGCAATACATCGAAAAAGCGGATGATTTTGCGAAAAAGAGCTACATGGATCGTATTTGGCGTATGGATAAGGAACAGATCTTCCATGAGCTGATGCGTGTGCATGGGGAATCCTCCAAGCTCCTCTTTGCAGCCCAGATGGAAATAGAGCATTTACGCTCCTTGCTAGATCCTGAGCAAGATGGCGATGCCATCCATTGATTACGAAAAGCTAACCCAAGAACGATTACTTTATAAAACAGAGATGCTCAGGGCGCTCTCTTGCCGAACCAAAAGGCAAAAGATCAAGCTGGCAGCCGAATGGAAAGCTAAGTACAGTCCAATGACTTATGACGGTCTAATTGCCTTAGCACGCAATCATTCTGCCCGCCTCAAGGTGGCGTATTGGGATATAGCGAACTTTGAAACAAAGAAGCTGGATAAACACAATTGAAAAACTTTGACCTAAAGAATTTTTATCACTTTTGTAAGCAGCTAAAAATTGAAACAAAAGAGCAAGGTCTGCGGAAAATGGATAACCTCCTAGGTACGCAAACCTATGTCATGGAAGAAATTACGAAGGGATTGCAAGACGATTGCCATTTCTTTGTTATCTTGAAAGGAAGGCAACTTGGCATCACTACAATATCACTCGCACTTGATCTCTACTGGCACTTCACCCATCCAGGGCTTCAAGGCACACTCACAACTGATACGGAAGAGAATCGGGATATGTTCCGATCAACCCTTGCCATGTATATGGATGGTCTGCCCAAGGAGTACCGCATCCCGATCCTTGCTCACAACCGAAATCAGCTTTCCCTCAAGAACCGCAGCCGTATCTTTTATCAAGTCGCTGGGCTTAGAGCAAAAGGAAGTCTGGGTCGTGGTAAGGCTATTACATACTTACATGGAACGGAAACCTCAAGCTGGGGAGATGAAGAAGGATTAGCTTCTCTCCTAGCTTCTCTTGCTGAAACTAATCCAGATAGGCTATATACCTTTGAATCGACTGCTCGTGGTTTTAATATGTTTCACGATATGTATGTTACTGCTAAGCGTGCTAGAACTCAGCGTGCCATCTTCTGTGGATGGTGGCGCAACGAGTTGTACTCGCTCGATCCTGAAGGACAGACATATAAAGTGTATTGGGATGGAAAACTCACTGGGGAAGAAAAAGAGTGGGTGCGAGATATTAAGAAGCTGTATGGCGTAGAAATCAATTCCCGCCAGATTGCATGGTGGCGCTGGAAGCTCTTAGAAGGCATCAAAGACGAGAGTTTGATGTACCAGGAGTTTCCCCCTACTGAGGACTACGCCTTCGTCATGACAGGCACATCCTTCTTTTCTAATGCGAGGTGTACTGATGCTGTCAAGCTACTTAAGAAAATTCCGTACGATTCTTACCGATATTCATTTGGCGTTAACTTTCACGATACTGAAGTCCTTAAATCGACTGAACGATTGGCTACACTCAAAGTATGGGAAGAACCCGTTGATACCGCTTATTATGTTATTGGCGCTGATCCTGCTTACGGAAGCAGCGATTGGGCTGACAGGTTTTGTATTCAAGTATTTCGATGCTATGCCGATGGACTTGAACAGGTCGCATCCTTTGCTACTAGCGAGATGAACACCTACCAGTTTGCGTGGGTGATCTGCCACTTGGCTGGCGCTTACAAGAACTCCACCCTCAACCTTGAGGTCAACGGTCCAGGACAAGCAGTCATCAATGAGATGCGTAACCTGAAGCGCCAAGCCAGCGCTATGGGTACTGCCCTTGGTAAAGACCTCATGGATGTGTACGGCAATATGCAAAACTACATCTGGCGCAGGAATGACACCCTTGGCGGTATGTCCAACTCGATTGGCTGGCTGACCACCTCGGCTACTAAGGAGCGGATGCTAACCTATATGAAGGATTACTTTGAGCGTGGCATGATGGACATTTATGACATGGACACGATTGAGGAGATGAAAACCACCATTCGTGATGGCAGCTCTATTGAAGCGTCTGGGCGTAATAAAGATGACCGAGTAATTGCTGCTGCCCTAGCGTGCGCTGCATTTGCAGAGCAGGTCCAACCTAGGCTAATAGCCCAGAAGATTACCCGTAAGGTATCTCGTGTGCAAGATGACTTTACTCCTGAACAGCTCACTGTTGGCAGGAATGTAAGTGATTACTTAAAGAAAATCGGTGTGTATGGCGATGCCCCTAAAAATCCACAGTAGAAGCGAGCTACGCAGAATCATTCAGCGCTTCTTACTAGACAAAGATAGAGGGATCTCCATAGCGCTCTTTGCTGACCTTGCTGGTATATCCCAAAGCCATATACGGGATGTGTTCATCAATGAAAGTGAACCAATGACAGAATTTGTGCAGCGCAGAGTATCTAAAGCGTATCAGGAATGGGTAGATGGGGAAGTAGCGATCATGCAAAACCGAGATAACACCCGTTTTGTGCAGTATCGCAAGAATCCTAAGCCTGTATTGGAAAGAACGAACAAGTTGACATTGGTTAACGGAGAGATTAAGATTAACTTAGGTATCAAACCAAGGTATGATTATTCTGCGTTAACTTTGGAAGAGCAATTGAAGGGAAAATGATTTATGCCTGTATTACATGACTACCACTGTGCCACTCACGGCTATTTTGAATCTAGGACAGCTAAATGTCCCATGAAAGGATGCAATGAAGAAGTTTTACAAGTATTTTTGCAAGCTCCTGGGCTTATCTCAGCAAAAACCAAATTCACAGACAAATCAACCAAGCAACTTGCAATCGAGTTTGATATGTCCGACATTAAATCCACACGAGAAGGTGAAAACCAAAGCGGATACCTTGCCCGTAAAAACAAGTTCAAAGAAAAAGACTACGCAGAAGCCGAAAAGTACGCAACCCGCAAAAGAGGGGTTAACAAAGACAAACTCCAGAAAACCCCGATCCCAGAAGCGCCAAGGGAAGCAAGACCAGGGGATGCTGCTATCTGGGGAGGTGGCGAAAAAGGTTTCCAAGGGTTAAATATGCAATCCCTGTTGCGGGGCAATGCAGTTAGACCTGTACGAGATGAACAAGTGGGCTTGACACCACAACAAGCTGGAGTTATAAAAGGACCTACCGTTGATCCGAGCAGTACAATGAGAGATCCAGATAACTTACAGATTAAGCGATGAGAATACCGTCAAACCCTGAAGCAAGAGAAGATTTCTATTTAGACATTATTGCTAAGTGTTTGGTATCGAGAGAAGGGCGCAAGGGTGATTACACCACCCAGCGCTCTTTTTATTTATTTGGTAACGATCCTGAATCTCCCCCTGCGTACTTCAATAAGATCAATCCGCACCTTGACCAGCTTACTAGCTTTTTGTATAGCTCGGAAACCACACGGTTTTCTATTCAGCTAGGTGCTTCAGTCAATGATGCAGAGCAAAGAAAGACACCACGCCTAACACAAGCCCTTAACGATGAGTGGCTAAACTCTAATGCAGACCAAGTGTTTTCTACTGCATTGACATGGGCGTTGGTTTACAACACTACTTTTGTTAAGCTCGTATATAACAACGGTATTAACCCCTACCTAATTGAACCCGATTCTATCGGTGTGCTACGGGAGGATATAGCCTATACAGACAGGCAAGAAGCCATCGTTCAAACATACTACATTACGAAGTCGGAACTATACGCCCGTCTGTATTCCCATCCTAAGCGTGAAGATATTGTTAGGCGCATAGTGTCAGGTACACGGGTATCAGAATCCGAGATTCCTGAAGCTGTGAACCGCATTGTCATGTCACAGACCAATCCAACTATCTACGGCAATATTAACCTTGATTTGTATGGCGTAAACCGTTACAAAGCCCAGGTCGGAGAAGATACTGTTGAGATGACTGAGCTGTGGGTGTGGAATGATGAAACACAAGATTACCAAGTTGTTACTACCGCAGCGCCTAATGTCATTATTTATGACAGACCAGGCGCATCACTCTTTTTAAAAGGTGAATGTCCGTTTATTCAGATCTGCCCAAATCCTTTGCCCAACTATTTTTGGGGTGCAAGCGAAGTACAAAAGCTCATGCAGCTCCAAGTATTGCTCAACACTCGCTGGATTGAGATTTTGGACTTGTTATCTAAGCAAGTAAGCCCTCCAACAGCCTTAACAGGCTTTTCTGGCATATTAGATGAAAAAAACTTTGCTCTAAACCGCCCAGGTGGATTACTTTCATCAGATATGCCTAACGCTAAGGCTGAAAGACTTGCGCCACAGATGCCACCTGATCTTTTTGAGGTCATCCACGAAATTTCGGCTATGTTTGAAGAAGTTTCAGGCATCGGTAATGTTTTACAAGGAAAAGGCGAATCTGGCGTGCGTTCTGCTGGTCATGCCAGCCAATTAGCTCGTCTTGGAAGCTCAAGAGCTAAAAAGCGTGCTTTGATTGTGGAAGATAGCTTGGAAAAGGTGGCTACTTTGTATTTGAAGCTAATGCAAGCCTACGATCCAACACATTACAAAGATGTTGATGATGTTCCGTTTATTGCAGAGCAATTTACTAACGATTATGTCGTTAAGGTAGATGCTCATTCCAACAGCCCAATCTTTACTGAAGATACAAAGCAATTGGCATTTAATTTATTTAAAGCTGGTGCAATTGATAAAGAATCTTTACTTGACATGGTAGAAGCTCCTGGAAAACAATTGTTAAAACAGCGTCTGAAAAAGATGGAAGCTCAACAAGCCCAGCAACCTAAGCCACCTGCTTCAGCGCCCAAAGAGCATCACCCTAAGAAAGAGGGACAGTAATGGCACAAGGTAATGTACAGCCCAAAGCAGACCAGCCTAGGGTTACTACTGAATCACTAAAGCGTGGTGAAAAATCCCCAGGTTTGGAGTATCGTACTCAAAGTACACCAAGTTTTAATCGTAGTCCAAAAAATAAGAATTACGGTAGGTCGATTAGGGGATAGTTAATTAGGAGATCGTCATGGCACGGAAGATGAAAAAAGGTCGGAAAAGCTGCAAGTAATACATGAAGGGGATAGTTAATCTAGGAGAGAATGATGCGTAAGATGCACAAAAAAACTCGCAAGTCCAAGCGTTAATTAGTTTCTTCTCGTGAGGAAGAGAAAGGGTGTGGCTGCCTTCCCTTTGAAATAGGTGACCGCTGCTAACTAGGAGATATCCACATGGCACGCAAAGCTCGTAAAGGTCGTAAAGCACGCAAGTAATCCTTTTTAGGATTATTTCGGACTGACCGAATAACCCTCCCTGGGGGGAGGGAAGCAAAATATATCCCCCCACTTGACAATTGATAGATTTTGTTTAACCTTGCGGTTATATTGATAGGAAAAGATTATGGGCGTACCTTCAGACAAGTTGATGGAAATGATTAAATCTCAGCGTGATGGCGCTACTCCACAAGGAGTTCCCGCTGCACCTGAAACACCAACAGGAATGTCTGATAACTCTGCCCCTCCTATGGGTTCACCAATGAGTACCCCAGAACCTAAAATGGGCAATCGTGAAGCTGCGATGATTAACCTATCTATGGCGCAAGATTTGCTTGAACAAGCTCTACCTGCCGTAGGTTCGGATTCCGATGAAGGTCGTTCTATCCTGAACGCTATTGGCGTAATTAACAAAGTCATTGGACCTAAAAAATCCAAGACCAACGAACTGCAACCAACTGAGATTATGCAGATGTTGCAAACATTACCCCAAGCTGGTGGTGCAACGGCTGAAGGCAAAGCAATGGCACAAGCACCAACAATCCCAGGTATGTCC
>Ga0214173_100047_pt1 | contig 22876 bp, 24 predicted proteins | sample TroBogEpilimnion_34_FD_153011 | JGI IMG/M metagenome (GOLD analysis project Ga0214173, IMG submission 153011) | Freshwater microbial communities from Trout Bog Lake, WI - 25JUL2007 epilimnion | ecosystem: Environmental > Aquatic > Freshwater > Lake > Epilimnion/Euphotic zone | place: Trout Bog... | reverse complement strand
TACAGAACAAATTATGGAATTAGTTAATAACAATGTTATTAAGGTTGTCTTCAGCAATCCGCACGAAGGGTCAGATACTATACGTAGTCATATCATACAGTATGGTATTGCAGAATTAGCACTGGCAGGCAAGATTATTATTGTAGGTGGTGGTGATATGTCCGCAGAATGGCCATGTCTACAATACGAAAGTTTTTTGCCTAAACTTCTTGATTATACAGAAAATAGATCTGCTGCTAAAAGTGCCGTAGACGTATATTCAAATACCAATAAACCTTATAAATTTTTATTCTTGAATGGGCGTGGTCGAAAACATCGACGTTATCTAATCAATCGATTTACAGAAAACAATCTATTAGAAAAGGCACTATGGACTAACTTAGATTCTAACATAGCACCAATACATTATTTGCCTGCCAAGTATGAAGTTAATAGATATCAGGAACAAGTAGGAATTGAATCCCAAACGCATTACGCTAAATTTGATTTGTTTAGCAATGAGTGGGGAGAAATTTATCTAACTCCGGCACCATATGTTGACACATACTTTAGTTTAGTTAGCGAAACAGTATTTGAGTATCCTTATAGTTTCCGTACAGAAAAGATCTGGAAACCTGTTGTCATGCAACATCCGTGGATAGCTGTAGCCAATCGAGGATACTACAGAGACATGCATAATTTAGGATTTAAAACATTTGGACATCTAATAGACGAAAGTTTTGACACTATAGACAATAATCAAGATCGGTTAGAACAAATTGCTCGAGTAGTAGAAGATCTAAGCAGCAGCAACTTGCCTGCTTTCTTAGCAGCGGCTGAGGATACAAGTAAATACAACTATCAACACTATCAAATAATGCGGCATCGAGTGCGTGCTGAATTCCCAGATCGATTTAAACAATTCACAAAAAAATATTTCAATGAATGATTTAGAATTTAAACAACAGGTACTTGATCCTATAAGCGACAGTTTCTGCGCTGCTAAATGGTATAATGCTACAATTTGGTTAGGCTCTGGTCAAACCACAAGTTGTCATCATCCGCCGGCACATGCTATCAGCAGAGAAGAAATCTTAACTAATCCATCTGCTATACATAATACCCCACAGAAGAAACAGGACCGTGCTGATATGCAAGCAGGAAGGCGTCCTGCTGGCTGTGAGTACTGCTGGAAAATTGAAGATATGGGCCGAGATTCTATCAGCGATCGTGTTTATAAGAGCAAAATTTATCCTATAAAGGCATTACATGAAGCTGCTGTAACGCCTTCTGCCTCTGATGTCAATCTTAAAACATTAGAAATTGCATTTGATCGAACTTGTAATTTTGCATGTAGTTATTGTAATCCTGCATTTAGTAGTACTTGGGTCAATGACATTCGACGCAACGGGCCATTTAATAATCTTAGATCCGACGGACGTAATCATTTTACCCATGACCATGCTAGTAGTCAACTTTATAGTTTTGGAGAAAATAATCCATATGTAGATGCTTTTTTCCAATGGTGGGAGACTGATCTTCATAAAACGCTACAAGAACTCAGAATAACCGGCGGTGAACCACTTATGTCTGGCCACACCTGGAAATTAATTGATTGGTTCAAAGACAATCAGGGACGGAGCTCTACTAAATTAGCTATCAATAGTAACTTAGGTATGCCTAGAGAAAAATTACTTGACTTCATTGATCGTGTACGAGATATACCAAGTCTTGACATATATACTAGCAATGAAGCTGTTGGCATTCACGCAGAATACATCAGAGACGGGCTTGATTATTCTTTGTGGATGGAAAATGTGCAAGAGCTATTGGCGAACAAACATGTTCGAGCACTACATTTTATGTGTACAATAAATGCACTGTGCTTAGATACTCTGCCTAACTTTTTATCACAGCTAATAGGACTTAAACAAATATACGGCAAACAACGTGTTAATTTTACATTAAATATTTTAAGATTTCCTAGTTTTCAAAGCACCTTGACACTACCAGACGATCTACGTACTAGATTTAAAATTAGTCTAATAGAATGGCTAGGAATTTACAAATCGCATCCGCTGTTACAAGAACACGAAATCAATCATTTACAACGGCTAATTGATTACTTGGATGTAGTTAAGACTCCACATAGCAACACACACGATAGGATTAGATTGTTGCACGACTTTAAACAATTTTATTCACAATACGATCAGCGTAGAAACAAAGATTTCTGTGCCACGTTTCCTGCATTGGCAGATTGGTATAATACACTATGATAGACTATGAAATCGTTGCCGAAATAGATCTTGACCATTGGCATACGTTGCCATACGGGCAAGCACGCCAATGGTTATTAGAACAATGCCAGTTGATACATAAAGATTGTTACGCCGATAATCAACGAATTGTATTCACACAGACTGTTGGTGATTTATATGTTCAAACTCAAACATTAGGAATAATCTTACGTAATTTACAGTTAACTTTGAATAAGGTAGATATTAGTAGCAATTTTGTAATACTAAAATCGGGTAATCCTAATTTGTTTAATGAGCTAGACGAAGTTGCTCGTAACAATAACCTCGAAGCGAACCGCATAACTGGAATATACATCGAGAATAGTGATTGGGCACGTACAATATTAGATAAATTTCCTTCTGATATCAATGAGATTTACGAGTATGGATCTGTAAATCCATTAAAGGTATCATTAAATGAACTATCTATTCGCGAGCAAGAATTATTATCCACTAGTAAAGTTTTTTGTATCTACCCATGGATACACTTAAATGCTAATCCAGATGGTAAAGCATATCCCTGCTGTATGACAGATCATTACTATTCAGTAGGAAACTGTAAGACTAATACCTTGAGTGAGATCTGGAATAGTGATACTATGAAACGTGTTCGTACCGATATGCTGACAGAAAAACCTTTAGAAGGATGCAGAAGATGTTACGAACAAGAAGAATCTGGATTCTTTTCTGGCAGACAAAGTGCTAACAAACATCACGGACATCATATAAAACGTGTTGCTGAAACAAAAGCCGACGGACATTTAGATCGTTTTGAAATGGCCTATTGGGATATTAGATTTAGTAATCTATGTAATTTAAAATGCCGTAGTTGCGGACATATTTATAGTAGCCAATGGTATCAAGATCAGGCTAAATTAGCCGGACCGGAATGGGCTAGTCAAAATCGAGTTTTAAATTTTGCCGGTCGAGACAAAAAAGATATGTGGGCACAGTTAATTGAACATATTGACCATGTAGAACAAATTTACTTTGCTGGCGGCGAACCATTATTAATGGACGAGCATTATAACATTTTAGATGAGTTAGATCGACGAGGACGGTACGATGTTAGATTAATTTACAATACTAACTTTACACATACACAGCTTAAAGATCGATCAGTATTTGATTACTGGAAGAAGTTTGATAGTGTTAGTGTAGGTGCCAGCTTAGATGGTGCAGAAGATTATGCAGAATATATTCGCAAAGGCACAGACTGGAATCAGGTTGAATCAAATCGTATAGAAATGTTACGTGTATGTCCCAACGTAGACTTTTATGTTAGTTCTACACTGAGTATAATGAATGCACTCCGTTTGCCCGATTTCCATAAGAATTGGGTTGATCGAGGTTTCATACTCCCACAAGATTTTAATGTTAATATATTAATGGATCCTTCTCATTATAGAATTGATATTGCCACTGTTGATTATAAAGATCGTATTAAAGAAAAATTTGAACAACACCTTGAATGGTTACGTCCAATGGATCGACTACATCGTGCTACAGTTGGTTTCGAAAGTGCAATAAAGTTTATGTATGCAACCGATAACACTCAATTGATTGATCAATTTTGGCTTAAAACAAAACAGTTAGATGAAATACGTAACGAAAATATTTTAAAAATTATACCAGAACTGGCAGATTTGAAATGAAAATACCACACGATAAATTTTGTGTACTACCGTGGGTCAGTTTAGAAACTAGCCCAATTGGGACTGTACGTCCTTGTTGTTTAGCTGAAGAAGAAATCAAAGATATCAATGGTAATAAATTTGATCTTGGGCATTCAGCGGAACTGGCAGACATACAAGATAGTAATTATATGCGACAATTACGCAACGAGTTCTTGCAGGGCAAGCAATCTGCCACTTGCAAAAAGTGTTGGGCAGAAGAAGATTCTGGTCGCACCAGCAAGCGTATGCACACATTGGAAAGATTAAAGCATATGATTCCAGACACAGATTGGACGCAGGACGCCAAATCACTTATGTTCTTAGATTTAAAACTAGGTAACATTTGTAATCTTAAATGTCGTATATGTGGTAGTTGGAGTAGCAGTAGCTATGCAGTAGAAGAGATTGAGTTTTCTCCCTTAACAGAAAAGAAAAAAGGTATGCATTATCAAATGCTCAAGCAAGGTGCTTGGGCTAGGGATAATCAAGATTTTTGGGATGAAATAAACGGCATGTCTGATCATATACGCTACATCGAGTTTACTGGCGGCGAACCCTTTATGATTAAAGAGCACTTCCATTTTCTTGAACGCATTGTTGATATGGGTATTGCAGGACAAGTTGAAATACACTATAATACAAACGGCACACAATTTCCTGAATATGCTGAGGATATTTGGCAACACTTCAAACTAGTAGAGATTGCGTTTAGTATCGACGATGTTGATAACAGATTTGAATATCAACGTAGTAATGCCGTATGGTCAGAAGTAGAATATAACATTGCTCGCTTTATGGCCATGCGGGACCGTAATCCAAATATACAATTGCAAGTATGCATTACTGTTAGCGTATTTAATATCATGTATTTAGAAGATGTTGCCAATTGGGCAGATAAACAAGGATTTGATTTTATCTATTGGAATATGCTGCATGAAGCATACTATCATTGTATTAACACATTGCCAGATCATGCCAAGTCAATAGCGGCCGAGCGATTAAATGCAGCAAACATATCAGCTAAAAATAGAATAGAATTCGGTCGTATCATCGATTTTATGATGAAAGGTACTGCGATAGATCCAACATTGCTGTTTAAAAATATAGAATTAACTGATGCTAGACGTAAGCAAGATATCACACAGCATCATTTAGAATTAGCAACAGCGATTGGCTATGCAAAGTAAACCCGACACACTATGTATGGCACCGTGGACTCATACGTATTTAAGTCCACAAACTGAACGCCGCATGTGTTGTGCATCGAGAGAGCCTGCACAAAATTTTCAACAGTACATCGATACCGGCGCAGGCACAGGACAATATATTCCTATTACATTAGAACAGCATTGGAATAGCGAACATATGAAATCAGTGCGTCGTCGTATGATGGCAGGCGAAGTATTGCCTGAATGCGAAGTATGCAATGATAAACTATTGAATACCAGTGTATATCGCAGTTATTTCAATCAAATGTTCGGACACAAATACAAAGATGCAATGCAGCAAACAGATGCAACAGGTTATACAACAACTAAGCCTATTAGTTGGGATTATCGTTTTACTAACTTATGTAATTTCAAATGCCGTACATGCGGAGATATGTTAAGTAGCTCGTGGGAAAGCGAACAACGACAGCATAATATGATCGATTATAGTAATCCAAAGAATGCCTGGATGAAACCAGAGAATCGTGCAATGATGCAGTCGTTTCAAGCTGATCAAGCCGAACAGGAATTTTCTCAAGCTGTAGAAGAACATCGTATAGAAGAAGTTTATTGGGTTGGCGGCGAACCTCTTATGTACGAACAACATTGGCGTTATATGAAACGCATTATCGAATTAGGAGATGGACCGAATGTCTATGCTAGATATAATACTAATCTCAGTCGCATTGAGTATCGCAATATTAATTTGTATAGCGATATTCTTTCTAAGTTACGCGATTGGCAAATTTGCGCAAGTCTCGACGGAACTGGAGCGATTGGAGAATACATTAGAACAGGTCTCAACTATAGCCAATGGTATGATAACTTCCGCAGAGGACTTGAAATACAGCGTCACCGCAGACAAATGCGAATTGATTTCACACTCACCCTCCCAGGATTATTTGAAGTCGGTAACATCCAGAGACTCGCCCAGGAACTTGATGTAGACATATTAGCTAAGGTTGTATTCAGTTTTACCCCTGATATACTACTAAGTCCGCTAGCATTACCAAGAGAAATACTGAATAATCGTGTTGATCAATTAACAGCCAACTCAAAAGGTGCAATCCAAGATGTACTATTACAATTAAAACAGCGTCCTACATTCGAAGAACAATGGCCAGATACATGGCAAGAAGGACTTGTAAAAGGTAAGCGTCGTGTGTTAAAATTAGAAAGTATTCGACAAGATGACTATACGCTTGCAGATATATTAAAACAGGATCCAGAAATTTATGAGTGGTATAAATCTATCTCCGATTAAGGTAACGTTACGTGATCCTCTCAATCATGCTGACCAACTTAGCTACACAATTGTCCCAGAAGACAATCAATTAGCACGAGATTGGATCATAGCTCTAAAACATTTACTAAATTCTCGTTTTCATTTAGAAAAGAATTTTTGTTTCTTGGGCTTCCCACATTCTCCAAGAACTATCGAGTATCTCTGTGATAATCTTAATCGATATATAACCTGGATCAATTACTATAACGGCACTGGTATTTGGCAACAAAACGGATTAGATACCTATTGGATCGAAGAAATCTTTTTAGAAGATACTGTAAGATTTCCCGATGATCCTGCACTCGGTGAGAAACAACTGCGTATTAAGCATGATATACTAAACAGATTACATAATCATTTTGAAGTATTACAAGGTACTGTTTGGAATCTAAGTCCCTACTATACGCATGCTGATTGGGCAACACGATATGCAATTAGACAATTGAATCTCTTGTGTCACGAGTTAGAATCGCTTATACTAAGTCAGCGGAAATGGATTTTAGATAGGCACTGGGTACGTCCAAGTCAAATTACTACTTTTGTACATGCACCTAGGTATCATTTATTAGATGAACATCGTAAAGGATTCGCAGAAAATGGGTATGATCGAGTACTTGGTGGAGTCTATATGCATTGGACTCAAATTGGAAAAACCTTATATGAAGTGTTTAGGGATGAGTCTGCTCCTGCACTTAACATTGGTAACGATCCTACTGATATAACTGTAGGTGCTGGCACAACTTGTGAAGCTATAACTGCACTAAAGTTTTATTCCGGCGAGTTTGATATCGAATGGGGACGTGATAGTGTACGTAACAGCAACCAACCTTGGCACGACGAAGAACACGATCGTTTTGAAGCTTGGTTAGTAAGCAACGGATTAGATCCTAAGAATCCCAATCTAAGTTTAGGTTATCTTAAGATCGGACAAGTAGATTTATTAGGTAGTTTTGGTACTGATAATGCCAACGACATTTGGAAACAACTAGGGTCGCACTTAGATATATACTCTATAAAAGTCGATGACATTTCAGCTACGTTTGATTATGCTTGGAGTGATCCAGACCATGAAAGTAAGCAGATTGATAATTTAAAAAGGACTGAAGGATAATATGCGTTGGATTAAAAACTTGATTAACAAGATCAAATTAGAACTAAGATACAGAAAAAAACTTAAAGAATTACGTCGCAGAGACCCTTTTATTTACAAATGAAACATATATTAGGTGTAAGTGCAGGTTACCACGATGCTGCATTAACAGTGATCGATGAGTACGGTCAAATCGTCTTTGCTGGACATAGCGAACGTTACAGCAAAATTAAGAATGATCCCAAATTAAGTATTGAATTAATCGATGCGGCCTATAACTACGATATCGATACTATAGCATATTATGAACGTCCTTGGATGCATAACATTCAACAGATTATCAGCAGAGAACATAACTTTGGTCCTTGGACAACTCGCGGAGTTCTAGATAAGCATATTGGAACTAATCGTATAAAAGGTAGAACTCTTAAGTCATTTCCTCATCACCTTAGTCATGCTGCGGCAGGATTCCAAACAAGTGCTTTTATGGAAGCCGCTGTCGTTGTTATTGATGCTATCGGTGAGTTAGACACTATATCTATATATTGGGCACGTTACAACAGTTTTGGTCGTGCTGAATATACAAAAGTATGGGGACAGAAATATCCTCATAGTATCGGACTATTCTACAGCGCATTAACTAAACAAGTAGGATTAAAGCCCAATGAAGAAGAATATATTACCATGGGTATGTCTGCTTATGGTGATTATTCTGCCATCGGACAAATGTCATATTATGCAGTAGTAGATTACCACAATGCGATTTTTAAAGAAAACTTTCACATAGGATTTGATCCTCGCGAGTTTGCAGGAACACAAAATAATAATATAGCGACAGCCGGACAAATAGTAGCAGAAAAGTTAATACAGCACATAGTACAAAAAGCTGCCGAATTAACTGGCAGTAATAATTTAGTGTATATGGGCGGTGTAGCATTAAACTGTTTGGCCAATCGATACCTTGGAGAATACTTTGATAATATTTGGATTATGCCTAATCCTGGCGATGCTGGTTCTAGTCTTGGGGCCGCTGCTTTGGCTTTTGGCCGTCGTCTTTCCTGGACCGGCCCTTACTTGGGAACTGACATTCCTGGGCCTTATCCTGTGGATGCCGCTCTTGACTGTTTGCGGCGTTCTAGGATCGTGGGTGTTGCTTCGGGTCGAGCGGAGTTTGGACCCAGAGCACTCGGCAATCGTAGTCTCCTCGCAGACCCACGAGGACCAGACATAAAGGATCTAGTAAATGACATTAAACAACGACAGAGATTTAGACCTTTTGCTCCTGTTATCCTGGAAGAATATGTTGATCAATACTTTGATCTTCCTGCTGGTTTCAATGGTAGCCCTTATATGCAAACTGTTGCCCGGTGTTTAGATCCTGACTTATTTCCTGCTATCTGTCATGTGGACGGCACTAGTCGAGTACAGACAGTGGCAAAAAACTCTGACTCGGGAATTAGACAACTGTTAGAAGCTTGGCATGCAGAAACAGGTTGTCCTATGCTACTCAACACTAGTTTAAACATAAGAGGTGAGCCCATGGTAAACGATCGTGCTGATGCAGATCGATTTGAAAAATTATATGGAGTTCGAGTTGTCAGTTAACAATTTTGTAGTAATAGAATCCGTATACGGAAAGTTTATAGTAAATCGTCATTGCGATTTTCAAGCAGATGCTCTTATTAAGACAGGCCGGACACATATTGAACAAGAACTAGCTAACATTTTTGTTATTATTGACCGTCTTCCTCCAGGTGCGGTTGTTGTTGACGGTGGTGCTAATATTGGATTCTTTACTATTCCAGTTGCACAGCGTAGGAAAGACATAAGTATCTTGAGCTTCGAACCTCAAAGAATGATACACAATGCACTAGCAGGTTCATTGGCACTTAACGACATTGACAATGTTATTTTACACTATGCAGCACTGGGTTGCGAGGATCGTTGGGTTACCATACCTGATGTTGACTACGGTAAACCTCAGGACTTTGGTATGGTCAGACTAGATAAACGAGTTAATTACCCGTATAACCAATGGACTGATCCTAGAGTAGCAATGATAGTTCAAATTGATGATTTAGAACTAGATCGCCTAGATTTTTTAAAACTTGATGTTGAAGGTTTTGAATGTGAAGCACTGGACGGTGCAATAGAATCTATACACCGGTATCTGCCGTGGATCTGGGTAGAGTACATGCTGGTTGGTGAGCAGGCTATTGTTGATTTTTTAGACAGCATAGACCTCAGCGACGATTACGATTGCTACATTGCTGACTACCAAAATATGTTATGTGTGCCTAAAGATAAAGCAGATTTGATTAATACCAGTCAATTAAGGAAAGTAGAAAATGTCAGAAACACATAAACGAACTGTAGTCAGGATGATTACATATAGACTAACAGCATGGATATTTACAATTTTTTGGACTTACTTATTCTTTGGAAACTTAGGAGAAGCAACAGGGTTTGCCACATTATTGCATGTTCTTCTAAGCATCGACTATTATATTCACGAGCGTATATGGCTTAAGATTAAATGGGGTCAGAGGTAAGTCTCGAGCCCGCCCCGTCGGCGAATATCTTGTGTACAGCAACTGATGCCACCGTCAAAGAAATATTTGTGTCTTAACGGAACAATAATAGGATTAATCTGATTCTTTTCACAAAAATCAAACACATGTTTATTATAACTGCTGAATATAACATTGCTTTCATCTAACACTAAACAATTGACATCAAATACAGTTTCCTTTACAAATCCTGTCCACTTAGATAGATAAGTGTCAACATAATTAGCAAACTGACCAGTAGGCTCTACACCCTGAACATACCAACGTTCGTTAAAACTTTCCGTCTTGAAATCTTTTACTTTCATAGATGCCGAAATGGTAGATTCTTCAACTCTGCATACTTCCCATCCTGGAAAAGATTCTTTATAGTTAATATCTGCATCGTGCATACTGGACAGTATTACACCAGGTTTAAGAATAGCAAAAACAGCATCTCCATGCCCGTTAGTTTGACAATAGTGTACGCGGTATCGTGAATCTAACACATTATCGCGAATCCATTCCATCTGTTCCTGCTTCATCCATTCGCTGCGGTCAAAGAATACGTCAGTGCCTACACGCACAATACAACTGGCAACGGCGTCAACTAACACATGGTTAGGATTATAGTCCCAAGCAATTAAATTAGGATCAAATCTCTCTTTATGTGGTTCAATTACACATCCAGGGTCGGTTGCTTCATAGACAGCGCAGATATTATCTGTTTCTGGTGTACTAAGCAACCGTAGTAGTTTGTTGCCCATGGTAATTTGCCAATCTCTAGGCGTCAATGGTGGCACAGGAACTTCGTTAAATCGTTCTAACATTAGTCGCCATTTGTTTATTTCTGGCAGATCCGGTCTGCGAACTATTGCTCCGTATTCTTTTATAACACGCTCGAGATTATCTAAATCCTCGTTACTTTCATCTAAAATCTGTGTCAAATGATTTCTAATAGTGGTATCTTCGATATGTTCAAAGTAGTCAGCAGTATATACCCGACCTACAATTACTTCTTCAAGTGGTTGCCAACTGGTATAGCTCTGTACTAATTTTGACATGCAAGTTCCTCTAGTAGGATATTTAATGGTGCCGACTTTCGTTCAGCAAAAACTTGTTGATTGTGTTTGATATCATCCAGACATTTCAAAAACAATTCTTTAACACCTTGTTTCTTCATATCGGTCAACAGATTTAATATAGCGAACCAACGTTGTGTAGGATCTACAATAGAATCGTAAGTATTATCCAATACTGAGTCAAATGTTCTATATCCTGAATCTCTTAGTGCAGATAGTGTATTCGGTAATCCTACAATGATAAACGGTTGCCCGTACTTAATACATTTAAATGTTTTTTCTGTAATAAATGTTCCGGTACTTTGATGTATCGTTAAAAAAGTTTCGGGTACAATATTAAAAAAACTACGTGAATAAAGATCTTGATTGATAATTCTGTGATCGTTTTTTTCTTTGAGATCTAACTGATCACAGTAATAAGGACCTTTCTCAACAAATTCTAATAGACGAGCTCGCCATCCCCTTACTCTAAATATTTCCAATGGATTATTACCTATGTCGTCACCTACATCACAGTAAGTATGATAACTCCAAAGGCTGTTATCTAGTATACCGTGATGCAATAGATCGGTAGTACAACTGGCACGCCACCACTTGTGTGCTCGATTAAGCATAGTAAAATCAAAAATACGGTTCGATTCGTTAGATATTAGATATTCTTGTTCTCGATTAACATGTCGAAAAAAAGATTCATGGTCTTGAAAGTAAATAAAATTTTCTAAATCTTTAGCTGCGGTATTAGCACTAACAAACACATACGAGTCGTTGGGTAAATTGTGTAATGTACACAGGGTATCGATATGTTTTTTAATATCTACAGGATTATCACCTTCGTGATAATAGAATAAAATTTTGATAATACCATTACGTATTTTTTCTTTAACTATTTCAGACATTAGCGATATATAATCGCAATCAAAATCAAACCAACTGAATGCTACAGGATACCAGGATCCTTTAGGTGCAGTATGTATAGAATGTATACCATACTCAATATCGGCATCATCTAAGTACATAGTTAAACGTAAAGGAACGGTTCTTGGCCAATGTAGATCAAATTCACGCCATTCTTTAGTAAAGGGTAGTGCTGACCAACGAGCTAAATTAGGATGTCCTTGTCCGTTAGAAAATGAGTCGTAACAAAAATTAATCATTAAAATCTCTTTCGATCGTAGCCAACATATTGTTTAGTTCTTTCCACAACATACGTTCAAATCCCCCGTCGTAGAAATGATTGTAGTTATGCTTAATAATAGGTGTAGCAAGATCAAATATTTCCTGTCTTGCTCGATCATTCATTGAATCAAACTGCTTTAGTAAGTCGGCAATCATAACCAACCTTTTACTATCATCAGTTTCTTTGTCGTAGCCTTCGTCCCATATACCATCAAATGTTTTAAATCCGTAGCTACGTAAGTACTCAAGGCTACCTGCAGTCGATGCCAATACAAAGGGCATACCTAAACATATAGGTTTAAACGTTTTCTCTGTCAAATGATGTCTACGGCCAGTAAATACCGTTTCAGTTACTACATAAGCTAAAGATTCTGCCGATTCATCAAATAAACTTAGCCAACAACTATGCATCGGATGTCCTTCCTCGTCGGGAAAGTTCCAAGGCAAGTCGGCCTTTTGAAATGTACTGACCATATCTGGATACTGAGGATATTCCAACGCTAAGTTTTGTATATGTACGAACTCAACTGGACATATATCTGGAAAGCTGACCCGGGCATTGCTTATCTCACGCTTGAGTAAATAATACATTAGTTCGACGCGATGTTGACGTTTGCCTCCTATAATGCGATTGGGACTGATAAAACTTTTTGTTATAGTCCTATCACAGGGTTTTGGCATAAGATAGCTACGGTTGTATCCACGAAACCAATCTAATGCTGCCCAACCATGAAAGAAATAATAGTAAGCATCTAAATTAAATTGACTACATACTTGTTCAACAAACTCACTATCTCTTTCACTGGTAATAATAGCACCGCGGTTGACTGTTATATCTCCGTTTCGTCTAATCAATGATTCAAATAATGGAGTATGTATGTCCAGATGTATTGGTTCTTGGTCGTAAAAGAATGTATAATTAACTTGATTCTTGTTAACATCATAATTGCAAAGATGTTCTGGTCGGCTGCCACCAAAAGGATAGCAAAAGAACATTCTAGTAGAAGGTATATGACATTTAATATAAGGCCAAAATGTATGATTGTAAATCTCGTCTATTCTAATCATGTTTGATGTATTTTACTTAGATAGTCCTACCGGATTATTTCCTCATGAACGCAAAGCTAATTCAATCGACGATGCTCGAGAAAAAAGCAGAACTGAATACTGCTGGATTATTGATTACTTATGTGATTATAGCGACTTCGATTTCCTTTGGCTACCGTATATACATCAAAGAAATCAAGCACATGTTTGGCCAAGTCAGCATCAACCGAACTCAGGTACTATGCTAGTACCTAAAAATTATACAGATGTAAATTACGAACACGAAACAGTAATTAGAAGTAAGTCAGCGCCTAGAGTACATATTAAGCATGTACATGGAACCACAGATCAAGGCGACATAAATGTACGTTATGTTGACAGCTATCTAGGTACTATGCGTCGTGCATTATCTAGAATCGATGCTGAATACTGCTGGGTCACAGCGGATGTATGTGACTATAGTAACTTTGATTTTACCTGGCATCCCGACGAATATCAGTTAGATATGCTGCATGTATTTCCTAGCGATGTAAGTGGATCGCGCGAAAGATTTGGCGATACATTTTATGTACATGTACCTAGTTTTCTTGCCAAGACAGAATGTCTAGCAACTTTAGGTTGGTTTGAAACGCTGCATTTTGTCGAAGATATAGCAGTACCTAGATATCCAATCCCTACAGTTAAGTATGATACTGACAGCGTAGTACCTGCGGTATGGGATCACGAGTTCAAATCTCCGCTGGTGCAATTTTATAAAAACGATATATTGTTTGAACCTGCTATATCACTATGGCAAGAGTCGACTAAAACTGTTGTACCTTTGAATAAGGGTGCAGAAAATGTAGTAGTGCCTAGAGAGTGTAAGAACTATCTAAAGACACAGATATACGATTACCCTTATATAGATAAATCAATCCAAGAGCACAGATGTAGTCAACCTCTCGACATTGTTTTTATGAGTAATGGTGAACCTAATGCAGATGCTAATTGGGAATACTTAGAAAACAAGATTATGAATCTTGAAGAAAATCGGCTTGTTCGCATAGATCGCGTCAAAGGAAGAGTAGCAAGTCAACATGCCTGTGCCGCAGCTAGCAATACAGATTGGTATTTTGTTGTACCAGCGAAACTCACGATAGACTTTAGCTTTCCTTGGGATTGGCAACCGGATCGCATGCAAGAACCTAAACACTACATATTTCATGCCAGAAATCCTCTCACTGATTTAGAGTACGGGCATATGGCAACAGTTGCATATAATAAAAAGTTAGTACTAGCCACTGCCGGTCGGGGTCTAGACTTTACAACGGAACAACCGCACGAAGTAGTTCCTATACGTTCTGGCACTGCTTGCTATGCAGATAGTGCTAGTATGTGCTGGCGCACTGCATTTAGAGAGTGTATCAAACTCAAGGCAGCATTACCTGACTTTGAAGCGGAATATAGATTGCGTCAGTGGTTATCATCAACTGTAATTACTGACAGTAATTACGGCGTTTGGAGTATCAAAGGTGCAAGAGATGCCGTTGAATACTACGACTCGGTCGATGGTGACTTCAATGAGCTTATGAAAAGCTATGAGTGGGATTGGTTAGCCAGTTATGCTTTTATTAAGCATGGGCTTGGGCCCGAGGATTAAAATAAGGCGATGCCTGTAACCAATTGTAGTAGTCAACAAAGCCATCTTCGATATCGATAGTGGGGTTAAAATCAAAGTCTCGAGCAGCAGCTTTGATATCTAATATACCTCGACTTGGAAATTCTGGATCGCTGCTGCACACTTCTATTGACCCTGACCCTGCTATCTTTACAGCCAAGGTAGCAGCTTCTTGAAGTGTACGTACATGTCCTCGACTTATATTATATGTACCCCAGGTAATTGATTGTTCCAATGTTGCATTTACAATACCTACAGCAGCATCATTGACATGTGTAAAGTCTAGTGTTTCCCAAGGACCTCGAACCTGTAACTGTTCTCCTCGCATGGCACTCAGTATGAACTTACTAACTACACGATTTTCAATATCGAGAGGTCCGTACACAGCACTTGGTCTTAGTATAGCATGCGATAATCCTGTTCTTTGTGAATAATCTTGAACTAGTTTTTCTCCCATATACTTCATAATAGCATATTGACCCAAGGGATAGCATTCCGCTAATTCATTGGCTTTTTCAAAGCTACCGTAGACCATACTCGAACTTGCATAAACGAATTTTCCGACACCGTGTTTAATCGAAAGCTCTAGCATATTAAGCAATCCTTCGATCATAACACGACTGCCTGCTTGTGGATTAAGATTGACTATTTTTTGTCTTGGAAAACTAGCCAAGTGTACAACAACTTCGGGTTTGAATTCTTCAAACACATACTTAACAGCAGGATTTTCAATGCTGACTTCGTGTATCTTTATGCCCTTGACAAACTTCTTACGCTCTGTTATAACATAGTTAAGTTCGTCAGCGGATATAATACCGTAGTTGGTTAGATTATCAATGATTCTAACTGTATGTCCTTTACCGGACAAAATACTAGAAACTTTATGTCCAATAAAGCCAAGTCCGCCAGTTACTAGTATTTTCATTTGAATTTTAACTCAAAAAAAGTGTTATCGGATTCGGTTAACCGAGCCATTATACGAAAAACATAGCCGTAATACAATGGATCCATCATTCTAACCCAATAGGGTTTTTCTACTGCATGTTCCATTACCCATCGACCGCAATCTGTTTTTTGCCATTCGTATATTATTAAGCCAGCATGCAGATCTGGGTCATCAATATCACCGACGGAGAATCTAAATACACAAACATCTTGGTGTTTAACTACGCTACCATCTGGCTGGAAATGCCACATTGGAGCCTGATAATGTTCAGTCCCGTCTTTATTGTAGAGCGTCGATGATATAGCCATTACTCTGGAACAAATTCATTTGCCATTGGGAATACACTAGCAATGACACCAGCACAGGCACGAGCTACATCTTGATGCTCTTTTTGTGTACCGTTAGCACTACGTAATTCAATAAAGTGTATCCAACTACGCAATGTACCGTTCATGTATAACCGACTTACTGTGTTACCCTCTGGTAAAACAGCACGAGCCTGTTCCTTGGCAATACCATTATTAACTGCCCAAGAGTAAGCATCCTTAGCCGATTTAATTACAGCATGTTGTTTTTCATTCCATATACGAATCAATTCACGGTTCTCTGCAACAGTAACATCGATAGCTGTAGAGTTTTGACGATTCTTTTCATCTTGCCACCGAGCTTCACGAAGTACAAAGTCTAGATCTTTTGTTGGGTCTGCATAACGTTGACTAAACTCTTGGAAGCTAAAACTTCTGTGTCTGAGTATTTGTCTTGCAATATCTCGAGTAGTTGTAATTTCTACGCAGGCCGATACCATTTCAAGTGGTGACCAATGTTGATGTTTGATAAGATAGCGTATAAGTTTTTCTGATGTATCTGTGTTGAATTGATTTGACGGGTTACTAACACGAGCACATAAAGCAATAAGCTCTTGCGCATCGGTTAGCCCCAAATTAACGAATTCATCAGACGGTTTTGAATAGGATACTAAACGAACGTCCATTAAATTCCTTTGAGTAGTTTGTCTGTTTCGGGTTGAATAATTTCTGCTACGGCTTCGACATCTAGTACCAGTTCCATAGAAGCAATTGATCCTTCGTTGTCACTAATAAATTGTCCTACTGCATTTTCGATACTGTCGTCGTCGAACCCTTGTCGACGAAGGGTTCTAAGATTGATAGTTTTTTGTTTGCGATCGGTAGTCTTAAAGACTACCTTTTTAACACAGGAAATAGGGCAATGATCTTTGTCGACATCATTGACAATACTTTCCCATTGTCTTAAGAAGTCATGATCAAGCTGCATTTGCGGCAACAACCTTCGCTTTGCGACCGCGCTTTTTAGGTGCTGCCGATTCGGCCAAAGTATCAACCATTGGAGTGGTGCCTGGAACAGTTGCTCCTAGACTTTCGGCTTCTGCCAACAAACGCTGACTTTCTGCAAGTAAGCCACGTGCCTCTGCTTCCATACGTTTTGCTTGACGCAAACGATCCTGTGCAATCTGTTGGTCATTAAGTGCTAATGCCGCATCCGATCCTGCTACCTCAGTAGGATTAAATCTCGGAGGAGCACCAACTTCTCGACCAAAGTCGTCGCGGCGTTTAGCTTTACCTGTCATGCCGCGATTAGCATCCAAGTCGGCCATTTCTTTAATAGCTTGTTCGCCTAACTTCATTTTGTTAACAATTTCGTTTAACTCATCTAAACGAACATGACTGTTGGCGTTTGGAGTAACAACAATCTGGTTAGTTTGGACTTTTTTAATCATTCCTTCGGTGTGCAAGGTCTGTAAGATGGCACGTCCGTCCGGAAGTAAACTACGGAAAAGTGCATCGCCTAAATTCTCTGCTTGCTGACCTACTGGGCTTTCGATCACTTTCATAATTGCATCATGAAAAGAGATAGGCAATGTCTGTGGATAAATTACCAATGCCATGTGCGATTCGCCCGGTACTTCGCGGAATATAATAGCAACTTTACGGTCGCCGTGTTTTCCAATATGCTTAATCATTTTATTCTCCTTGGCCGGCAGCATTAGCCTGCTCTTCAGCGGCCTTAGCTTGCTCGATTACTACATTTAAAAATGCAGTAAGTTTGTCGTATACAGCACCTACTTTACTTGCTTCTTCTGCTCGAAATGCACCTCGAGTACATGCTACATCCAGCAAGCTATGAATTGTAGCAAGATCTTGTATTGAAATGTTTGGGGTTTGATTTGTATTTTCCATACAGATATTTAACACAAAAGATAATCCCCGAACAAAAAATGTCCGGGGATTATGGGGGTTTTGGCGAAATTAGTTTTCGTCGCCGTATAGTGCAAATACACCAAATGGTGGTTCTGGATTACGGTCACCGTGGATAATCCAAAGTGTATCACAGTAGTTTGGGTCACCCCAGGATCCGCATGGGTAACCATCTGTAAACACTACCAATTTCTTGGGTTCAATTTCTTCCTTTTTCAAGTAGTTAAAGAAACAATTAAAGTCAGTACCGCCACCGCCTGCTAACTGATATGTTTCCATACCTTCTAGTGTTTCGCTGGTGTAAGTCTCGAAGTTATATACTTCGGTATCAAAACAGGCAATATGGATTTTGTAGCTGTCGAAAGATTCCATAATGCCCTGTACTTCTGACAAGAAATCACGTCCTTGTGCTTCGCCAATGGAACCGGACATGTCGATCATAACGCAGATATCGATGGCATCGTTGGTCTTCATACCTGGCATGACAGCATCCATGTCCCAACCTTTGCGGCTGGTACGCAACCATGTGTAGTCTGACTTGATAGTAGACTCCAATTGCATACGCAACATTTCGCGCCAGTTCATCTTGGGTTCTGTAAGCGAAGAAATAATACGCTTAATGCCTGCAGGCAAGTTTCCTGCGTCACAAGTTTGAGCAGCCGACAGCATAGCTTCTTTGATTTCATCGCGGATCTTGTCACGTTCTGCTTGGCTCAGTTTAGGACGACCTTTGCCTTTGCCACTGCCGTCAACTTCTTCGCCGTCACCTTCGCCCTCGCCATCTTCGTCGTCTATGTGATCGTCGAGCAATTGATTAATAAGATCTCGAATATTAATCTTAGGAGCATTTTTGTACAGGTCGTCGTAAACTTCTTCGTACGACATACCCTCGTATTTAGATTCGTATAAACAAGGAACGCTGGTAACAAACTCGCCAATACGGTGTTTCTTCAAGTCTGCATTAACACAATAATCTGCTGCAATATTCGACAGCATAGGATCGCGATCACCGCGACGACCAAAGTGGTCATAAACACAATGCAGGACTTCGTGTGCGAAAAGAAACTCTACTTCTTTAGGACGCAACATTTTAATGAAACGAGTGTTGTAGTAAAAGTTACGACCATCTGTTGCAGCCGTCGAGCACCATTCGTCGGCATTGACCAACTTCATACGAGTAGCCAAGTTGCCGAAAAAACTAGCACGGAGCAACATGCCAACTCGTGCTGTAATAAGGATTTCACGTACTTCGCGATCTAACTTAGGATCCGTTGGACCAATTAAGTTGGCGAATTTTTTAGCTAGTTCTTCGTTAGCTGTATCTGTAGCAGTAGACATTTATAACTCCGTGTTTTCAGTATAAAATATTATAGCATGACCTGAATTACCGGTCAACCGCAAAAAACCTCTGCTAAACATTGATTTATAAAGCAATCCATTGTATAAATCCATTTACCGTTAATTTCCGCTAGTACATTGTGGTTATGATCCAGTATCGGCTTACTAGCATGATAAAAATCTTCACTACTATTTTTAATTATGCTCTCTAATTGATCAACTAATAACCGCATACGATCTTCAATTCGATACTGTTTATCGTAACTCTCGCTAATAAGTGTATTAAATGTCTTGAATCCTAAACTTCGCAGATAATCAAGATATCCACAGGTTGATGATACTAAGAATGGTGTTTTGGTTGCTATAGGTTTAATAGTTTTTTCAGTTACAAAAAATCCATTTTTATATAGAGTTTCCGGAACTACTTCTAGCCAGCAACTGAGATATAAATCCATGCTAGGTATCGCAGGAGAAGGTGCACCATTGGAATCGGTAACATCTCCTATAAAGGTTTTCTTATAGTTTTTTGAATCTCTAAACGAAGCATATCCTTTATTTAATAATCCGGGTCGAGTTAATAGTTCATTCCATAATACTTGTCTATGCGGACTAGATCTTTTCTTGATCATAGTTAGAAGAAAATCATGAGCCGGACTAATTTTATCTATTATAGCATTGCGAATTCTAGGCATATAAAGTTGCCAATGATAAGGCCAAGTCTTGACTTTAATATTTTTAAGTTTTAATAACCTACATCGATCGGATATACCTGCTTCTGAAAATAAAGTAATTTTGTTTGCAAAAACATCTTGGTCAAATTCTAATAATAATCTGTTTATTTTAACTAATTGCATAAGCATATCGAATCTACCAAATACCCAAAGGTGATTGTTGCCCTGGCAAAATTTTAAAAGCTGTTGTCGACTAACTGACCAATCTAACAACTGTTCTAAACAGACACCGTCGATTATTAACAGAGTATCAGTTAGTTGTTCTGGGATAACATACCTACCAAATGGATCAACTTCAGTATTCCAAAGAACTTGTTGATCATACGCGATGCGATTAAAATCAAAATACTCTGTTAATATAGCTAGTTGAGAATCATAGTTTACAATAATATTCATTTGGGTATAAATTTTTTCATTGGTATAAGATTAGTAGCACAATAATGATCGTAACATTGGCGAATAAGGTCAATGTCCGCCGTTCCTAACGCTAACAGATCAAATAATTTTTGTACTTCTATAATTCCCTGTTCTGGGTTTAGTATAGTACTTAAATTAATAAAATATTGATCGCAATAGTTGTTTGATGGATCTATTAGAAGGCTTTCTCGATCTCGAAACAACTGCATAACAGGTTCGTTAATAATAAAGTTTCTTGCAAACTCTTTCCATGTACAATCAAAATGATATTGATTATTAAATTGTATGTTTTTAAATTTGGCTTTTAGAAACTCTGGATGATTTTCTTTACTGATCCATTTACCATCTTCCCACCCAAATAATTTAATCCATCGAGTTCTATGTAACCACCGTCTGCTTTTATTGTCAGCTATTATATTAATAATTTTATTGCCGTACCCAAACTTTGGTACACTTGTCTTATTTAATCTTAATGCTGTATATTTGTTTTGGTCTATATTGTCTAGGAATAACTGGTCTTTGCGTTCTGTTATTAACTTTAATAGTCCGGATTCGGTAACGTTATTCCCACGCGGATATTTAGCACTAAAAAAATCAAGTTGGTAAGGATGGTGAGGTTCGTGTTTAATGTGATTATCTAGATCACTAACAAATTTAATTTTAAACCAAATTAAAAATTTTTCTGCAAACTCTGTGGTTCCTTTTAATTTTTCTAATTCTGGATTCCAGCAGGCAACCTTACTGCTAGTTTGCAATAAGGTCAGTAAAAATGTACCGCAAGAACCGGGTGCATACCGAACAAATATAACTGGAATCATTATTCCGTTGGATGAGATAATTGAAAAAACGCTAATTCGCGGTCTGTAGCTACATATATGCGTAGATCGTTATATAAGTTGCTCCAAGACCATGATTCGTTGCAACAGCTGGGCATTGAATACTGATTCGGTGCACCCAACGGATGATTACCGAATTTTTGTTTCATAAGGTGCGCAACAGTATTAACTGCTGTATTGTATCGTTTTATATCTTTGTACTGTTTAATTTCTGCAGACCACCCGTATGTTCGGGTAAACCACTGCAATGCATCATTAAAGTACTCGGGACCGCGGTCGCTTTGCATACGAGATGTAAAACCAACATAGTATTGAAACAGATCTGAATGGCTGTATCGTTTGTCGAGGCGTTGTATAGTATATTTCATCTTGAGTATTTAAGACTAAACATTATAGCATCCTCGATATCTCTGAAACGGAAATCTAATATCCAAACATTTGGTCTGTTATCGCTAGGTGTAAAGTAGTTCCACCGATACTGATCGTTCTTGTTAGGAAATTCTTTCCAAAATTTCCTCCAAAAATCTTGGACTTCTCTATGATCGTACGGGTCAAAAGTAACCAATACACGATGTGGTTGATCGGGAGGGGGCTGACACCCCTCTTCCCTAAGTACTACCTCAATGTCAGCCCCCATAACTCTTACGAGTTAGCTGACAAGATGTACTTGCCGTAACGCTGGTGGAACTCGTCGAAGTTCTTCAGCTTGGTTGGTTGGAAAGGCAAGTTGTATGTGGTAAGAGCAATACGAGCACCCATAACCACCAACTCGGTTTCAAAGTTCTTCATCATGTAGCTGAAGAAGTTATCTGCCATGGCATGGAATTCTTTGTCACCAATTTTGGCTTCAACCGCAGCCTTCAATTCGTAGCACATAGAAATAACCAGCGAGTACATAGCTGACACTTCTTTAACTTCCAACTCAGTGGCCTTGCCTGACAGTACATCTTCTGGATTAGGCAGCTTGCTGGCATACTGACGGTGTGCCATAAACTTGTGTGCAAGACCTTCGCCGACAGTACCTGCAATCAAGTCGGTTGCAGTAACTGAATCCAAGTCCTCATCTGCAAGCAACTCCGATACAAAGGTCCACGAACGTGGTGTAGCAAACGCACGTGAGCTGGACTTGGCATCAAAGTCGTACAAGTCCTGTTTAGCAAAGGTCAAGAAACCTACCACGTCCTTGTGGATTTGATTCTGTACAGCCCACTCTTGCCAAGAATCAAAGTCTACCTTCATTTCGGCGTGAACGAAACGGTTGGCAAGCGGAGTAGGCATACGATAAGTAACACCTTTATCTGACTCACGGTTACCGGCAGCAATCATTA
>Ga0214173_100046_pt1 | contig 23075 bp, 27 predicted proteins | sample TroBogEpilimnion_34_FD_153011 | JGI IMG/M metagenome (GOLD analysis project Ga0214173, IMG submission 153011) | Freshwater microbial communities from Trout Bog Lake, WI - 25JUL2007 epilimnion | ecosystem: Environmental > Aquatic > Freshwater > Lake > Epilimnion/Euphotic zone | place: Trout Bog... | reverse complement strand
TAACACCAGCAGAGTGGGAAACTAAGTTTACCGACCTGCAAAAGACCATTGACACCAAGAACCAGGAAGTAACTACCTATCAGCAGCAGATGGAAGCGTTGAGGGCTGAAAAGGAATACCGCAAGCTGTTCTTTGCTGATATGAATAAGAGCCTGGATGAGGACGAATGGCTGAACCGGCTGCAAAAGACCTTTGAGATAAAAGCGGATGGCGATGTGAAAGGGTTGTGGGATAAGCAAAAGGGCAAGTTTGTAACGGATGAAAAAGCCAATACGCTGCCATTTACCGAAGCGTGGGAAACACTCCGTAAGGAAGATCGCTTCAAATCATGGTACGAACCAAAGGTAGACCAAGTAACGCCTGATCCAAAGAAAACGCATGCACCACAAAATCAGAACCCTGCAGGCCCTAGACCAAAGAAATACGCTACGTCTGAGGATATCATGAAGGAAGTGGATAAGCAATACCCCTCTGATAAAAAAGGCAAGGTGCAGGGATGGGCTAAGAAACGGCAGGAACTGTTTAATAAGCTGCGGGCTGAGACGGTATAAATAGTTTGTAGGTTTTTTCATATGGCCCGATGTTTCTACATCGGGCTTTTTGTTTTAACTTTGGTGTATGTTACCCACGATTGACAAAGCATTATTAGCTTCAATAAGATGGTGTTTTTATAGAACTCATTTTGAAGTTATTACCGTTGATAAGAATAACGGCGTAATTCAAACAACTAAAATAAGTTTTGATGCTCATTGTGAAATGATGAATATCAATTATAGAATAAATTAACTTTAGAAGATGGGAAACACAGAATTATATTACTCGATTATTACGATAGAGGAGAGAAAGTATAAAGTTGTAACTGGAAGCGAAAAGAACTACAATATATCTCTTTTAACAGATGATGATTTAATTAATGAAACTAACTAACCCATGTATTCAGCCGAAAATATAAAAGAAATAACCACTGATTTATACTATGATCTATTAGATAAGTATGTGGCGCTTAATGCAGATCATAAAAAAGCTAAAGATAAAATCAATGGTTTGGAAATTGATAACTCACAGATGAAACTAGAGTTAGCAATGTACCGGAATCATTCAATGTATCCTCATGAATTAATAAAAGGTGCTTATAAGGCATTTGTAAAGCAAGTCATGAAAATAATCCGTAGTAAAAAGCGCGATGAAGCCATAAAGGAAATACAAAACTTAATAGAACTTAAATAACAATTAGCCACCACTAAAAAATATTTTTTGGTGAATCAAATAAAGTTGTAATTTTACATTCGTAAACGGCAATAAGCATCCTTCCGTTTATTTCATTTCTCCGGCTGATTGTTGCAGCCTTGCAATAGAATGGGATTGTAGCCCATATGCACGCAAATACTGGATTGTAGCCAGATTTAGCAATAACACTCTCTGTTTATTTTAAATCTAAGCAACAATGTCTGCTTCAAGTAATTATTACGACTCGCTCTTAGCGCAGTATCAAAGCCCCGTCCGCGATGAATTCAATAAAGCGGAATTGAGGGAACTGGAAACGCAGGTACTCAATGTAGGTCTCGAAAACACGGACTTCCTGATGAATGCCAGCGAAATTTCAAGAATCAAACAGTCTGTTAACCGCCCTGTATATGGTTACGTAAAAAACCGTAAGCCATCTACCAATGGCACAGCAATGACCGCATTCAACACAGGTATAGGCGGTACATCATCTCAACAGACGATCACCTGGATCGCTTTCACGGAGGAATTCTACTTCAATGAAACCGAGGCAATGGATAACGTTTTCGATGAGGCCGAACTTTTCAGAAATGAAATGTCGCAGGCGCAGCGTAACATCCGTGAGCGCATCCGTACATGGCTGACACAACAGATGTATGCTAACCGTACCGGTGCATTATCCCGTGGTAACAGCTCTACTACAACGTTCAACGCAGCTACCAATACATTTGAAATATCCGGCAACAATGCAACTATTCCATGGAGTGCGATGACATCAACGCTTCGCTGGAATAAATACGGCTATTCAAAGTATGACGTATTTGCCGACCAGCAGTTGTATGCAGGCCCTAACGGATATGAATTCCAGCAGGCCCAGGCTACACAAAACGCAACCAACCTTGCATACCAGCTCAAGGCTACACCGGTGCCACCACAGGCGGGCGGTTACATGGGTAATGTATGGGAAGATATCATACTCGGTGATTCAGATGTGCCTTATACCGGCGGCTATAACTCCGGCGCTGCACTCTGTATGCCATCAAACAGCTTCGCATTCATACCATGGATGCCTAAACTGTACATAGACGGTAAAGGCAACTATGAGGACTACGCAGGTGGTTACGGCATGGTAGCTGATGACATGGTGCCCGGTATGGAGTACATGGTACACGGATGGAGAACACAGGCAGACACGACAGCGGGCGGCGGACATGGTTATACCCAGGATAGCGTAACACAGTGGCAGGTAGGTTGCTATGTGGCGTATATCACTCAGTACCTGTCAAACGCAAATGAGACACCAATTTATTTCTTCGCTTTAAAACCATAATGACGATGAAAAAAATAATCGTAACAATTCTGGCTTTACTGGCCATGGGAATAAGTACAAATGCGCAGACGTTCCCGGCGCAGACTTTGACGAAAAACAGCAGCGCAACCAGGGGCGGCATTAATGCGGGAGGTACATACCTCAGTATAGGTTATGCCACCGGTCAGAACTACACCATTGTAACAGGCACGGTTACACCTGCATCCGCTTCACACCCGGATACGTTGTTTGTCCCAACTACCGGAATCAGCGGCTACGGCACGGATACTGGCTATGTATTCTACTCATTCTCGAGCAACGTAAATAAAACTTACGACCTGCAGGTAAATTCCGTTAGCGGCACACTTGCCGGAACCGCAATACTGCAAGGCAGCACGGATGGGCAGGGATGGCATACGCTGACTGGCAATACTACTTATTGTACGGGTTGCGCGGGAGCATCGGCGACACTTACCGGATCAGGCACGACACACTATCAATGGTATATGCCGAAGGATGCGGATAACTATCAGTATCACCAGATCAGGGCGATATTATCCGGGACCTGTACGGCAACATTTAGCGGAACGCAAATAGTATCTTATTAAACTATGTCAGTTTTAACCCCTATTGCTGGGCAAACGAGCGTAAAGGCGGGATATAACACCACCTACACCAATACTACAACTGGTGGAAGCTGGAGTTCCAGCAATACGGGTTATCTGACAATAGATGCAGTAAGCGGGGCCGCGGTAGGCATAAGCGCAGGGAATGTACAGGTGATCTATACAATCGGCAGCGACAGCATAGCCTTACAGGTAACAGTACAGACATCAAGCTCTTTGACAAATGGCATAGACTTCAATACAGTTTATGCGGCATTACAAAACCGTGTATTATGGCAATCACAAGGCGTTACATCTGACAGCCAAAGGTATTTTGAGGACTTCCATCCGCTGAATGATACTGAACTGATAGACAAATGCCGGCCGACAAGCGGGAGCGTTCCCCTGGCTACATTTTTAAGCAATATGCAACGGGCTATTATCATGCAAATGTTAGCAGCCGTGTATGATGCTCCCGTAGCCGTGGACGTTCCAAAGCTGGCTTTCTGGAGGAATGACACCACAAGACCATTGGTTAACGTAAGGCCTAACGGGCAATTCGTAGGATTGAAGTTGTATATAAGTAAGGGTGATTTTGGCGTGAAGGTGAATAGCTTACAGTTGTTTTTCACAAAAGCGGCAACCTTCAACCTGTATGTGTACAATGATTTTTTTTTAAATCCATTGGCTACCATATCTGTAACATGCGCCGCTAACGAGCTTACGATCATTGACCTCGGACAGCAAATAGTACTCAGTAACCTTGCGCCGAACCAATACAAAGGTGGCAGATGGTATATAGGGTATTACCAGGATGATTTACCCGCAGGATGCGAGGCTGTTTATTATCCTGTAGGATATAACAGGTTTGCACCGGTAACCTGCATAGCCTTTTCAGCGCCTTTGGAGCCTAACCCGAATGATGGATCACGAAATTTTGACCGGTCAAACATAGGGGCTAATAACCTTATGTACGGAATGAACTTCGAAATATCCACGTTCATAGATGCGACAAACACTATTGTCCAGAATATGCACCTGTTTGATGATGTGATCGGTATGCTTGGCGCTGTTAAAAGCATTGAGATATACAAATACTCCTATCGATCAGGTGGTGATAAGAAGGCGCTAGACGCAATGGGAGGGCTGGATAGGCTGAATATTGAACTGAATGGCTCGGCAGGTAATTACCTGGAGAATAAGCCAAAGGTCATAGGATTGCTGCAAAGGCTGCGGGATGAATACAAAAAGGTAAAGCAGGCATTACAACCATCATTTTCACAAGCAATAGGAAAACCATAACCATGGGGATATTCGCACAGCCAACGAGAACAGGAAGGGATTTCTATACAGAGTCTCTTATAGCGAGGTGGTTTAGCCGTGCGGGAAGCCTATGGGGTACTACCAATGATAGTTATAACTGCTTTGGTGAAGCTCAGAAAAACCCGGTCATTGCCAATGGAAGGATAACCGGTTACATACCTCAATGGAAAAGCGCAGCAACCGGCGAATTCCTAGACGGCAACGGACAACCTACGGATGGGGGCCTGTTTATACAGGACAATCTTGCCGTAGTTTCCTTTTTAGGGTTTGAGAGCGATACTAAGACAGTGAACGGAAGCTATCAATCGGTAAATGCCCGTTGGTACTTTTTCATAAACCTGAACCGCATAACACCAGGAGGATTTACAACGCAGCAACAGAGTGGGCAAAGGCTTACAGAGCTGGTCATGAATGATGTTACGGACTTCCTTGTGAGCAACGGCAACGGGTTTACAGTTACAGGCAGCGAAAGGGATATAAACAAGGTGCTGGAATGGTATGGCGGTGCTCAGAAAAACAGCGCCATGCTTGACGATATGAATAAGAATGGCAATGAACAATGCTGTTTCTGCATAAAACTGAACCTTGTATATAATCCGATAGTGAATAAAACATTACCAGTACCACAATAATATTTTAACAATTTAAAAATGGCTGTGAAGTTACAGCCCACCCGTTATGGCAGGAATATCAAATATTAACTTAAACAACACACAGCAGACCATCAACACCGGTGCGATAGGTACATTCTTCGATCCGGGGATTATCAGGGCGGTCGTATTTGTTCCTAAAGGAAACATTATACCGCCATCTGCCATGGAGAGCGCATCGGCTTTCCAAACTTACGTACTGGCCCGGCTGCAATCGAACAGCAGGGGAGGTGCTACGCCGAGGTGGCCTATGCTTACGCCACTGAGCGAACCAAAGGACGATACCGCTAAAGGCAGCACGCAGACCATTGGCCTTGATACCTTCCACGTTACAGAATACAACACCGTCATTACGGCAACGTACACAGCGGCATTCGGTAACATACTGGAAGCACTGAAGCTGCGTAATACGCAGAACATTTACGATTTCTACTTTGTGGATACGTTCGGCACATGGTACGGCACACTCGATCCTAACGGTAGCGGCGGCCTGATGGCTTACACATCGCACCAGATATGGATAAGCAACAGGATGTTCAAGACAGACAAGAACATTAACACCGTAGAAATTGCGCTGCTTGGTGCATCCGCAGTTCAGTTCAACGAGAACATGAAACTGTATTCTACCGGCGGACTGTTTACACCTGATTCCGTGCTGATGCCAATAAATGCGTGGCTGCAGGATGTGACCGCAACACTGGCTACACCACTTGGTATTACCCCTTCCGCAGACACGGATATGGTGGTAGTGGCAAAGGCTGGCCAGTTCTCGCAGGATATCGGTCTTGCTTACCAGGGCATATGGACAGTAGCATGTTTCTCGATCGTGGACATAAATACCGGTCTTGCCGTTGGTAGCCTTGCGTTACATGCCCAGGGTAGCATAACCGTAGCCGGGCAGGTATATAACTACCTGTGGTTTAAGTTCACGGCCGTAACATCTGGAGATGTACTGCAGTGCTCACTTACTACGCCATCCGTTGTTCAAGGCGTGCTGACAGGTAATACTTTCTTCGATTGCCAGCAGGCCGCAGGTAATGCGGGAGGTAATGTAAATGGCGCTCCATGCGCAGTGTACACACTAGTTTAATAATCAAAAGCAGCCCCGCTAATGGTGGGGCTGCTTTTTAAAATATCCCGTTATGAAACTGGAAAACTGGCATAAGGAAGCATGGATAAAGAACCTCAATGATCTATATCCTAATGAAACGGAAAAGCGCAACGGGCGCACCATGTTCATTGAATGGTGCAAGATAAATAAGCCGGAAATATCCGCAGAGGAAGCGGGGCTAATCTATGACAGCCATGTGATGCCAAAAGAGGAATTCAAAGCCGAGGTATCAGCCCTGGAGCCTACCATACAGGAAGAAGCGCACCATTTTCAGGAAGAAGACCAGGAATAAATCAATACGCCATGACACCTGCACAGATGCGGGAACACCTTGAATCATTATCTGCCAATGTGATAACCATTGCCGGGGAAGTGATGGCGCAGCACAGCGCAGAGATAACGGCATTACTCGTAAATCAGCAATACGCACAGGGAGTAGATAGTGAAGGGGAGCCGCTACGGGAATATTCATTTGCCTACAAGACGGAGAAACGCAGGCTTACCGGCCGGGGAGATGAAACCGACCTGAACCTGACCGGGGAAACGCAAGGCAGCATGGAGCTGATAATAGAGGATGGCGCTTATTATTTTGACAGCCCGGCCACGCTACCTGATGGCGAAAAGAAAACTACCTGGCTGAATAACTGGAATGAGGCTAGAGGCGGTGCATCGGTGATGATACTTACCGAGGAGAACGAACAAAAGATTTACCCGATCATACAGGAGGACTTTGAGCGCCGGTGCAATGAGGAACTAGCCATTGATTAATGCAGGTTTAATCCATTCGAAATGCAACCCAACAATCTTACAAAAAAGGAAAAGAGGCAGGCCGCAGTAGTATTCATTGCATTGCTACTATTCATCGGCTTGTGTCTTTTTTTTTGCTTGATATTTTCAATTAAGGTAGTGCTAATATGGGTATTACCTGTAATTATAGTTGCGGAGTATATAGCGCAGGTGTGGATGTACCGGAAAATACGAACACCATTAGTAGATAAAATCTATTCTTTCCTGCTACGCCTATACAGCAAGATTAGCGCAAAATTCAAAAGTAAGGTAGTAGCACCGGAACCAGCTGCACCCGCTAAAACACCCATAAAAACGGATATTTCTAAAATAATGCTATCGAAGTGGATAGATGTTATGGTTGATGGCAATCTTTCTGTATTGGGGGAAGGAAGTAAGGATGAACTGGATGCGGCATGGAGCGAGATAGTATCTGATTTCTACAAAGTTTCAGGCGATAGCGAGGTAGGAGAACATACTAAGCTGACCGGCAAGATAAGATCATATGCGCAGCGCATAGAGCAGATAAATTTCAATTACAACATATTGAAGATGCGCAGGAGTGCGGCGGCTATGCGTGGGCTGCAATCCATAAAAGACTATGCTCATTTAAAATTCACCAATGAAACGCTTGCGGATGACCTGAAATACATAGACAGGTTTGAACGCAGTAAAAAACTTGAATATGAACGGTGGGAGATGGAGCTGAAGCAACTGGAAACGGACAGCAACCCGAATAAGAAAAAGAATTTAAAGCCAAAAAGGGAATACTACCATGAGCAGGTGATGAACATGAATAAAGCGGAAGGATCGCAGTACAGGGTAGATAAACTTACGGTAATGGATTATGCACTGCTTGAAAAAAGGCTACGCAACTATTACAAGGCACAGGAAGAACAAATAAGAAAAATGAAACATGGCGGCAGGTAGCGGGCAAATATCGAACATAATAGACGTATCCGGAATACAATCGGATGCGCAATTGGCTGTAAACTCTGTTAAGAGCATAGAGACGGAGATTGATGCCTGTAATGCCAAGATGGTGAAAATACAGGTTGACCTATCGGACGTAGAGACGATAAAGCAGCTTACCGATGGCATACGGGAGTTTCGCGGGCAGATGGAGCAGACCGGCAGGGTGCAGAGCGAAAACGCTACGGTGACCAGGCAGATAAACTCCATTAATGAGCAATTTGGGGCCGGCGTATCCAGCAATGTAGTAAAGCTGGGTGAACTGCAAGCTGAACTAAAACTTATCAATAAGCAATGGGATGATTTCGGCAGGGGGAATAAAGTAGTTGATGCGGGTTTTTCTAAACGGATTTCGGAGATACAGGCGCAGATAAGCGGGCTTAGCGGATCACTCGGTAAACTGACGCCGGCTATAAATGAAGTGTCAGGCGCTACCAACAATTTTCAAATAAACATTGGCAAAACAGTTATATCACTTGATACTATCACTACGCAGATAGGCAGGAGTATTTTAAGGTTTGGGGCTTATAGCATTGTGATCGGGGGTGTTACTCTTTTATTTGAATCATTGGTTAAGAAAATGAATGAGGTATCTCAGGCTCAAAAAGACCTGAATGACAGAACCAAAGAATATGAGGGGACATTAAAGGAGTTGAGAGATATGGAGCAAAACGTTGGTGGAGTTGCGGGAGCAAATTCCGACAAAAATAGACTGTCAGCTAATGGCTTATTGGAGCTGGCAACAAATACAAAATTATTAATGGATGCGCGCATTGATGGATATAATAAATTAAATGAATTGATGCCGCAGGTATTGAAAAACTTTACCCAAGAGCAGGTTTTAAATGGCGAGGCAACCCCATTAATAAAAAAGAAAGTAGAAGAGTATAGTAAACTTAAAGGTGAAATGGATGCCTTGCAGGGACAATATGAATTGCAGGCAAAAGGAAATAATGAAGATGTAAATAGGCAACGGAATCAGAAAAACCTTCCTGATGCATTTATTGTAAATGTTGGGCAATCTCAATTAGATTATTTGCAAAAAGAAATAGACCAAAGGCAACAACAATTAGAAAACATCATCGCTCCTATTCCTAAAGAAAAGAAAGAAAAGAAAGAAAAGCGCCCACGCAATCTCATAGCGTACACCGGTGAATTTGATGATGATATGGCGCGGTACAAAACAGAGGCGGAGATACAGAAGAAACTTGTTGAGGATACTAAATCATCTGTTGAAGAAAGGTTACAGGCCAACCTGAAATATAGCGCCGCACTGATACAGATAGCCGAGGCCGAACGCAGGAAGGAGCAGGAAATAAACAGGGTAAAAACGCTGAATGAGGTAAAGAATGCGCCCAACGGCAAAGAATCCCTGGCAGCTAAAGAAAATGGCAAAAAGGAAGAAAAGGCGATAGATGAGAAATATAATACCGAGACTGTAAAGCTGGCTAATGAATCAGCGAAGCGGGTAGGTGAAATATGGGCCAGCAGCGAGGAGCAGTTAATAGCCAATTCTAAAGAAGCCCTGGAGCAGCAACTTGCCGTTATTGAGGACGGGTATATTCAGAAAGAACTGCTATTAAAGCAAAAACTTAAAGAGGGCCTGATAGATGAGGAGCAGTACAATAAAGACCGTAAGAAACTGCAAAAGGGCTATAATGATGAAAGCATACAGTATGAAATAGACTTCCTTACTAATTTGCTCAAAAGCACCGATGTTATAATACAGAAACACCATACCGAGATTGAAAAACGCATACGGGCGTTGAAGAAATCGCAGTTGGGCGAGAATGTAACGGAGCATGATCTGCCAAGTGGGGCATTACCTGAACTGGAAGCAGGGGCGGCATCATTCCGTAAGGCAAGGGATGAGGATGATCCAAAAATGAAATTCAGGGATCAGCTTGAGGGCATTTCTCATTATACATCTCAAGCAGTTGATATTTACCAGCAATTCTATGCCGCTATCAAGGAAATGCGGGATAATGCTTTCCAGCAGGAGCAATTGCAGCTAGATATAAAATTGCAACAGGTAGAAATATCATCAAAGCAGCAGATAGCAGCTATTGAAGCCACTACTAACTATCAGATAACTAAGGATAACGAGGTTTCGAAATTAACAGCTCAAACTGCAGCAGAGGAAAACAGTTTACAGCAACAGCAGAATGCATTAAAGCTAAAACAGGCAAAAGCTGATAAGCAGGCGGCGGAAGGTGCGGTAATACTTAATACTGCGAAAGCAATAACAGCCGTATTGCCTCTTTTTGGTGCAGTAGCTACTATACCCCTGGCCGTAGCGGAAATAGCCATAATTACCGCAATTGGAGCCGCACAATACGCCGCAGCAGCATCTACACCGTTGCCGCAGTTCTGGACGGGTGGTACTACTGAAACGCCAATTTTTGAAGCCGGTGAGCGAGGAAAGGAACTTATGATAACTCCGGCCGGTGATATATCTATGGCTGAAAAGCAGGGCATATACAGCGCGCCTATCGGTACTGAAATATATAACGCATATGATACAAAAAGGATACTTGAGTATGCACAAAACCATACAGGCAATACCCATGCGCCAATAATCATAGAGAACAATAACGACTTAGAGAAGTTCGCTAAAATGCTAGGCGACAAGTTTGAAGACAGCATGCAGGATATGACCATCGCTGTTTTGAAAGGAAATAGCAGGCCCATAAAAAACAACCTGACAATCAATGTTACCAATAAAAACCACTTTAGAAGATAATGGCTTTCGATCCTAGCTTAAAAATGTCAATTGTTGATACTGCTAGTGGGCAGTACTATTCCGCTGTTCAAAACCCAACCAACGGAACATATACTATACAGCCGTTGAGCACCGGGGTTATTTATATCGACTTGCCTGAAGCATGGAGCGATATAACCATAGATTGGGACAGGGACCCGGATTATTTGGGCGTTTTCAGGAGTAATACAAGTACTAACAGCCTTATATATTCAGGTGAAGCCAGGGCGATACTATCATACTTGCGGGCTACCTACGGCCTAAAGGCTGATGCTACCCTTGTTTTGTGGATAATAAACACCAATGATTTTAACTATTCGAAAATATATACATCGCAATTCGATTATACTACCTACCGGGATAGTCTTCAAACTGAGCAGTTGCAAATAGCTACGCTGGATAGTCAATTATTCAGGCTCGTTAAAGCGTATGGCAATTCCAGTTTCAATATAAAATTCTGGAACTCTACCGATGGCGGAGTGACATGGACAATTGACCCGGCTGCAATAGCTGCAGAGCATCAAGGAATAAAGTTGTTATATCAGTCGGCTTACACCAGCTCAGCCAATCCTAACCTGCCAACACCGATAACGCTGGATTACTTAATCAGTAATTCGCAGCAGCTAAACGGATGGAATGACGGTGCTATTGGTGACGGATACCATATTATCCCGCCGCTTTCGACCTATAATATAGTTCAAAATAACGGTACTACAACATTTATCGGTAATGACATTCTTGAGCCGTTTTTAATAACAGGCATTCAGAATCCCGGAGCTGCAAACTTTGGCAGCGAGGATAGCTTTGCCGGCATAAACCATAGTCAGCCATATACCAAAAATAATTACAGTCTGAAAAGTTTACTGCCAAATGAGGCTTATGGTGGCACTTTCAAAGTAGATATAAGCATAGATGTAACCTTTGCGGGTAGCACGCTAGGGAATATATTTTACAACTTCCCATCCGGCTCTACCAATCCTTACATGCAATTTGTTCTGTTTGAAATAGATCAGACGAACAACCCGCCAATAGTATCATCAAGATATACATATTTGGCAGGCAGCGAAATGGGTAGGATAAACTTTCCTACCAGCCCAAACAGCGGTAATATATATGTTCCGGGCGTTAGTTCTACCGGTGTTACCGTAACACTTCAATATGATCGTGTTTATGTGCTTGGGATAATATGCGACCGGGACCAGCTAGGCAGTGCGTCATCCTGCCAGGTGAGCTTTCAGATAGCGCAACTTGATTTCTTTATAAAATCTCATTATGACAGCGGGGTAAGCGGCACTCCGATACCTGCCCCATATTTCCCGCCATCACCATTTTTAGCTTACAGGCCCGGTGATCTGCTTGCTAAAATCGCTTCATTTTTGCCAACAGTAAGTACTGATATCAATGGATTCCCAATACCGGTATCGACAGACATAACAGCGGTAAGCAATTTTCTTAATAATGCCTCCGCAACGCCCTCATATGATGCCGTACCATACAATATGGCTATAACATCTGCATATTGTATGCATGACCTATCAGGGCAGAGTTATGTAACAATATCGCTGAATGATCTGTTTGATTTCTGCAAAAAGATATTTCAATGTGGACTATCTATTGAGGCAGATGTAAACGGTAACCAAACAGTATTGAGGATAGAGAACCTTGGATATTATTTCAATAATTCGGTAATGTTATTCGACCTGGGACAAAATGTTTTCGGTGTGGAGATAGAGCCATTTATTGATAACATGGGGGCAAACCTGAAAGCAGGATTTACCAAGGCCAGCACTAACGAGGATGCCGGCGTAGATGCCTTTACTACGGAACTATACTATGATACCCCGCTTAGCATATTGCCTGGTGTAATGGATTACGAGGAAGGCGGCGTATTGTGTGAAATGTATGCGATAGAAAAGATACGGGCGCAGCAGGTTTCGCAGCCAATTGGCGCAGGATATGATCCCGCAAACCCATCAGGGGATAATCAGACCATTGGCATTTATCTGAATCCTACCTTTTCAAGTTCCGTATTAATATATGATCCATCAAACAATCCTCATACGCTTACCAGGTATTTGCCGCAGGTGTACCCGACAGCCCAAAGCACTGATAACACTGCTGCGACAGCGCCATACATACATGGACTATATTATCCTGATACTGCTATAAACATACCATGCAGCCCATGCAGGGCCTTGAGGCGTAGTGGTGGCCTGCTTCATTCTGTGTTTGATACAATGGACGCAAGCAGCCTGACATTCCGTAATACGGGAGTGATACAGTATAATAACCAGGCATTGCCATTGGCGAGTATTGAAAGCAATTTAGAGGTAGGCGCCGGGGCAAATGTAATTACTGAGTTTGCCGATATTCCTATAAGCGAACTGGATAACCAATTATTCAAACCAACGCTTATCAGTTTCACGACTGAGCAGCCTATAAATATGTGGCAGATAATAAACAATAACCCAAATGGATATATTCAGTTTTCACTGCCGGGTAATTATCAGTCACCAAAGATTTATAAAGGCTTCATCTGGAAAGTATCGCAGACAATCGGTAACAGGGCTGCAATAAAGTTTACTTTACTTGCTACGCCGGATATGGTTATTTAAACCTATAAGACAATCCTACAATTGCGTTTAGGAAAAAATAATTTACTTGGTAATTAAAATATCTGGTAGTTATAGGAGTAATACCCGGGGTAATTTTGGCTTGATATTCTGTCTGTTTTTCGTTCATGTTTTGGTACTTTTCTCCTATTTGTAATTTAGCATATAACCCCTTCACTATCTTAATTTGTGCACCAATATGAGCGCCGTAAACTATACATCCAGTGTATTTTATATTTACCGCATAATTATCAAAGTTATCAGTCCAAGATGTAGCAGGCATGTATAATAAATCTACACCAAACAATGAAAATTTATAATGAAAGTCTCCGTAAATACCATAATCATTAACCCTTTTTTGCCAAGTAATATTTTCTGTTTGCAAACCGATGGAAAAATGATTTGATAAATATGCACCTATTGAAGCATGATTGCCTTAGAGCCTAACCCCATTTTTGTTTGGATACCTGATCTATCTAAACCACCATATAAACCCTTATACCCATAATTCTGAAATATTGCATAGTCAATAGGCTCTATAACACCCGCTCCTTTAGCCGTTGACATCAATTGCTTATTATGCTCAGAAAGATCTTTTCTAAAAAATAATCTTTTCTCATCCTCTGTCTTCAGGGATACATATTGCTGCATTTGTTGTATTTCCTGAGCCCTTGTTTGCACTGCAAAATATGTTTGTCCTAACGCTACAACCTCTTTATCGGGATCTGCATTTTGAACTATTAAGTAACAAGCGTACCTGGTCAACCTAAAATCGGATATAGGTCTTTGGGCACCAGAACCGATAGATACCATTTCGGTAAGTTCACCGAAATGGTCGTTTATTCGATGTCCGCTATTCTTGCAGGCCGAGGCCGCTTTTTTCATAACCTCTATAAAGTTCCTATAGTCTGTGTATTCTAATATCTCCGAAAGTTGTCTTGCCGACCAATACTCTCCGTTTTCGTGAACCCTCTTTATATTTTCAAATGCGGGTTGGTTATTTGTGTCTACGTAATTCTCCATATTATTATTTATGTTTGATTCAGGATGTAAATATATGTAGTAATTGACAGACAAGAAAAAATTTTCTTTTTTTTCTTTTGAATTGAATTAATCCGTATTTTTGCCATCAAATATAGCGTATATGGCAGTAAGTATTGAGATTAACGAAAGTCACATTGATGCTCTTATAGATTTTTATATTCAGCGCATGAAGATATTGCGGGATGAAATAGCTGTACGAGAGAAAGAGTCAAAGGAGATTAACGCTCAGATTTTGAAGTTGAATAAAGGAAAGAGTCAGCCATCTTTGTCCTTTTCCCCATCTGAAAAACCCAAACATAGTATTGAATATTCTGATAAGTGGCCTTGGGTTAGGAAAATTCGCTTTGCGATCGAGCAGCAAGGTAAACCTTTAACCACTAAGCAGATAGTGGAAACGCTTACCGAGCATGAGATTGAACTCATGTTTGACAGAAAGAAAGCCGTAGCCAGCGTATCGTCTATGTTGAGCACAAAATCTGGGCCAGATAAAGATTTTATTCGCGTAGAGGGAGAAACGGGTGATTTTGCTTACACTATAAACAACAATAATAATTCGGACATAGAAGATGGATCAGAATTTGATCTTCTATAAAGATTCTATAAAGAAAAAACCACCTGCGCTAACAAGTGGTGTATTTCTTTTTGAAGCCCCTGTCGTACAACGGACAGTACATTTCTCTCTGAAGGATTAAATCTCGGTTCGAATCCGAGCGGGGGCACTATTTTGTAAAATTAGAACAAAAAACAACAAAAACAAAAATCCACATCTTTTGTCATAGTTATTCGTCTTTCATATCGATGCCGCCAAAATCTCTTGATGCAGGCCTGTTTAGTCGAGTTGGAGTGTGATGTAGATAAATCAGGGTACTGAAGCTAGTATTTAATCATATTATCCCTACCTTTACATAACAATTCCCCCTGACTTTATTAAAAATAGTTGTGAAGATGCAACTAACCAGTTATGGCCACGATACAACCGGCATTAATACAATGCTACGCTAATCCCATACCATTCTATAATCAAGATACTACAGTGAGTGTGCTGGGGCAGGCTCCGTATAAGGCTTACAACCCGCTTACGATGCTGCAGCAGGTGCAGGACTGGCAATACCAGGGTAACCCGTATTTGTACAAATGCCTGTACACAGACCAGATAACATTGCTTTTTCACTCCAACATAACGGGGCTATCATCCATGACGCTGCATGTATGCGACAGCAACCAAAAGGAGATAACGGCGGTAACGAGTGCATTGAACCTAGCGCCATTCTACAAAGGTTATCAGCTTATACCAGGCAATAACTACACCGACCCGCTGACCGGCGCAACGCAACCGCTGGCATCAAATATGTGGAGTTTCCAGTTTAACGATATGATCTCGCAAATACCTAGTGGAGGTATCTATTATTTGCGGCTGGATCTGAAATTTGGATCACCACTGGTTACGCAGTCTTATTATTCTGAGCCCATACTACTTTCTGATGAGTTTATGCCTAACCCATGGGGAACACGGCTATTTCACTATGCCTACACGGCGAATAATTCACAAAAAAATGTGGTAGTGACCGGATGGTATAATGACTATGCGACCAATACAATACCATATTCCCCGGTATGGAATCTACGGTGTGAGGGCTACCGGAGCAGGCTCAACGTGAAATCGTTGCTTATAGGCTACCTGCAACAGATATACGACCCTATACAGATAAAGACACAGAATAAAAAGTACTGGACCTTGCATTTGGGTGATGGGTCGCTGGGCATACCGGAATGGATGCTAAATGTAGTATCGGAGGCAATAACCTCTGACCTATGGTATTTTGACGGATACCCATATTCACTGAATTATGGAAGTAGCAGCAGCTCACTAACGGATATGTGGAAGATAAAGGGAGATGAGGCTAACCCGCTACTTAATGCCGAATGCCTGATACAGGAAAGATGGGAGCAATCGCAGGCGATAATAACACCTACTCCGGTGCCGTTTGGCAGCGGGCAGTATAGCCCCGGATATTACGACAGCAATTATTACAAGACGAGCTAAGCTATATTTTGATGATTAGCATTTATTTTTATACCTTTGAAAAACAAATAGGGTGAAGATGCCCTAGACTGAAATGAAACGGACGATATTACTACTCTTATTCCTTACGGGAATAGTGCGTTCTTCATACGCGCAATGGCAACCTTACCTACATATAGCTGACTCGATAGCGGTAGCGAACGTACTGAATGCGGGGCCTTTTAACCTGCTTACGGGACCGATAGATTTTCAGGCAAGGATCAATCAGGACAGTGCGATACGGAAGCTGGCTACAATACCATTTCAGACAGTTTGCGCCAATGGTTCAACAACTACTTACCAGGTACGCTTTGGTTCCATTCCCAACCAGGTAAATATTGATAGTAACGGTATCAACTCTAATTGGGGAACGAATAATTTATGGTCATTCTACAATATTTCCAATGAGCCGGTGTGGTATTTCAAAGGCTATGGAAATAGCTTTGGCACACTGATAACATCGGCGCAATTATCAGGAACGCAGCATTTAGTGATTCCTAACAAATCAGGAACTACCGACACCTTTGCGATGAAAAGCGATATTGGTGTATTGTTTTCACAAACTACAACTGCAGCATCATATACAGGTACTCTAACCCCGACAAGTACCGTTTCTTCGCCAATGTCTAACGTAACCTATGATGCTACGGCGCAGGCGGGGGATTTATTTATCGCTAATCCAACGGGTAGCTGGGCTAACCACCAAATTTTAATCATTACTGTGAAAGATAACGGAACTATCAGAAACCTAACGTATGGTGCAAACTTTATTGATTGTGTAAGCCCTAGCATTCCCAAGGCTTCCGCAACAGTAGTAGGGGAAACACTTGAAGAAGAGTATGAGTATAATACGCAGGCGGCACAATTCTTTTTACAAGGACAAACATTCCATTAATGAAAGCATTCTATACAATATTATTTTTGTGTTTGGGCGCTGTTGCAAATGCTCAGCAAATACCTATTCCATTTGGTTCTTACTACACAGGTTACAATCCGGCAATAACTTCATGGAACCCGTTCGATAAAAATCCAAACATTATATTATCATCAGCTTTTTTAAAAGCTACATCAGCTCTTGTTAGCGGGTATCAAATGGTAAGGTGCAACAAGGTATGCTCGACAGGAGTGAAGCAATATTTTGAGGTAAAAGTTGGCGCCGCCGGATTTGATCTATATGTTGGTTTTGACAATGGCAGCGGTTCATTATCTGCACAGCCAGGCAGCGGGAGTAATGCGGTATCTTATTATACATCTCTAGGGGAAATTAGAGTAAATGGAACAGGCGTACAATACGGACTGGCAACAGCCACTACTGGCGATATTATTGATATTCTCTATGATGGGAACATAACCGTAACATTCTATAAAAATCATACAATAATTGGTACAGCACAGACGGTTACGGGCGGCAATTATTATCCTATGGTGGGTAGAGGTTCGGGCGTAAATGCAACATCATCTACTGCAAATTTCGGGGCTACAACGCCTATATATACTTACGCAACATACACACTAGGGCCACCATAATGAAAAAGATATTAATCATATTATTATTATTATCAGGTCGGCTATTTGCTCAGACTTCAACGCCGCCTGTTACTTATCTCATCAACTTCCCGGATGATACATTGCGTAATTATATGACCATGCAGCAGGTCATAGATTATGTTGCAGCGCATGGCGGCGGCGGTTCCGGCTGGCCTTCCCCACAAACGTCCGATGTTATCATAGATGCCGCTGGTTATGCTGCTGCGTTTGAGAATGTCGGTGATTATTTTGTTGCGGATTATACGGGTCAAACCAATATTTATCTTCATTCAGCCTCAGACGATGCGTATCTGCAATTTCAGGTAGGTGGCCAAAATGTGTTTATTTCAGATAGTACGACTCCATTAACTACGGTGGGTTTCGGTAGTACGAATACGACCTATGACCCTATTTACGATCAGATAACGTTTAATACGGCTAATACTATTTATACGGGTATGAATGGTTTTGGCGTGAAAGATGGTAGCGGGTATATCGTTGCATCGGTAACGGTCGGTAACGGATTTATAACATCTAGCGAGGACGAGAATACATATGCACAAGTTTTTACTTCACCCGATGGCGCACAGAACTATTTCGCATTAGGTAACATCAATGGGCAGTTTTATTTGACACTATCCCATACGGGTACAACTTTTAACATGGCACTACCATCCTATGCCAACGATGCGGCGGCGGGAGTAGACGGTCTAAAAAATGGCGATTTATACCAAATAACAGGAGAAGGAGTAGTAAGAGTAAAACAATAAACAATGAGAAAAATACTTTTATCAGCAGCAATTTTATTAAGCCTTACGACTTTCGGACAGGGCAGACCGCAACAGATTACACAGTTGCCTAAAAGCAACAGGGCGTTTGCGACTCCGTTCGCATTGTACACGGTGGGCGATACGACTAAGGCGTACAGGATAGGGATATATGCTATCATAGATGATAACAGCGGCATAGCTCAGTTTAACTACGGACTGTTTGATTCGCATAACAGACCGATGAAAGGTAGCGAAGGTTTTTATCGTTGTGTAGGCAACTGTTATAATGAGGTGTATGATGCTAACGATAGCAACAGCGCATTTACAATTATTTTCGATTCGGCTATTCATCAACCGCTAAAATAGTACGTGATGTCAGAACAGGATAAAAGAGAATTAGCCGAACTGATGCAGAGGGGTAGGGCGTTCGACAAGAAATGGAACGTGTATAAGATCATCACCGTGATAGTTACGGTCCTTGGTTCTACAATGTACCTGGGCTCACAGGTGGGAGATTGGCGGGAATGGCGCCGGCATACAGACTCAGACCTTACCGAGATAAAGCAGTGGAAACAGAATACGCAGACAGCCGCAAATAATCAGCGTGCAGCATATAACCGTAGCATAAAAATAAAACCATGAAATACTATACTATTCTTTTGATCGTTTGGATAGCCTTTTTTATGGGGTGCGCATCGCTGAAAGGTAATGTGTCTGTTGACAGTAAGACGGATAAACAGACAGAGAAAAAGACGGATACAGACAGTTCTTTTGGAGAGATTCATTTAATTGACCAGCATATCCAGGAGAATCGGAATTATTTTGATCATTTCAATAACGATCGAAATTTCTACACGAAAACCATTGAGGAATACGGCACCTACAAGGAGCCAGGCGGAAGCGATGTTAAAGGGCATACCGGTGATGGTGCTACCTCCATATGGCAGACCGTAAGGCGGGGCAGGATAACGGCCACCGGCATGTATTTCTACAAGAATGATAGCATTAGCGTGAAACTGGTGGTAAGGGATACGACTTTCAGCATCAACAGGAAAATAACTACTTCGCAGGATCTGAGTAAGATAGAATCTGAATCGTCTTTGAATACAGCGAAGAAAGTACTGTATGACAGCAGCTCTTCGGACAATACGAAGATTTCCAGGTCGAGCGATACCAAAGTGAGCAAAAAGGCTGATGTAGCTGTAAAGGCATCATTCAGCACCGCCATTGGTATTAGTAACTGGTGGCCGGTGATCATTGCATTAATAATCGGGCTGAGTGCGGGGATACCGCTGGGCCGTAAAAGTAAAGCATAATGGAAACAACAAATTTAAAATTCGGCACAGATCAATTCGGCAAGGAAACGCCGCCGCAGATAAAACTTATCTACCGGCTGCTCATGTTCGCATCATTCATGTGGGCTATGGCGCTTGAACCTCGTTTCCCCGGACTTTCAGAGCATGTAAAATACTCGGTTGATAGCTGGCTGCTTATTGGCAACTATGGCATTTACTATTTCTGTAATTGCTTCGGGATAAAACCGCCAGATCAGATACAGCGGGAGAATGTACCGCCGATTGAAACGGGTGGTGCACACTGAAATAACAATTTTTATCATCATAAAAAACACATCAAAATGACCTTCAGAGAAGATTTAATGGCGGCAAAACAAAAGGTTGATGCTTTTGAAGCGCGGCTAGAAGCCGGCATCAGCGACCTGGTAATCGGTGCTACCAACGTGACCGATGAACTTATAAAACTGGTAAAAGCCGCAAACGGAGATATACCGGCTATTGAAAATGATCTCAACAATCCACTTGTAAAGGCTTTAGCATCCTATATAGGTGGTACAATTTATCTGAATGGCGTAATTGCCATCTTAAACCGTGTAGCTCCAAAATTGCAGCTTATTGCTGACGACAGCACACTATTCTATGGCGCTATTCACCACATAGCAGCAGAGATACTTGTATTTGTCCATAATGGTGCAATGACCATTGATCAGGCAATTGATGCTATTCAGCAGGCATTTGTTCCAGTAGCAACAACCGCCGCCGCTTAATGTCTTGGATTAAAGCAACTTCCGAAATAGTGTTTACCATCATAGGTATTTACATTCTTTCGGGAGTTGTATTTAAAATCATCAATTACAGAAAATAATATGGCGACTTCAATAGAGTTTCTCAAAAACATGCTGTCAAATAGCAATATTCAGGCGGCATTAAAGACAATCCGCATGACCGAGTGCAACGATGCGCCGGAGTGCTATCAATATCTTTTCGGATCAACGGTGAATAACGATATCCGGTTTACCGACTATTCAAAGCATCCTAATAGCATGCAGGTGCATAACGGCATTGATAGTACGGCGGCAGGGGCATATCAGATACTTTACAGGACATATAATGAACTATGTCAAAAATATGGCTTTGATGGCTCATTTGATCCGGCAGCGCAAGACCTTATGGCTGTGGCGATATTTGACGAGATAGGCGTACTCATGAGCGTTTCCAAAGGTTTAATGCTTCAGGAGGATGTTATGACGAAGCTGGCCCTGCAATGGGCATCTTTGCCATACTCACGGTATAATCAGAATCCTAAGACAATAGCCCAGGTTAGGGCTATTTATTTAGCCGCAGGAGGTAGTATAGGGGGAGATTAAATGCATAGCATGGAGCATAACCACGAAATCTGGACGACTTGCCCGAAATGCGGCGAAGATTACGATGCACGATTAGGAAATTGTAACTGTGAATTGAATTGAGGCGGCTAATGTCGCCTTTGACTTTTTAATATGAACCAATGAGAAACGGAGCAGACCCACAAGTGGGGCAATTGCAGGCGAAGGCTAAGAAACTGTTTGATGAAGGGTTATCGCTCAATAGCATAGCGCGTCAACTGAAGATAGATAGTCGTACAATAGGCAGGTGGCGGGATAAATTGGACTGGAATAAGACAGTGTATAAAGGGCTGGAATATATCAATACGCAGGGAGCAAAGACGCATAAAGAGGACTTAGAAAAGGGGACGGCTGAATATGAGTATGTAACAGCAACTGAACCGAGAACACCTGACGAAATAATAAAGATGCTAAAAATTGATACTACTGTTTGGAAGCTATCGAATTACTACAACAAAGAACAGGCAGACGGCACATGGAGAATAACGGCATTGGTTACAAAGCTGACCATAAAAGAATCCGTTACGTCTGAATTTATAGACTTTCTTTCAACCTATAAATACTGTGCAAAACCTATTGTAAAGGTCATTAAGAATAAAAAAGATAATCCTAATTCATGCCTGATATTTAACAAGCAGGATGCACATTTAGATAAATTCGATGTTGATGGTAATAATAATATAGACGACAGGTTTAGAGGCGTAATAGATAAACTAGAGCGTATTCTCATACGTTCGACAGTCGTTAATAACGTGAGTGAAATGATTTACATTCTCGGCTCGGATATTTTCGACAGCGAATGGACGGGCATGACGACTAAAGGCACTCCGCAAAAATCAGTAATGCCCTATCAGCAATCGTTTAAATCTATATGCTCACATGAAATTGACGTTATCAATTTATTGCTTTCCTATGTAGATAATCTGAAAGTTATCTTTATCCCAGGCAATCACGATCAGTTTGTAGGATGGCATTTAGTTACATGGCTTAAGTCTTATTATCGGTTACAGCCTAATCTTACTATTGATACGAACCCAGACGATACAAAGTATGTGCAGTTCTCAAATACCGCTATCATGTTCAATCACGGGGATGGCATGAAGCCCGAAAAGCTAGCACAGGTGTTCCCTATTGGATTTAAAAACAACTGGAGCGCATGTGATAACAGGTACATATTTACGGGCGACAAACACCATACCTTAATGAAAGATATAGGCGGGATTACATTCTATCAGATACCCGCATTAGGTAAGGCCTCATCGGCATGGGATAAAAAACACGGATGGGATATGAGCAAATCAGAAATGACGGCTTTTTTAATAACGGAAGGGCAGGGGATGACGGATATTTATAAGGAACAGATGTAAACATACTACAATGCAGATACCAACCATTGACCAACTAAGCGAATTGGATAAAAAAAAACTCTCAAAACTTCGGGATTTTCTTTATAAATACATTGACGAGATAAATAAAACCATATCCGAAAAGCCAATCGAATGAACACCATTATCCCCATAGAAATATATCAGACCTGCATAGATTTGAGATTGGTTAAGTCGGTCAGTCGGTGCATGAGGGGAATAATGAAAAAGCGCGGGTGTAAATATAATCTGAAAGGCGAAAGTCACGGCATGGT
>Ga0214173_100038_pt1 | contig 26202 bp, 30 predicted proteins | sample TroBogEpilimnion_34_FD_153011 | JGI IMG/M metagenome (GOLD analysis project Ga0214173, IMG submission 153011) | Freshwater microbial communities from Trout Bog Lake, WI - 25JUL2007 epilimnion | ecosystem: Environmental > Aquatic > Freshwater > Lake > Epilimnion/Euphotic zone | place: Trout Bog... | reverse complement strand
GTGGAGCAAGACTTTGCTTTAACAGAATCTAAAAAATCCGATGGTGGTTGGAGAAACTTTCCTGTTGAATTGGGCAGAGCAATACTAAGAAAGGCACAAGAGAAATAATGGAAAGACTTTGTAAGTTTGTATCAAGCCGTGGGATTCTAAAGTCTTGCGATCATCATAATAAAAATCCGCAGTCCAGCTCTAGCCATATTGATGAAGATCTATTGGATGATTTAAAAGCTGGCGATACGATCTATGTATGCTATGAGGCATTACCTAATTTTGTGGATAAGTTTTTATCTCGCATCTTTGTTTACTTTACTTTGGTTACTGGCGATAGCGACCACGACATAACCATGTATAAGCGTGAGACTGATATGATATTGAATCACCCTCACCTAATGAATTGGTATGTCCAAAATCGCGCTATGGAGCATCCAAAACTGCAGGCGATCCCAATTGGCCTAGACTTTCATACAGTCTGGGAAAAGGAAGGCACATGGGGATTGCGTAAAGTATCTCCAGCGGCTCAGGAAAGACTGTTATTGGATAACCTATATGATGCCCCGCTAGAAACCCAAAAGCTTAATGCGTATTACTGCAACTGGCTATCTAATGGAATGTATGGAGATCGTCAAGAATGCTACGACAAGATTGATAAGGAGCTTTGTTTCTTTGAAAACCTGCCGCGTTCCCGCAAGTTTATGTTGCAAAGACAGGCCGAGTTTGCTTTAACTGTTAGTCCAAGGGGAGTTGGATATGAGTGCCATCGTACTTACGAATCTTTGGTATTGGGTTCTATGCCTATTGTTAAGCGCAATCCTTTTGTTCACAGTCTTTATGATAATTTACCTGTTATCCAAGTGGATGATTGGTCGCAAGTAAACCGCGATAATTTGCAAAGATTTACCGGCTGGATAATTGCTCAAAAGTTTGATTTTAATAGCTTATTTTTGCAACATTGGGTAGCCAAAATTAAAGGCAAGGAATATAATCCTTTGCCCAAAATGCATACTTTTGAATTTAGAGAGTTTTTAACTGCCAATTATTGTTGAGGATAAAATGACCGCAGAAGAATTAGCCCAAGCTTTAGACAACTCCACTATCGGTGGTGGGGTTGGGAATATTGCCGCTCAAGCAGCCCAGATGCTACGCAAACAAGCTGCAGAAATTGAGAATTTACAAGACCAGTTTGATAAAGCCATTGAGTTTTTAGCTAAGGCTCACAACATGGTCAGGAGCCGCTGATGGAATCCATAGAAGAGATTATACTTGCCCTCAGAGCTGCGGGCTGGGATGCCCCAGAGTATGAAATTTTACCTGACGGAAGTTATCATTTTTTTCATGGAAATAAAGAAACGCATTCTCTTATTAATTCAATCAGAGCCGGGGATCAAAGCCTCGGAGATGAAGCTAGGAATTAAAAACTCCGCATTAGGAATGCACCTTCGTGGCCTATCTTTAACAGGCGATATAGTAAAAACACAAGCGGGCGGTTGGCAAGTTAGTAAACAGTTTGTCATGGAAGACCCGCTTCATGATTTATCCCCTATGGATGTTGCTGCAAAATACATTAGAGAAATGATAGAACTGCGTGTACAGAAATAAAAGGTTATTAGAAATTGTTAGACAATCCCCATGCCAACACTGTGGTAGGGCTGACGGAACAGTTGTGGCAGCCCATTCAAACTTACTCAGACTTGGAAAAGGACGTAGCATCAAGTGTCCCGACTTTTACATCGCTGCCCTATGCTTCACCTGCCATTCCGAACTCGATCAAGGCAAGAATTTATCCAAAGCCGAGAGGGAGGAAATGTGGATAGAGGCCTATCTAAAGACCATTGCGTGGCTCTTTAATAACGAACATATCGTCATAAAGTAAGTGGGGGCGTCCGTAGGACTGGGCGTAATAAGAGGAGGAGAACGCCGCTGCCCCCATAGATATTCTATAACTCAAGCGGATCAAAGCCAAGTTCTTCTGAAACAACCTTGGCTCTACGTTTAAATTCTTTATCGTGGCTAGCCCATCTATCGTTTGCCCACCGGCTCATATGAATGCACTCGTGAGCTAAGACCCTGATTACAGTAGATAAATGCCCGCACATTTCGGTTGAGACAGTAATGGTATGCTCAAACTCTTCGCCATCTTCATAGATATAAGTACCCATAGCATCCTTGTCCGCATTAGGAACAAAATTAATTTGCTCTGGCAATGGCATATTCCACCGGTTAAACGGCTTCATGCAATACATCGCAGAATACAAATTTTTAAGAATGGCTGGAGTTAATTTCACGTTTTATTTATGCAGCCCCGGAACTCAAATTCGTCCTCTCCGCATACCTGAATTAGTTCTGGAAGCATAAGTCTACCACGCTCAAAGGATAGTAGGGCAAACCCTGATCTCCAGTCCTTACAGCCATCTTCTGTATAGTGGGTAAACTGCTCCCCATAAATGTCCGCTAGAGTGCCTGTTTGGACGCCATAGCGCGTTCCGTTGTAGTCGGTAAGGGGTTGCACTGCCAAATTGTGTGTGTGGCCTGTAACCATGTTTACGCCCGCGTTAAGGGCATTTGCTCTTCCAGCCCCAAAACCACCCTTCCAGCGGTGTTTAATGCAGGTATCCTCATTGACCCAATATGACCAACAAGGTTGCCAGTGTGGGAAGTGGTCTTTAAGGGTAAACCCTGATACACCTTCGTATTGGGGTGCCTGAGCCGCTAGGAACGTTTCAAAGCGCGCGTCATGGTTACCCATTGTCCAGATCAGTTCAGCGCCTACAGCGGCCTTCTGGATGTTTCCCATAAAGTCCTGACAGGCTTCTAACTCTTCTTTAACTGTAGGGCTATGCGTCCAGCCAATTCTGGGGTGTCTGCTGTTTTGAGAGCCGTCAAATACATCGCCGTTGGCTACCACGACCTTAGGCTTAAACTCTTTAATAATCATTAAAAGGGCTTTGTATGCGGTAGTGTAGTCATCAGGCCAAAAGTGGGCATCAGAAAAGACTACTACGCGCCCTTTTTCCATAGTGATACCACGCCTAGCATTACCGATAACTTGCTCTAGCTTTTTCATTGGCGCTGGCGGAGCAGATGCTGGGACAGTAGGTAGCTTGACCCCTAGTCTTGATTCAATAGAGCGTCTTCTATTGTAAACAGATCGTACATCTAGTTTGTGTTTCTCAGCAAACCTTTGTGGGCTGCCTATTTTTTTCCATTCCGCTATGAATTGATCGTCTGTTAAATAATATCCAGCCACAAGTTTCTCCTCTGTTGAACTTTCACAGATAATACATTGATTTTTATGACATTTCCAAGACTATAGGGTAAACCACTATTCCTGAGCGGCTTTTACCTGTTCATTAAATCGACGCATGATTTCTTGCTTTTGCTCATCAATCGCTTGAATACGCTCTCTTGGCATCCCTCTTTCTTGGAACTCTTTTTTGCGCTTGTTTAATGCAGAGATTTGGTTTTCTACATTGTTAGCCCGCTGCCATAGACGCGCTTCTGGGTTTTCTTGCAAGTATCCAGCAACATCACCCTTAGACTTTTGACGGCCTTTGATTTCATTTTCGTGTTCAGATAAACGGGTTACATTGTCATAAAAACGCTGTGCATCTGCAGCTTTAGATTCTGTATCGCCAAAAAATCGTCCAGCAATAGGAACACGATATGGTGGCAACTCTTCTCCGGTAACAGCAGACTCAATAGCCTGTTCACCTTTCATTACTTCACGGCCAGCACCGCCAGTAAATTGACCAGCTAAATAATCTAATGAGTCACCGGTTGGGCTAATAGCACCCTTTTTAAATTCTGTACCGCCTGATGCGTAGTTCAAGAACTCAGCTAGGTTTTTGCTGACTGCACTAGCACCTTCACGGGACCGCAGATATCCGGGCGTAGGATTAGTTGCGCGATCTGCTTTGTAAATAGGACGACCAAACGCATCTTTGTTTGCTTCTAATGCAACCAATGGATCAAGCAAGGTAGGAGTCAAAGTTTGAACGCCAAGGCTAGATCCACCTAATGGGTTAAACGCATCTAACGCAGTACCCATAATATTGGTTGTGTGTTTGCCGGAATTCTTAAATCCACTTAATGCCCATTCGGTAGTCTCACGCCCAATGTTAGGGAACAGATGTAATCCTAATGGCATAGGGATCATTGCATACTTATGATCTGGTAATGGAATAATCAGGTTACGCTCTTTAATAAAATCTGGTGGTTCGTCTTCTTCAAATCCTGCAGCAGCCAATGCCATAGCTTGTGCTGATCCTAAAATGATACCGCCCGCCATAATTTTACGACCAGCAGGCCCAGTCAAAGTCTGCGCCAAACGAGCAGTACCCTGTGCAGATGCATTGAAGAACGCGTACAAGGAATTAATCTGTGAAGAAAGTTGACCTTTACGATCAAAGTTAACAGTTAAGTTTTTAGCAATACTAGCTGCTTGTTGATTAGATAAACCTTTTTCTGTAGCTACTTTGTAAGCCGAGAAACGGATAGCATTCTCAATACTATCGTTAAAGTCCGATAGCAAATCAGCTGCTCCCATAAATGCTTTTCTAAATGGATGACTACCCAGCTTTTCTAATTCATGCTCAACAATTTGTTTTTCTTCTGCTTTACGAACTAAGGAGTCACGATATAAAGTTTGTCCGCCTTCACGTCTAAACTCATTCCATTTAGCAAAGTCGCCTTCATCCGGCAACGCTTGACCCATACGCTCTGCTCTTAATGACTTCCAGATGGTTCGCATAGATGGGAATATCTGCGCATTAACCTTGCCTTGCATACCAGCCAACGGCGTAGTAGTTAAGTTAAATTGCGCGCCACCTACGTCTCGCAGTAAGTTGATGCCACCGAACACTGGGTTATATTGCGTATTGACTGCAGCAAACCAGCGTGTCAGCTTACCTACCATACCCATAGCTTCACCTAGCTGATTGGTATCTAGGTTCTTCATAGCCTCAACCATACGCTTTGCACGGGGATCTTTGGCATTAAAAAAGATATAACTATCTTGACCATTGACACGAACTGGGAACACGTTGTCTTTGTAACGCTCTAATGGATTGACTTTATATTTAACGGTCTCTAATCCAGTCTTAGGATCCTTGTAAACCTCTGGTTTACGCTTCTCTTCCATCATGCCAACGATATCCTTGCCGTCCAATCCTAGGGCTTGTAACTCACTGGCCAATAGCTCTGGATTCTTAATTGCGCGTGGGCTAACGGGTAGCCAGAAGCTTGGATTAGGATTTTTAATTGCTGCGCCGTATAAAGCACGACCAACCCGCATCTTCTCCGCTTTAATCAATGCTCTCTCTCGCTGGGCAATAATGTTACTTAGGATATCTTGTACTTCTTTTTCAGACCCAGTAGCGCGTTTGCTTGCAGATCCTTGGCTACTAAAGCCAGCACCGGTTCCTTGGCTTGGATGGGTAGCAAAGTCATCATCTTCACGGAATAAAGGAACATAATCTTTGTATGTCTTATTCCATGTGTTAATTGTCTTTTGAGTCTCAGCACCAGACTTAACCAAAATGTCTTGGGTTCCTTTAATCATCTCACGGAACTTCTGTGCTACTTCATTAAGTTTCTTTTCTTTTGCAGGATCAAGTTTGTCAAAGTAATCTTTAATTTCTGCATAAGATTTGCCGGATCCTTTGTCTAACATAGCATCAGGATTAGGTGTGCCGTCTTCCAAGAACTCAGGACGGATTCTAGCGATCTGTTCATTACGCTCACCAGCGTGTTTGAAATGCAAGTATTCTTTCATATCGTCTGGTGATATACCAAGACGCTTCATTTCTTTAACTGTAGGCAGTAAGTCTTTTAATAAGAAGTCACGAATAGATGAAGATGTGCGCCCGTGATAAAGTTCTTCTTGCAAGTATACGTTCCACTTATCGTCAAGCTTGCCTGCAGCTTTTTCAATTTCACTAATAACACGCTTGGTATCAATGTGCTTATCCTGTAGCTTATAAAGCATATCATCAATCTTAGATGTCTCTGGGCTATTCCATACAGGAGATACGACTTGACCCTCTACGTTGCGGTGTTTAGATACAGGTGGTACTTCTTTAGGAATTGGTTCAACTTCTTCTTTGCTAAATAATGCCATCTGACCTTTTTGCTGCTGTTTGGCAATCTCATCAAATTGTAAGTTAGCTACAGATTTATTAATGTATTGTGCAAATGTTTCATCAGGTAAATACTTAGCACCTTTTAGTCCGTTATAAAATTTGCGTAAAGCATTACCAAGCTTTGCAAAGAATTTATCTACAATAGTTAATGGCTTTTCATTAGAGGTAGCCCACTTAGCCATGTTATCGGCATACCATTCTGCAAAGCTGCCCCAATAAGATTGGAAATTGGGAATTCTTGCAGCTGGTTCATTAGGATTTGGAACTTTGGTTCTTTTGCCGGTCTCGTATGAACGTAAAGCTTCAACATATTCTCTTGATAGCTTAGGTTTATTCTCAGCAAACCATTTATTAAATGCATCATTTAATGCTTTCTTGGTTTCTGGTGCTGCGTTGGCATAAACTTCTTTTTCGTGGATATGCCCTAATTCATGCGCAAGAGTTTCAAGCATTGCGGTTTTGCTTGTCTTTGGTTTAAAGGCAATATAGTAATCACCATTTTCCATTTTCTTAGCTAAACCACTAGACTTCTGTGGATCTAATGCAGCGTTTACTTCTCTATGCGGGCCAGTAAATTTATCTTTGTTGGCTTGTACATCTTCAAAAGTTGTAAGATAAAGATTGGCCTTTACGCCTAACAGATTTTTCCAACCGCGGGTGATATTGGCAATACCTTTAGGAACACTATCAGACGCAGCTAAACCATTTGTGAATTTAATAAATGGCGATTGTGCGTGTTTTTTTTCAGCCTCTGCTTCAATTTTGTTTTTAATGTCTTCGACTCTAGCACGTTCTAATGCAGTCAAAGCCGCTGGATTAGTGTGTTCGTAAAATCTCGTACCCTTGGATACATGGTAATGAGGACCGCCATAGTTGTTATAAGAGCTATACAGCGCTATATCACCTTCTCTATGTTCAACCTTACCACCACGAATTTTGCTAGCTTGTGCATCCTGTAGCTGAGACAAATCAGTTGTTTCTTTGCTAAACATCTGCTGAGTATCGGTATCAACTGGTGGTGCTTCTACTGGCTCAGGAGCTACTTCTAATCCTGCAGCTCTTCTAACTTCGCTAGTTAGCTCTGGATTGGTTGACCAATTTTCCCATGCAGCGCGCTGTTGTTTTAGTTCATCTATGCGCTTTAGGATGGCATCAGGATCTTTAACATCAATACCTTCTGCTTTGGCCACCTTTGGATTCTTAGCTGCGCCAGAGATAGCTGAGATACGGCTAGATAATTCATTCTGTTTAGACTTGGCAATATCTGCCATTTCTTCAAACTTTTTAATAGCGCTATCGTCGTAACCAAACAAGTCGCCATTCTCTGCTACTGGACCACCTTCGGTCTTAACTGCGTGGATAAAGTTCACAGCATCAGTAATGTTCTTACCATTTTGCAATTGCTTCATACCCAAAGCCTGTAATGCAGGATCTTGGGGTGCAGTGTTTGCTATTCTGTCTGCGGCTTCGTCTGAGAGTTTACCGGCACTATGGGAGGCAATGAGGTCCTCAGAGCCATTAGTTGCGATGGTGTAACCCCGGCGGCCTGTTGCTCTTGCCAAAAGTCCGCGTGACTCTGCCTCTGCTGGGGTGTAGTTTGTTCCTCTAAAGTATTGTACATAGTCTGGAACCTTTCCTTGATTGTCTCTAATATTCAATTCTGCATCTAACATAGCAGCATGGCGGGCATCAAACCCTTCAGCTTCTTTATAGATCTGAACCGGCACTGTTTCTTGCTTTGTGCGTTGCGCTAAATCAAAGCGATGGCGACCAGAAATAACTTCTTGGTCTCCGTTTAATCTTTCCCATACTTGTAGTGGTCCCATGCCACGGCGATCAAATGCACCTTGTAATGGTTCTACTACGCCTTTTTCGTTAGCGTTCTTTTTAAACTGTGGAACGTCAGAAGAAAGCTTTAGATTATTAGTTGGTACTTCTTGAATAGGTAGCGTGGTTTGATGCTCACCAATAGGAGGTTTAATTGGCGTAGCAGCAATTTCTTCTTCTCTAGCAAGAGGAGATTCTGGTTGTTTTGTTACTGTTTCTGGATGTTCATAACCCGGCTCCATTTCACGCAACATAGCTTCGGTGTCACGAGATTCAGAAGGAGGGGTAAACTGTTGTATGGTTTCTTCAGGAGTAGGCTTTGGTGCCGGTGGTACAACTGGAGCTTCAACAGGAGCTGGACGGCGTAAAGCATTTACTGCAGCGCGTTGAGCAGCGGTTCCTACGTTTTCTCCAATACCAGCTAATCGTCTACCAACAGCGGTTTCTTTTTGACCAAGCAAGCCTAACAAAGCGGATGTACCAACCTTGCTATAGTCCATAGGCTCTTCACCAATAGCTTGAGCGCCTAACTCTGTACCAGCACCAATACCGGCTCCTATGGTTGCGTTAGCGGCAGCAGCAGCTTTCTCAGCCCGTAGAGCTTTAGCGGCATCTTCTGATAGTCCTTTGGTGCTTTTAAATAATGCGGTAGATGGGCGTAAACCAATTAGAGATGGAACGTAACCAGCAAGTTCTGCAATCTCTGGATGTTCTTTTGCTTCTTTAGCTTGGGTCTCTGGGTCTAATCCTAGGAATCTAGCAACTGCTGGATAGTGTTCTAATACTTTTTCTTGCGCTGCAGCAGCGGCTGATGAAGCACCAATTGCTCCAGTTAATCCTAATCCAAGTGCGCCAATAGGACCAGCTCCAGCACCCAACACAGAACCAGCACCAGCTCCTACAAAACCGGCAGCAGTAGGAATGGCTTCACGCATAATAGAGTGAGCAGCGGCAGCAAACCCACTTGTTTCTGGCTCAGATTGGCCAGCTACATATCTTCCTAGAGAGTCTGGTTGCGCTTCTTTTGCACTTTTGTGTGCGGCTTCCAATAAATCCAAACCTTTGTCTGACAGTTTGGTTAGGTCGCCTTTTTCTAGTGCATCAAGATCTGCATCCGAAAATTGGCTTAAATCCATTTATTGTCCTTGGTTTTGTGCGTCTGCTCTTCTTTTCTTTTCCGCCGCTATTGCATCTGCGCTAGGTAATCCGGAAGCTGTTGGTGCTGGGGTAGATGAACTAAATATACGGCTAAAGAACCCCGGCTCTTTTTGTTTAGTAGGCGGAGTAATTGTATCCATTTTTGGTGGAGTGTAATCCCTACCATGCTGTTTATAAATCTTAGCAGTTTCAGCATCAATAGCGTCCAAATATTTTCTTTCGCTTTCAGCCGTTAACATACCATTCTTTTGATCTGATGCCATTCTAGTATTTAATGAACGAATAGTAGGATTGAGAGATAAATCTTTTTCTATTTTGCTAGATATAACATCATATTGATCTGGTTTTGTGCCAGCAATTTCACCATAAATTTTATTGCGTTCTTCAGCAGCTTTAGCGGCAGAGCCATATTTATATAGTGCATTTTGCTGTGCCAACAATTCATTAGCTTCTTTGCTAGATGCTTGATTGAGTGATGCGTATGCACCAATTCCTTTTTCTGCGCCCTGACCGATATTAACTGCAGCATATGGAGATGTACCGCCCATCATGCCAAAACCAGCCTGCATTAAACCAAGATATTTATTCGTTTCTCTATCTTTTTTTGTTTCCGCTCTTGCTGCAGCAATATCTTTTAAATTTTGTGCAAGCATTTGATTGTAATCAAGCTGATCTATTCCAGCAGGTTTTGCCTCTGGTAAAGCAGGTACAGGAGCAGGAACCGGAGCTGGGGATGGAGCAGGAGCTGGAGTTGCCGCAGGGGCAACATCTGTAGCCGGAGCTGCAACAGGTGCTGGCTTGGCAGCAGGTGTAACCAAAGCCTTTGGTTGTGGTCTTAATTCTTGACGCAAATTATTTAAAATAGTTGAGTTAGATGCTAAAGCATCATCTCCAGTCATATCTGGAGCTTGCATAGGATCTGAATCCTGCATTTCTTGCACTAAACTATCTTTCTTTCCAGCAAAGTGAGCAATACCACCTTCGCTATAATTGCGAGTTTCTGATGGCAAAGATGCCAAACCTTGTGGTGAACGCAATGCTTTATCAACACGTCCGGGACCAGCGTTATAAGCCATTAAAGTTAATTGTGGATTTTGATACTTATCATGCATCTGCTTTAAATAAGTAACTCCACCTTGAATATTTTGGTAGGGATCAGTTGGATCTACGCCTAAAGATTTTGCGGTAGCTGGCATCAGTTGCATAACACCAATAGCGCCCGCTTTAGAACGAGCATTTTCAGGATCTTTTAATCCACCGGTTTCACGATATAAAGCATGAAGAGCAATAGAAGGATCAAGTCCTTGACGTTCTGCTTCTTTGGCTACAGCGTCGTGGTACTTGTGTCCTTTTCCAAATCCAATGCCTTCGGATTCAGGTCGCATTTGGATAGCAGCAGAGGGATGTATGTCAGATCCTCTACCGCGAGCAGCGATTGCTTGTATAAGGTCATTATCTGATCCGGATCCATAAAGCTGTTCCAGTTCATCGTCTTCTGTTTGGTCATCCATTCCTCCATCTGCAAAACTTAATATTCCGCCTTGAGCCATTTGTGTTGGTAGATTACTTTGTGCTGCCTCAATACCTTGCGATTCATCAGGAGCTTGTGCAACTTCATTTTCTACTTGTTGTTCTTGTGGTACTGGCGCTCTGCGTGGCATACGACGCGGTGCAGAAGCTTGCATAATTTGGTCAGCAATCGGTGGCTGTTGCTGTGGTTGTTGCATAGCCATAGCTTGTTGCTGTTGTTTCATCTTATCTTGAATCATTGGAACGCCAACATATGCTGGCAAAGTGCCATCTGCTACGGCCTGATGAAGCTGTTGAACGGATAAATTATCAGCCGCATTCATACGGCTCATTAGGCTATTAATCATACTTGCTCCATCTGAATGCCAAGCATATCGTAATAAACATACTTGTAGCCATTGCTATCAGTAACAACAGCTTGCGGCATGATTTGCTCAACTTCGTCAGCCATAACTCCACGATAGCGTCCATGACCGGCTTTATCTTTAAACTCTGGTTTGTAATCAAACTCATAGATGTTGATTCCATCCATAAGAATATTCACAAATTCAATATTTTCTTTGACGCGAATATCGGATGAAGTTCCGCCCATCGCATTATATAAACCTAGTCCGGCAATGCCAGCTGTTCCCAATCCTGCTGCCTGAGAAATAGCGCTTGGAGCGGCTTGATATTGTTGAACTGTAGAAGACTGTAAAGGCAAACCACGCAGCTGGGCATTCATAAATGCAAGCTGTTGTTGTGGGTATTGTTGTGCTACAGCATAATTCTGAACCGCTTGGTTGATAATTTGTTGCTGTTGAGCTTGTTGAGCTGCACCAGCAGAAGCTTGCGCAGATAAAATGCCTTGTTGAGCTTGTAACTGTTGACCACCTAAAGATCCCAATTGTCCAGCACCTTGAATGCCAGCTTGTGCGCCCTGTAATCCTAGGTTAGCTACGTTGGCTGCTTGACCTTGTGCATTTTGATAAGCTTGACTATAGGCATTACCCACTAATTGATTTTGTGCCAACATTTGATTTTGCTGGTTTAAACCTTGCATCAATGCTTCTCTGCTACCACCAAATGCACCGGCGCCAGTAGCCTGACCTTGTTCTTGTGCGGCTTGTTGTCCATATTGTTGATTTAGCAATTGCATTGCGGGTTGCAATGTATTTTGCAAATACGGATTCATGTACTGAGCCATTGCATTAGGATTGGTCAATTGATTTTGTAAGTTTTGACCCGCGCCTAAAGCTTGCATGGTGCCTGTTGCTGCCGCCCCAGTAGCCGCACCATATTGACCGGGAACCTGTAAATTAGCAACACCTTGTTGCTCTTGTTGCTGTAAAGGGCTAAATGAAGCTACATAATCAGATGGATTGGTGCTATAAGGAACATAAGGTTTTACTCCTGTAATGTTTCCACTGCTATCCACGTTAAATAATTGTTGCTGAGTTGCACCAAGCATTGTCTCAACATAAGGTTGAGCATAGTCAGGAATGTTAGTATTTTGAACAGTTGTATTGGTAGGAGCAGCGGCAGGAGCTGGTGCAGGAGATCCGCCACCACCTCCACCACCATAAATCATTCCACCGCCAGCTTTACGCTGGGTAACAGAATCCCCAAGGGGTTCTCCTAATGCATATAGTTGGCGTTTTGAATAATACATATTTATCCTAAAATCTTAGTAAACACTTTATCTGTCCATTTATATCCCAAATACTCAAACAATCTTGAATTGTCTAAATGTACCTTGGTGTGCATCACAATTCGATTAATACCAAATTGACGAAGCACTTTTTCAGCATACTGAAATAGTTTAATTCCTACCCTACCCTTGCGATAATCTTTTCTTACAAAATACAAATCTTCAAAAGCAGTAATACAAGTTCTATAATGCATATGCCTGCTAATAGTAAACACTATATAACCAACCAATTCACCATCAACACGGCAAGTAATGCATCGCAACATTTTTGCGTTCGCTAAAGCTTGATATGCTTCAATATCAGGCTCTAACGGGTATTCTTTTGTGACACATAATTCTTCATAATGCAGAGGAAATAATTTTTCAAACTCTGGGAGGAACTGTAGTCCGTCTACATCCTCATAAATTAATTGTGTCATGCTGGTACGTATTTCTCGCTTTTAATTTGTTTAGCTTGGGATTTACGCCCTGTTCGTGCATGGCGTACTTTATCCATCATTTTATATAAATGCTTTGCTCCTGCATCGGTAGAGCCATTTCCTAGTCCAGATACTACATCTGCAGGCACTACAAACTCGCCATCAGCAAGACGAGCTTCTTGTTTGCCGCCGATTGTTGCAGGAATGTCATCAGACATACCATCGCCGGGACCTTTAAGTAAGCGACCACCATCAGAATAGCTGCCTAAATCGCTAATTCCAACCGCTTTACCGCCTTGGGCTAAAGCCGCAATACCACCTTCAGCGTACTGTGCATGATACAAGGGGCTTGGAGGAACAACTACATCAGGCTGATAATTTCTTGGATCATATTTAAAATACTGTAAATTACCGCCAGTATAAATAGAGCCGGGAGGAGTGTACGCTCCAGCAGGTCTAGTATTGCCCATATATCCTAAAGCATTGATGCCACCCGCTGTGTATAAAGCGCTATTCGGGGCATTAAAGGCTTGAGGAACATTATTAATTAATGCGTTTGGATTATTTGCAAATGTATTGGTATATGCTTGACCATATTGATTTGCAGCATCCATAGAAATTTGACCAGAAGCTACTCCTTGACTTAATTCTTGCGGGGTAGTAATTCCTAAGGTTCCTCCTTGAACTGGAGTCCCGACCGGTAAATTTGCGCTACCTGCTGCGGCTGCTTGATTAGCCACATTAGGATCAACGCCAGCATTGGCAGCTGCAGATGTCCCGCTTAAATAGCCTGATGCCGCGCCTCCCAAAGCGCCCATAGCTGCAGATCTACCTACATTACCACCAGTAATTCCTGCGGTCGCACCACTTAATGCAGCTCCAGTAAGTCCAGTAGCCGCCACATCAGCAGCCGTTCCTGTTAATCCCATAAAGCCACCGCTTGCATCAAGCAGTTCTGGAGCTAATTCGGGGGCGGCAACGCCTGCGGCTACAATCAGCCCCATATCTAGTAGATTACTTCCGCCTCCGCCATTACTGCTCATATAGATTCCTTACAAAGAATTTTGCTCATTTTACCCTTTAAACTGCCGCTCCGCTAGCATTTACCCACTTGGTTCCGTTATACCATATAGGAATATCCAAAGTGGTATCAAAATATTGCTGTCCAATTACCAAATCTACTGCAGGTCTATTAGAAGTTGTGCCATAACGAACTGTAGAGCTTGCTCTAGTAAAGTTATCAATCTGCACAAAATATAGGCGCAGCGCGTTAAGTATTTGATTTTCAAAGGATTGATCGTACATCATCCCAGCCACAGGCAAGTTTGGCGCTTTTGTAGGAATAATGGTAGGTTCAATCATCTTCTGCCATCCTGTTTAACGTCATAGCGGTTTGTACCAAGCTGCCAAGCTGTGCCAATAGTATCTGAATAGCATTTAAACGCCATTTGTCTGCCCCGCAAACGGGTATAGACTTCACCAGTATATTGCTGGACTGTGTATTCCTGCGGTGTTGGATAAGCATAAGTTTGACTGCTGACAACGCCATTTAAATCGGTAGAACCATATGCTGTTCCTGAGTTTTGGCGAGGATACAATGCCATTGTAACTTGCGGATTGGCTACAGTAGAACCATTAAAGTTTACGTCAGGTAACAAGCGCCATACAAAACCAAAATGCTGACCAGAATTATTTTGATCTGATGCCATAATGCCAAAGTCTGAAGACTGGACATATGCATAAATAGGCTGTGTATTGGAGGTTGCACTATCGTCTACCCCGCTTTCATGATACAAAAGACGGTTGTTATAGTCAGCGGCTACAGGATTAGATTCAATATTATTTTGAATCCATGCGCTTCTGCCATTAATTGCCCAAGCTGTTCCTGTTCCTGATCCTGTTCCAGTGGCTACAAAGTAAGTTCCCACATTGTTATTTGCTGCTCCAATAGCGGTAAAGTTAGTATTTCCTACGCTACTAATGACGTACTGTTTGCCGACCACAAAAGATCCAGCATTAATTTGAACTGTTTCAAACGTTCCATAAGACCAAGCATTATCTAAATAGTTATAGATGACATACTTGTCAATTGAATTATTAATGCTTTCGTTGCTGACGTAGAACCACCAAACTTCGTTATATCCTTCATTAGCTCCAGCGAATACTTGGAATGCTTGAGTGATGTTTAAATCATCAAATACATACTGACGCAAAGCTGAAGGAAGAGTATGAACCGTACCATCGTATTTATAGAACTTGCTGGTTCCAATCCAATAGGTAATGTTATTGACAGTTACCATACAATTTGGAGACATAACAGATATGTTGTCCATTAAAAGCTGGAAAGACCAAACATATGGATATCCAACATACTGCATTGAATATAAGGCAGTATTTGTCCAAATCAAAATCTCTTGACGGGTTGCTCTAGCGCCCATAATGTATGAGCCATTTGAAAGCGCAAATTCACCAGACTGGTTAGTTACTTGAGGAACCCATTGATAAGCATTCGCTTGATCCGACCAGCGTACAAGCATAGGGTTAAAGGTAGCACTGTAAGTTCCACCATTGTAGGAGTTAGAGCCAAACGCAATGACGAATTCTTGAATAGCAGACGTGATAACTTGTAAAGTAGATACTGGTACATATTGCCCCGCATAAGAAATATTGTAGTTTCCGCTAGAAGCCGCTGTAGAAGGAATAGACAAAGGCACTGAAGTAGAACCTATTACATAAGAAGCAGATACGTAAGTTCCAGAAGCGATCCCTGTTCCTGTAATATAAGAATAAGGATATATACCAGCAGGAGCGGATGCGATTGCAGTAGATGATCCGCTTGCAAAAGACAGCGAAGTGATGGTGCTGGCAGTAGTATTTGCTAAAGACGGCAAAGCAACCGCTCTGGTTGTAACTCCTCCTGAGTCTTGCCAATAATAAATTGGTCCGCCACGAGGAGCTAATACTAAATCTTGACCAAAGTTATCATTAGTCCATAAGCGAAGCTGTGCGTTAACTCCGGTGCCACCAGAATAGGCTGTTCCCCAACCACGAGTCCCTGATTGCTCTTCTACTTTTACGCTAGATCCCCCTCCTGTAGCAGTTGCTGTGGCTACAAAAGAGCTGGGAAGGGTAATGCTATAAGTGCTTGCTGTAAGGCTGGCTGTGACCTGAAAGGTATTATTGAGCATCGCAGAATAGATGCCTGTGCCAGTAATCGAAGTGGCACCAGAAAAATCTATGTATGTCCCCGCTGAAAGCCCATGCGCTGGTTGAGAAACAACAACTACTCCGCTACCAGAGCTAGTGGTAAATGGATTAGTTGATAACGTATATGTTACTGGGGTTTGAACACCGCCCCACGGTCCAGTTCCCCATCCGTTACTAATCGTAGCCGCATTTTGACCTGTTGGTAATTCATACTGAATAATTGCATTACTTGCTGTTGCGCTTGATGTAGCAGTGACAGAAGATTGAATTTGATATTGTGTAGAACTTATTACTGATGAAACAATATATTCGCCAGATAAAGTAACGCTATCAACCGTGGTGGGATTGGGAATAATAATATAGTCCCCAGCGCTGGGATTGTAATTAGTATCCGTAATAGTGATTGCAGTGGAACTTGCGGTAGAAGCAATGCTAGAAGCGCCCAAAGTGCTAGTGTAATAAATAGGGGTGACATCGTTAAAAAATCCACCGCTATAAATGTAATATTTAGAAGTTGTTCCTACACCAATATAAACGTTGGAATTTAAATCTACCCAAGTCCATAAAGAACGACAAGTGCCTAAAAATTGCGTAGGACTTACTTGTGTCCAGCCACCAATTTTTTCAGGCAGACCAGAACGAAAACGCACTTTGTCGCCATCATACCAGCCACCTTCGCTAGAATAAGCGGTGCCTTCGCGATATAAGCCGGGGCGAAAAGATAGCTTTTGTAATGGCATAGGTATTTACCCTAATACCTCTAGGGCCTTGTTGATTTTGGCAATGCGGTCATCTAAGCCCAATGTTCCACCATTGATGCGCTTGGTCATTGTCTCAAAATCCTTGACATCTGCCAACTCGTTTAGACCTCTTTTTCCCCAAAACCAGCCCGCCGATAATGCAGCCCCTTTAGGCATCGCTAGAAGCTCAGGATTCGTAATCAAAGCAAGACCTAGGGCATCCCCACAGTTCTTATAATTATCGCGTCCTGTGAGCTGTATTAAGCCTCTTCCGTGGTATGCCCATCCGTCGCCTTCTTCGGTATTGCCCATGCGTCCAGCATAGACTTTATTGGCAATTTTTTCTGGATTGTTTGCATATTGGTTAGCCACATCTGCACTAGGAAATCGGCTGGGCCAAACACGCATAAGTCCAGCGGCAGAGTAATGAAGGTTTTCTTCAAGAGTTTTAAAGTTATTGGATTCATGCTGGCACTGTCCTATAAAGGAGGCTTGACGAATTGGGGTATTCATCCCGTACTTATCAAATACTGCCTGTAGTGGTTCAGCCCATTTAGGGTCAATCCCTAGTGCTTCTAGATTCATTTAATGCCTATCTCTTCGTTAATCCATTTCTGGAGTTCAGTTAATTGAAGGGTTGTTACCGCGCAATTTCCAGCAAGTTGGCTGTAGGCGGCGATTGCATCAGAGAGCTTGGAGGTTGAGGAAATGCCGGACACTGGGTTGCTACCATTGTTGTTCCGCACCCCGTTAGCATAATACTGGCGCAAAAGAGCAAGCTTCGCATCATATTCATCTTGAATTCCTTTGGTTACGAGTTCGTGTTCTTTTTGGACTGCCTCTGTGTGAGCTTGAGCTTTTTCTGCTTCAATTCGGACTTGATCTTTGTAAATAGTAAAATCCCTGTCGCGAGTATGCCAGCCAGCGAAAAAGATGCCGCATACAAGTACAATATATACTGCAATTTTGAAGTAGCCACTGAGACCGCCTGTGAATAATGTTAGTAAAAAGTTCATTGTGCTTCTGGTTCAGTACCAGCCATATGTTTACCAGCAACAGAAGCAGCACCCGAACCCGATACGATTCCTAAAGCACCAGCTAGTTCGGTAAGGCTAATTTCTTTGCCAGAATAAATTAAGTAAATTGCTGCTCCGCCTACTAGGATAAACCCTAACATCCATGCCCATTTAGCAATATCGTGGGTTTTATTGTCCTTGCCTGTTAGGATATGTGTAAATATTTCGCCCATATTAGTTCCCCAAACGGTTAGTCGTTGCCCTTTTGATGCTGTTCATTTCTGAACGCAAAGTACTTGTGGTTACTTCTAATTGAGTTGCAGTAGCAGATGCAGAAGCGCGAGCTTCTTTTTGGGTAGACTCGGCAATAATCTTAGCTTCTCTAGCGTTAATCATGGTATCAGCTAGGCGTTCCTGCATTTTCATTACAGTTTCGCGTTGTTCTGCCATTTGTTTTTCTAATGATTCAACTTTGCGTTTAGCCGTAGAAGCATCGCTGGAAGTGTCATCATACCCACTGATAATGGCATTGACTTCGTTATACTTGGTAATACCAACATAACTGACGCTGGCAATAGTGCCTAAGCTAGCAAAAATAATCCCCCAAATAACGGTTGGGTTATCTTTGATGCTTTCAAATAGTTTAATTATTTCTTCAAGTTTCATTGCGACAAATCCAATTCTTCCTTTAAGGGAGTTTGGGTTATTGGATCAACGGCCAATAATCCCATCATTGTTTGGTCATTTAGCAATATTTCTTTTGGGATTTCTTGCCCAAAATTAACCTGTGGAAATAGGCTCGGCTGAACTAAGCCGGGTTTCGCCATTATAGCTAAAGATGGAGCTAAACCCAAGCCCCCAACGCTAATCTTACCTTTTGGGGGTGATTGTGGGGTTTGTGCAGAATTTGTAGCAGGTGCAGACGTTTGAGTGGCTGAGGGTTGGTTCGTAGAGGTGGGTTGTGGTGTTGAAGGAGTAGCTGGGGCTGCATCTGGCACATTCATTTGCTGGGTCATAACTGACTGAGGATTTACCTGAGACGTTGATTGTGAAACCGCCGCTGGGGTCGATGGTAATGTCTGGGTGGAAGTTGGACTCAGTGGGCTGATTGGACTGGTCGGGTTTGAGATATTTGTAACTGACTGTTGACAGGTGCTTGCTGTCGTTGCCCACGCTCCCCATACCGGGGAACCATAGGGGTCCGGACAAGCAGAGATCCTTGATTGAGATATAGATCCCGTATACCCAGTCGGGCAAGAGACTACTTGGCTTTGACTTTGGACTTGGCACGTGGGCGGGTCTTGGACGCAGGTGTTGCTGACTGTTTGCCAGCCCGTGGTTTGTCCGCTGGTAGTTGTTTGACGAGTTTGTGTAATGGAGCCACTGTAATGGGCAGGGCAGGAGAGTGTTTGGGTTTGCGTTTGCCAGATGACTTGGCAGGAGTTGCTGGTTGTGACCCACTGACCGGGAACGGAAACTCCGTTAGGACTGGGGCAGGTGCTGGTTTGGGTTTGCGTGATTTGACCTTGCTGTCCGTATGGGCAGGGGATGGTTTGCGTTTGCGTGGTGCTTTGACAGGTTGGGGCGCTGGGACATACTGGGTCGTTAGGGTGGGCAGGACACCAAAAAAGTCGATTAGCTTCTTGGACACTAATTCCATAACAGCGTTCATTAGTAATAAAACCCGCTGTAGTAAGGCTGAAAGAGCAGTATTGCGCATTACTTATCTCCGATAGTAGCAGCATCAGCAGGAATGCTGACAAGCGCAGGAACTTTACCATATAGTTTCTCAAATCGTTCTGGGTGTTGTTTAATCCACTCATTGCGGGCTGCATCGCCAATTAATCCATCAATTGGGGGTGGTGTGCCAGACATCATCATAGCGTCCCATACACGGCTATCTTGCGCTAAAACGGCTACGGCGGCTACTTTAAGACCTAAATCATTTAAAGTCTTAGCCAGCTTTATCCGTTCGCAATTTGAATCAGTGTACATACTGCCACCGCTAAAGCCAATAACTGTAGAGCTAATAGCTCCAGATACGGGGACAGCACATACATCTTGGCTGAAAGAAGACATACCGGGCGCAATAGCCGAAGGCACAGGCTGTCCTTGATATTGAATAACTGTAGAGTCTGCATAAGCTTTATATACGTAACAAGCTAATATTACATATAAGATCCCACCAAAAAGCGCAAAAGCAATTCTGCGCATATTAGCCAATCAATGCTGTTACTTCAGCTTGTGTTAGTCCTAATGCTGTTAGTTTAGCTAGTGCAGAAGCCTTTGCATCTTGTTCTGTGCTTGATTCTACTGATGGCTGAGGTTGGTTTGTAGTTAAAACTGTTCCATTCCAAACAAAACCAATATTGCCATCCCCAATTTCTTGTTTTAAAACAAAAGCTGGTGTTGAAAGCGTATTATCTAATTGCCAAATCATTGCTGGAGTAATTGATTTTTCAAGCATTAAAATGTCTGAAGATGGTTGCCATGAATCCACATCACCATTCCATACGCAAATATTATCTACAATATTTGTTGACTTATTAATCATTAAGTATTCTTGATTTGCCATATTAATTACCATTCAAAAATTACAATGCCCTGCGTACCATTAGCACCATTTGATGTGGATGAACTTCCAGTACCGCCACTACCAACAGTTACAGATAAAGTATTGCCAGGAGTAAGACCAGTAAAATAGACAATATTTGTAGCACCGCCACCACCGCCTCTAGGATTGCCACCCCAAGTGCCACCTCCGCCACCAGCACCATAACCGCTTCCAATAACTCCGTTTACACCACTTGAGTTTACGGCTACAAGTCCGCCAATTCCCCATCCTGCGCTTGAACCTCCAGCACCGGGATAAGAATGACTGATGTAATTTGAGCCTAAACCGCCAGTTATATTTATTGTGCCGTTAGTGCAAGTACCACCTGACCCACTGCCATTTCCACCGCCAGCAGTAACTGTTGTTATAGTTTGTGTTCCTGAAGCAACGCTTGAATCGCCACCATTTCCACCAAATGAACCACCACCGCCACCAGTACCACCAGCTCCTCCACCTACTATTGTTGCTTTAAGTGCAGTAATACCTGTGGGAATGGTAAATGTTCCATTAGCGGTAAAAGTTTGGCTTTTAATTCCAGCGATTGCAGCAGAAGCCTGAACAGAGCTATCAGGGAATGTAGCCCCTGCTGTTCCATCAATTATAAATGTCATGCTTTCACCTCATCGGCTGGTAATGGTGTATTTAATTTGCGTAAGCGGTGTGCTTCCGCCATTTTCATTCTTGTTTCCATAGAGTGTTTTTTTCCATGCATATGATTTAAAGCACCAACTTGTGCCTGTCCAATTTTATTGCGAGTTTCTTGTGACTGTTGCCAACCAGTACCACGAGTAGAAATACCTCGTTTTGCTTTAGATATTTTTTTCTTAGTTTCTTCGGATGCTTTACGACCTGTTTGAAAAGCACTAATCTTGGCTTTGGTAGCATCGCTGATTTTAGTGCCTAATTTGGCTTGACTTAATTTAGCCCTGTGTTCAGCATCAAATTTACCTTGTGCTGCCTTTCCAGTCATTTGGATGACAACTTGTTTGGAATACTCCTCACGAGCCATAGCATAGGTTTTAGAGCCGACTTGTCCGTATTTATTAGCTTTGCTCATTAAAAAGAAAGCACGAGTCATAGAGCCACCATAAGCCTTCCAAAGCATACGATGAGCAATAAAATGCTGTCTAGGTGTCAAAGCAATAAGATTGTCTTTCTTGTTTGAGCCACCATGACTGCGTGGAACAATGTGATGCTTTTCAGAATAGCCTTCTACAACCTGCCCTTTTAAAGCAGATATAAAGTTGTTGTAGCGAACTAAATGATGTTGATTAGGCATTTGGCAATAATTTAGCTATTGTGTCTGCAATCCATTCAGGAGTTATTGTGCCGCCTTCTTCTGCTGGCTCTGGCACATTTCCTGATTTTAACCACAATGCAAATTCTTCGGCATCACGGTTGTCAGGGTCAAATGGGATACCAGCATTATCTGATAAACGAATAACACTATTGTGTTCTGTTTGACTATATTGTAATGGGAATAATTTATACATTTTTATAACTCCGCAGAATACGCAAAATAACCAGAAGAGGAAGATGTTGGACTTAATCTTATTGCTGTTCCAGAACCACCAGCAGAAGCCGTTATAACTGATAAATATGCGGAAGTAGAAGAAAAAGCAGTAACAGCTATTGCAGAAACTGCCGCATCAAAACTAACAGAATTAGAAACAATTAAATTATTAAATAATATTGTTGGAGTTGTTCTTAAGGGAACAGAAGAATAAACTGTTGCCGCAGTAGCTGTTGTGCTTACTTGAAAACCAAGACCTATGATTGTTTGAGTGCTTACACCATTGCCAGTCCATTGCTGATAATACCTTTGGCACAATGCTAACTCTTGACCATACTGACGATACTCATATCCAGTAGCACTACTTCCTTTCTCTAATTGCACGCCTGTGATATAGAAGGTTGCTCCGTTTGTTCCTACTACGGATGTTGCTCCTGTGGGCGATGCAATAAATCCGCTTGTTGCCCATGCACCAGCAGTTCCACTATATGTAGAACCAGCACCCAATGCAAAAGTAACTGTGATACCAATTCCATTGTTTGTTAACCAAGTGCCTGTAGTATCACCAGCAATAGTTATTGAAATTGAAGTCCAAGTATTTGCTACAGGAATTGAGTAACTAAATGGATAAGACCTATTTGATGCGCTATTTAATAACGCACCGCCAAAAGTTCCAGTCAACGATGAATAGACTTGGAACGACAAAGTTATAGTCTTGGCATTGGTAGTTCCCCATCCTAAATCTGCAACATTAAATCCTTCAATTTTTTGTTGAATTACAAAATAATCACTTGCAAGAACAGAATATGCAGAAGATGAAGTAAATCCTAAATATTTTGTAAATCCTGTTGGTGGAGTTACAGAACCAGCATTTTGTTGTGAAGTGAGTTTAGATGCTTGAGTTGAATAATACGCAAATCTATCAACAAGGTAATCCCCATTTGCAGGAGTAACACTAGCACCAGCATTTCTTTGGTCAATTTGCATCTGTCCATTTATGATTCTGTTGCGCATAACAGATGAAATGGGTGCTAATACTCCGCCCTGAGAATCTGAGTGTATATCAGCGTTAATTAAGCCATAAGCCATTATCTTGCTCCATGATTAGCGAATTCGCCATGATACTTATTTCTTGCTTCGATGGCGATTAACTCCGCAAGTTCCAAATCTTCTACAAAAACACTAACAATTTTCTTACCATTTTTGGCTAATTGCACCCAATACTTCTTGTTTTGTGGATGCCAGCTAATATTCTTTTTGCCCAGTTTATTGTTGCTTTGGGTTACTCTATTCCAGTTATTAGACTGGTGTGTAGCAGCACGAAGATTCTCAATTCTGTGGTCTGATTTGTCGCCATTGATGTGGTCTACAATTTCAGGCATAAATCCGTTGTGCATACAGAAAATAACCTTGTGAATACTATACGCTTGACCATCAAGATTGACAACGCCATAAGCTCCTGATGACTTGCATCCCGCTTTTTTGCCGATGAGCTTCTTGGAAGGATTAGTCATAATCTTCCAATAGAGTTCGCCATTACGATACTCAAAAGCCTCATTAAAGCGTTTAGTCAACATTATTTAAGTTGCTCCTGCGTGGGCTTAACTAAAGTAGGGTGATTCCACTCTTTTATATAGTCTCCAGCACCATTAGAATCATTTTGTAGTGTGATTACAGTCAAGAAATCTTGTTGTGTGAGGCTAGGATATAAAGCCATGATTTTTTCAAAAAGTGTCATATTAAGCCGCCCTTACCATTGATGCTTGGAAAAAGTTATCTGCTGCACCATTAGTTGATAAAATTAATGTTCCAGAACCAACAATATAACAATACATTTCAATATAATCTGTTGAACCATTGCAATAAATTAAAGAGCTTGCTATATAACGACCACCATTGACATTTCCTGTCGTAATGTCGTTACCAAATTTAAACTGACTACCATTTTTATAAAAAACAATAATTCCTCTGGTAAAACCACTTCCAGCAAAAATAGAAATTTGTCCGTTAATTTGATAATAACCAGCTACAGTTGGGGTAAAACGATAATTAGTTGCATTATCGTAATTTGAATTAGTATCAAATTCTTTTGTATTGCAAGTAACCTTTGTATAAGTTCCAGTTGTAATAGTTTGATTAGCATTGTTATAAGCACTAAACGCTGGCATATTACCGCTAACCATTACTGTGCCACCTAAGCTTGGAAAGGTTGCTGTAATCGTTACCGCATCAGTAGGGGTAAGCGTGGTTGCTCCGCTTGTTGCTCCGTTTAAAACTAAGTTACCCATTCTTATTCCTTATAAAATAACCCAGCGGCTACCGCTAGGAATTGTTACGCTGATCCCGCTTGCTATATTAATTGGTCCTACGCTCTCGCCATTATTTCCAGTTGTCATTGTGTAATTTTGCACAATATTGGTAGTATTTTCATAAATAGCGCCAGAAGCCACAGCAGAAGCTACTGTACTCCAAACAAACCCCGTTCCATTATACACCAAGGCTGTGCCAGTTAAAGAGGCAGCCGGTGTAAACGCTGTGGTATTAGGGGCAGATTGAAAGGCTACTGCATTCGTTGTTCCGCCATATAAATTACTAATTGCGCCAAAAATTTCACCTGTAATCGTAGCTGTTCCCGACACGGTCAAATTACCGCCTACGTTCCAATTACCAGCCGCTGCGGTCTGGGCTGAGTAAAAACCGATACCATTTCCGCTGACATTTGATGCATCGCAATAGCACTGACCTGTTGTTAAGGCAGGAATGACAAGGGAAGTTACACCTCCCGAAGCCACCATTGTCAGGTTTTGGGTAGTATTGTTAACAATGACATACAGCTTATTTTGAGCTGGAGCAGTAATCGTAGGAGCGGCAGAAGGAGTTCCTGAGAAAATCAAGCATAGGTTACGAGCATCGTCCGCTACACCGTTTAAATTGGTTAAGGTATATGCGCTTATCCCGCTTAATGAAATCGCTTGTACGCCCGTTATAGCTTGTTCTAGGAGGGTTCCTAAGTTGTAATTGGTGGTCGTACCCCATGTCCCCGACTGGTCTCCAGTACCAAGTAGGGATAGCTTTAATGACGGGCTATAAGATGTTGTCATATTTACTGTCCATTGTTAATTACTACCCAATTTGGTGTTTCTGAGTCAGAAATAGTTGACCAGCCACTTCCTTGGGTATTGGAAATTGCAGTCCATGAGAGGGTTTGACTATCATCTATTTTAAACCATCCACCCGTCTTAAGTCCATCTAAAAGCGAAATCGTTTCTAAAACATTAAGGTGTGAGGTTCTTAGAACAGATATGGCATCTGCCAAACCAATACTGTCGGTTAAAATGCCCGCAAATGCAGCAGAAACGGATTGTGAATCTGCGGCAGACAATGCTTCGGTAATAGCCGCAAAGACTAAATACGAACCGACATCAATATCGGTTTCAGTTACCGTAGCCTCAGTAATCCTTGCTACAAAGTTAGCAATCGCTGACTCTGCATCTGCTGTGCTAAGGTTTTCGGTAATAGCGCTAACAAAAGCCGCCACCACGGATATAGCATCGGCATAGACAATGTTTTCAGTAATAGACAAGTTATATGCTGCCGTGGCTGCTGGCACATCTGCCAATGATATAGCTTCAGAAATAGCGGAAGAGAATGTAGCAATAACCGACTCAACATCTGTTTCGGTCAAAATAGCTTCTTTGATTGCGGCATTAAATGTAGCTACAACAGAATCAACGTCCGTTTCGGTAATTGTGCCTTCAGTAATAGCAGACACAAAACTTGCTATAACGCTAATAGAGTCGGCAAAAGTGATGTTTTCAGAAATAGCACCAGCAAAAGTTGCTATAACGGTTTGTGCATCAGCAGCGTTTAAATTTTCTGTTATGGATGATACAAATGAAACTGAAGCAGATAACTTATCTGCAAAAGAAATAGATTCAGAAAGCGATACCGCATATAAATTGCTGCCTAAACCAGCAAATGTGGGTTGAGCAAAAGCAGCATATCCAAACATTATAGAACCACCCAACGAGATCCACTAGGAACAGTTACTGCTACACCGCTTGCCAATGTCATTGGTCCAACTGAATTTGCAGAAGAGCCAGATGGTATTGAATAACTAGCTGACACTGTATTGTTATTGACTACTATGCCATTTGAAGCAATCACTTCTGCTCCAGTTAAGGTGTTTGGAGTAGATACCGCTCCAGCCGAGCTGATAGTTAATGCATCTAAAGTAGTGGATGTTCCATTTACTACAAAGTGAACCGCATTAGCACCCCATGAACCAATTGCTATATCTCCATTAGTAGATTCAATAAAGGTAGTATTGGGTAAGGAAAGGCTATTGATT
>Ga0214173_100034_pt1 | contig 27264 bp, 18 predicted proteins | sample TroBogEpilimnion_34_FD_153011 | JGI IMG/M metagenome (GOLD analysis project Ga0214173, IMG submission 153011) | Freshwater microbial communities from Trout Bog Lake, WI - 25JUL2007 epilimnion | ecosystem: Environmental > Aquatic > Freshwater > Lake > Epilimnion/Euphotic zone | place: Trout Bog... | reverse complement strand
ATGGAAGAAACAACAGAAAAGGTTTCTATGATGTTGTGGGATTCAGTTGTATTCAAGGCTACCAAATATAAGGAGATGGAAGGTTATGACCTAAGTCTTTTAGATATGACCTTTGATGTTAAGGTTGAGATGTTACCTGACGAACAAAAGAAGGCAGAGTTAAACAACTTAATGATGCAGGCTTTACAGGCAGGTGGTATTACATACGAGCAGGTCTTTAAGATTAAGAATATTGAGGATGTTAAATTAGCTGAGTTGTATTTAGCTAAGAGTATGAAGAGGGCTAAAAAAGAAGCTGAGGAGGCTGCTCAAAAGAATAGCCAAATGAATGCTCAGATTCAGGCTCAGGCTTCTCAACAAAAAATGCAACAAGACGCTCAGCTTACCCAACTTGAGTCTCAAGGTAAAATGGCAGTTAATAAGACTAAGGGAGATTCTGATAAAGAATTAGAGTTAATTAAGTTTGCAACAACTATGTATATGGAGTCTTTAAAAACAGGACAACCATTACCAGATGAAATAAAGCAACTTGCTGATTCTATTTTGGGCACAGCCGTTCAAGAGAAAATGCAAAAGCAACAGCAAGAGGCGATGACTCAACAACAAGCACAACAACAGGAAGCACAACAACAAGAACAATCTCAAGAGCCTGAACAGGGTTCTGAATAACATAGCTTTCTTTGTGTGTGTTTTCATGGCTGAAGGGGGTGCGGTTTCTACCGTGCCCTTTTTTTTTATAAAAAATTTTGTAATATAAAAATCCTTATATTTGTGTTAGTTTCGGACAAGTAAATCCTAAAAACAAAATATATGGAAAACACAGACTTCATGCAGCAATGGGCTGCTGAGCAAAAAGAAAGCACCAGTTCTTCGACAGACCAACAAACAAGTTTAAACCCAGTTGATACAACTACAGCAGTAAATGCAGATGATACAATTACTCCTGTAGAACCACAAATACCTACAGAGGAGTTAGACCCTTTGCAAGAGTTTGCGAAAACATTATCAGCTGAGCAACTAAAAGAAATTGAGGATGCTCAATCACAAAATGAGGAAATTATAGAGGAACAACCTTTACCTACAGATGATGATGATGAGGTATTAGACGAGGATGATTTTATAAAACAAAGAACTGATGGTCAGTTTTCATCTTGGGAAGAGTTGCAACAAGCATTAGCGGAACAAGCAGCTCAACAAGTAAAGTTTGAAAACGAAACCTCAGAGGCATTATATAATCTTATAGCTGAAGGAAAGATTAATGAGGTGGCAGAAATCCTTTATAATAAAAAGGTAGCTGATGAGATTAAAGACAAACCTGATGAAGACGTATTAAAGTCATACATTAAGTTTCAAAACCCAGAGTTTGACAACGATGATGTACAGGCTGAATACGAAGAAAAATATTCTATTGATGAGTTTGCGTTTGACGAATCCAAGCTCAAAAGAGAACAAAAAAAATTGTCTCAGAAAATCAAGAATGATGTATCTGAGGCAAGAGAGTTTTTTGAAAGAATGTCTGAGGATATTAAATTTCCGCAGTACGAAAGACCTACACAACAGGTTGACAATCAAGTAGATGCAGAAGCCCAAGAAGAAAGGCAGAAGTTTCTAGAGAGTCTAAATGGTGTAGAGAATCGTTTAGGAGCCTTGCAATTTAATTGGAAGGACGACAAGGCAAGTTTAAGTATCAATGGTAAATTTGAAATCCCTGCGCAGGAAGCTTCAAGATACCGCGATGCTGCAGAAAGCTTACAGGAATATTATGCAGAGAGATACTACCAAGATGGTAAGTACCAATCTGATAGGCTTTTAAAAGACTTGTATATTGCTGATAACTTTGACAAGATAATTCAATCTGTGATTAGCCAAACGGCAAATCAAACAAGACTTGAAATGTTAAAGCAAAGAAAAAACATCACTACAGACGTTGAACAAAGCGGTACATATCGCCCTAGTGCCGCGGACGAAGAGAGAAATCTTTTTGACCAATTATTTTTAGGGCATAAACAAAGACAAATTTAAACTATAATAAAAAATGGCTACTAACACTTTCCCAACTACCCCTACACCTGCGGGTATTGCGAGTTCAGCTACCAACAGAACCCTGTTGAATAACTTGAACATTTTTGACCGTTCTTTTGAAAAGAACTTGGTTCGTATCTACGGTTCAGAAAACTATGCAATCGTACAAATGGCTTTAGGTAACTCAGTAATGGAAGCAAAATCTGACAACAGAAGTTTCTACCACTATGAAAAAAGAGGCTTACACCAATCAGTAACTGTTAACACTCAAATTACAGCTCCTGCTGCTGGTGCTGCTGTAACAGTAACTTTAGGTACAGGTTCTTATTATGCGTCTGGTACTCAATCTCCAATCCGTGTAGGTGAGGTAGTTCGTATCATGACTTCAGGTATTGAGGGTATGGTTACTGCAATCAACAAGACTACAGCTAACGCTCATACTGCAACAATCACTCCAGTACAATCTACAGCTGCTTTCGTATCTGCAGGTTCAGCTAACTTATTAGCAGGTGAATTCTTGTTATTAAGAGGTGCGGTTAACATTGGTGAGCAATCAACTGTATTAGATGGTATTTCTCCATTATTGGATAAAATCACTAACACAACTACTGAACACCGTGATGACTACACAATCACTGACCGTGCTGACATCGAGAAAAACGAGGTTGACTTCGGTAACGGACAACACTACTACTACTACTTAGCTATGGACGACATGAACAAGCGTTACATGAACCAAGCTTGGTTTAAGATGTTAGAGGGTGTTGCTATCGACAACTTATCTAACGGTACAGTAGGTACAACTGGTGTTTTACCACGTGTGTCTGCTGCAGGTTCTACAATTCAGTATACAGCTTCTGCTGGTCCAGCAATCGCTGATATCCATACATTAACTCGTACTTTGAACTTCTACGGTGGTGCTGGTGAGTACCATTGGTTACAAGACATCTATCAAAGACAAGCGGTTAACGATTTGTTATTCGGTAAGTATAACAATGGCGCTATCCGTTACGCTTCAGTAGGTGGAAACGAAGAGGCTTCAGTAAGCTACGGTTTCAATAGCTTCTCTATTGACGGTTACACATTCCACTTCTTCTTAAACAACGGATTCTCTCCTGAGGCTGTATACCAAATCAACCCAGGTGCTCAAGTTCCAGAGAAGAGAAACTATGGTGTGTTAATTCCTCAAAAGATTAACAACGATGCGAAAACAGGTAAGCAATTCCCTTCATTCCAAATCGTGTTCCAAGAGGTTAACGGTCAAAGAGTCTTGACTACTGAGACTGGTATGTTGGCTCCAAGCAACAAAACTACAACTGCGCAAAAGACCATCTCTATGTTGTCTTACCCAGGTGTTAGAACATTTGCTGCTAACCAATATGCAATCTTCCAAGGAGTTTAATCTTAACAGATTGAATATAGAGCCCTCCAGAAATGGGGGGCTTTTTTTATACTTAAATCTGCATGAATTTTTCTAAATTTTCATGCAACTTGTAACATAGTTAGGGTTAATTTTATCAAATATTGTAATATAGTTAGGGATATTTTTGTATGACTTATCATTCATAAAAGACAAATTGAGTTATAATGAATTAAATATCATTCAACTTGTTACATATTTATATAAAAAAGTAACAAAACTTGCATAATGTGTCATAAAATGCACAAATATTTCAAAAATTGTGACATAAAAGGGACATTATGATTCAAAAAAAAAGTTTGGCATTTTTATTGTTTAGGTAGTATTATTACCTAAATTTGTAAAAAAATAAACTATGGCAAAAGCAACTGAGTTGGCAAGCGCACCAACATTAGATTCGCCAGTAACTTCAAGCAAGAAGATAACTGCGAAAAAAGCTAAGAAAGAGCCTGAGATGTACATCTTCAGACTTATTAAGGAACATCCAAAGTACCACGAGGGGGCTAGCATTTTCCCTCCTAACTTTTTAATTCCAAACTCAGATACTATTCTGTGGAATTACGGTACAGAGCAAGAGCCGGATTTCCAACCAAGAGAAATCAGATACATTGACGGAATGAAGAGCATTTTTGTTGATGAGCAAGAAGTACATGGCCCATTAGCAGACAATGTTATTAACAAACAAACCAATGTAATTCAGTTTAATAACGGATTCTTAAGAGTTCCATCTTGGAACAAACCACTTGTTCAGTTCTTGACATTGAATAATCAATGTAGCAAAAACACAAACAAGTTTAAGATGATTAGTAATACCTACATGTTATTAGATTACGGTAACAATGATGATAATGTAGTAGAATTAGGAAAGAAAAAGGATAGAGCTTATGATTTAGCGCGTTCAGCATCTGAGGATGATATGATACCACACGCTAAGTTCTTAGGCATCCCTTTTATACATGCAAGCACAGGAGAAGAAAGAGATATGGACGCAATCAGAGAAGACTACAAGGCAAGAGCATTAGCTGAGCCAGAGAAGTTTTTATTGATGGCAAACAACCCTAAATTGAAGTTAAGATACCTTGTTGAGCAAGGATTAGAAAAAGGTATCATTACTACAGGTTTAGTAAAGAATCAAGCTCATTGGGTGGCTACAAAGCAGATGATTACTGCCTTACCAGCTAACCAAAAAGAAATAGATGCCCTAACAGAATTTGCCTCTACAGATGAGGGTTCAGGATTTGTTAGTACATTAAAAATGCAATTATAGTTCTCATGTTGATTTAGTTTTAGATGTAACGGCCCGCATTTCTATGTGGGCCATTTTTGTTATATTTGTGTAAAATATTCCGATGACTGTCGACAAGGTATATTCCATACTTAAATTTATTGTTAGAAAGAATCAGCTAGGAAGTTTAAGCCCTACTGATTTTCAAAACGCTTTTAATACTGCCCAAAGAAATTACTATGATTTTTTAGTTGGTAGGGTTGAGCAATATCAGTATGGCAGACCAACTCCAAGGGTAGGTTTATCTATGACAGATAATGTTGTTTCTAGATTGATGCCATTTGAGCAATCAGGTTCATTAACAATAGGTTCAGGTCTTACATTAACAGGAGGAGTATTATTAGGTACAAAGCCAACAGGATTTAATAAGTTGATTGGTATGTACACTGATAATATCTACAGAGTTTATAGACTAGAGGAGAATAGATTTGCTGAGCGTATTCAGGATTCTATTGACCCTGTTAATGAGGCTAATGCGTTCTTTGTGGAACAAAATACAAATTGGAGAATCTATCCAAATACCTTAACAAATATTACACTTAAATATTTAACTGTTCCTACAGATGTTGTTTGGAATTACACAACAGATGGTAATGGCAGACCTGTGTACAATCCAACAGGAAGTGTTGACCCATTATGGAATGATAATGACATAGATGAGTTAGTTGCTAGAGCAGCTAAAATAATTGGAGTTTCATTTAAAGAACCAACTCTAACCCAATTTGGGCAAGGAGTTATTAATACAGGAGAATAATGATTGTTACTACTCAAAATATGATTGACAGAGTTAGACGTCAATACTATAATGATTATCCAGATGATGCAGCGGTATTAACTGATAACGAATTATTATTACATATCAACGATGCTGTTGCTCAGGTTGCCACAAAGCAAGCTAATGATGCCTATGCTGTTGAGGGGATATTATCAGTACCTGATGGATATTTAACTACCTTCAAGATAACCTCTTTTTCAAGAGATGCTGATACAGGTTATTACTATGCGTCACTTCCTCATCCTCCATTAGGACTGCCTAATAGCAGTGGGGTTAATTCTGTATTCTTTACAGGACTTAAGGGTCAAAGCAGACCTGTGCTTTATGTATCAGGTAATGAAATAGATTACTTTAGAAATATGCCACATCCTCCTAAGGCAGCTTATTACTGGGTTGAGGGTGCTACAATATACATGTGGGTTAAATCATTGTTGCCTGCAGGTACAAAGGTTAGCGTAAGAATGGCTACACATGTAACTAATAATTTGAATGCTCCTATTAATGTACCTCCTGATGCAATAGGAATGGTATTTGATGTAGTTATGCAAAGAATTATAGCTCGTAAAAATATTAAATCAGACCACGTTTCAGATGGCGTTGAAAGCTAAAAATTATGAGTAACAAATTAGAAAAAAATATTAAGCTTAGTGATGCAGTCAATATGTATATTGATGAAGCAAGACTTACCACAAAAGATTTTAGAAGACTTTGGGTTATGGCTTTCAGAGGTCTTCAGGAAATTGGTATGGATGTATCTTGGACTCCTAAGATTACCGTATTGCCTGTTAATGCAAACCTTACAGCAAATATACCTGATGACTATTTAGAGTATGTTAGGGTAGGTTTATTCAATGAGTCAGGTGAGGTAGCTACCCTAAAGGTGAATGAGTCTTTAACAAGATATAGAGATACAACTCCTTCAAGACTTGCTGATACTGCTAGCCAGATTGGTGCAGGTATGACTGTACCTAACTATCCTTATTGGTTTGGTTATTGGGATGAGGACTATGAGCATTACTTTGGAGTAGGCTCAGGTCTTGTACAAGCAGGAGAGTGCAGATTAGATTCAGCTAATGGTGTGGTTATATTTGACCCTCAGTTTGCTTATCCTTCTGTGGTATTTGAATACATATCTAGTCCTATTATGGATGATGATTATACAATAGATTTTAGATGTCAAGAGGCTCTTATATCTTATTTAAGATGGAAAGATATTCAGTCTTTACCAGCAACAAAGTTGGTAAACATCAGCGAAAAGACTATGAGAGAAAGAGAGTATTATGCTCAAAAGAAGTTAGCTCGTAAGAGATTAAAACCATTTAGATTACAGGTAGCTGAACAATATATTAGAGAAGCAGCCACATATGGCGTTAAAGGATAATTATGATTCAACAAAAGCAATTTGGTGGAGTTTTAAATACAGATGATAGTAACGACATATTGCCTGCGCATCATCACAAGGATGCATTAAATATTATATTTAGAGGCAATGGAGTTAATATGAGAGCAGAGAATCTGCCTGGAAATAGACTTGTGTCCAATACTCTACCTAGTGGTACTAACCAAACTATAGGTACTCATTATGATTCCTTGAATAATAGAATATTTTATTTAAATTACAATTCAAATAACAATCACGGAATATATATTTATAATACACAAGCAGGTACATTCCAAACTTTAATACAAAGCGGAACAAATACTGTAGGTGATGTTTTAGGATTTACAACAAGTCCTATTACATCTATAAATATTATATACGGAGATACTAATACAGATGGTAATATTTTATACTTTATAGATAGTATAGGTAGACCAACAAAAATAAACATAGAAAGATATTTAGCTGGAACATATACCTCAATTCAAAGAAGTTATTTAGATGTAGCCAAAATGCCACCTAGCAGCCCAATTAAGGCAGCTTATGGAGCAGACACTACAACTAATACTAATAACCTAAATAATGGTTTATTTCAGTTTATTTATCGTTATGTGTATGATGATAATGAGAAGAGTGTATGGAGTACAGGTAGCGAGGTTCCTTTACCATTCATGCCTAATAACGATGGCTCAATAGCTAATGCTAAATATTTAAACAACTACATAGCTTTATATTTCCCTACAGGAGATGTAAATGTTAAAAAAATCGAACTTGCATTTAGGGAGACTAGAGATGGTGCAACAAGTGATTACAGTTTGATTACCTCTTTGGTTAAGGCTGATTTGAGTATTAATAGTAATGATGTATACAACTACAACTTCTATAAGAATGGTGTGTATACTTATGTAGATAAGGTTGAACAAATATTGTTGTTTGATTATGCGCCTCAAAAAGCAAATGCTCAAGAGTTGCTTAATGGTTCTACATTAATTTATGGTGGTATTACTGAAGGATATGCAAACGTACCTTTGAATGCTACCATAGCTCAGACTGCAGATTCTTTACATTTATTTGCATGCAGAAATGGATTGTTATTTGGCGCTGAACAAACAGGAACTAATACAATTAAAATATTTGTCGATGGAACTATTGGCAGCACTTCAGGAACTCTTGCATCTATTTACGATAGCGCAGCAGGAGGGGTAGTATTTAATGTTAATGTTACAGATGGTTCAAATACAAATCTATCTTTTACTTATACTGCTTCGGATAATGTTATAGCTGATTTGTTAGGTGGATTATCAACAGCGGCTATTGCAAAAGGATTTACTACATCAATTAGTGGTAATTTCTTAACTATAACAAAAACAGGAGTGTTATTAAGTTCAGTTAATACTGAATATAATTTTGCATCCTTAACTAATAATAATTGGGAGGTTATATATTCTTTATATACAAATGCCTCTTATCAATATGGAATTGTTTATTACGATGCTAATGGTAAGACAAATGGAGTAAATACAATACCTGCATTAAAAATTGGAACTAACTCTTATGGCTCTTATGCAAATCCTTTTAATCAGGCTTTGACTTGGAGACAATTAACAATAAATAATACCCCACCAAGTTGGGCTAAATATTATCAGATTGTTAGAACAAATAATTTGACTTACGGAGACAAAGCTTTGTACTGGGTATCTAGTGGGGCATTCTCAGACAAAGATGTATCTGTAAATCAGAAGTATGCATATATAAGAATAGATAATATCTATGATTACAATTTATCTATTAAGGCTACAGAGGGTGTCATTGGGTATACATTTGCGCCTGGAGATAGAGTTAAATTCATGAAGAGATATACATCTACAGGAGCGGTTGGCTTAGATGTTGCAGGAAGTAATTACGATTATCCAATCATAAGTTTAGAATCAAATCCAGTTATGACTGGTGTTGTTAAGGAAGGTTCTTATTTAAAAATAGCTTACCCTACATCAGATATAGGAAGTGGTATTGCTTTCGATGGAACGCCTGACTATCAGAATTACGAAATATTTATATATAATCCAGCATTAACTACATCATCTAATGAACAAACATATTTTGAGTTTGGTCAAAAGTATCCTGTAGTAAATGGTTACCATGGTGGTAACTATCAAAATCAAACATCATCTCAATCAGCTATATTATACTTTAGCGATGGTGATGTGTTTTATAGAAATAGAAACGTATTGGTTACTCCTCCAAAATTAATTACAGCTCAGGGTATCGACCAATATGCGGTGCAATATGCTACACCTAAGATTGGTGACTCATCTCAAGATGTAACAACAACAAACTATATAATAGGTCATAGTACCAATCAAACTGTATCTAGTTTGGCTTATAACCAATTCCCTAGTTCAGCTGATGCTTATTATAACTATAGTAATTTGTCTGCCGTTGATTACAATGTTAGATTCAAGTTTTCATTTACTGCATTTAACAATGATATTAATGCAGGTAAAACAGGTTCATTATCAATATATGTAAAGGTTTATGCAAGTAATGGTAGTGCAACAAACTACTCTCTTACTAAAATATTAAATCCTGTTGTCATTCCTCAGCCACAATCTAATAGCAATCCATATGTCAATGTTGATATTAATGTAGATGCTATTGTAAAGGTTCCTGCAGGATGTAGAGCTTCTTTAATATTTACAAATGACTATACCTCAAACGCCTTGCATGTAGCTCCATTTAATATTGAAATAACTCCATTAAATAATATTAATATAGTTGTAGATGACCCATCATTTAGCGATGTGTTTAATCTACAAACTAATTCTAATTCAAGACCATTGGTTGTAGATATTAATGCTAAGCAAGCTTATTATTCTACCTTGGTTAGATATTCTCAGGCATATCAGCAAGGAACAAGTATTAATGGAACAAATAGATTCTATTATCTAGACTCAGATACTTATGATAAAAAGTTTGGGGATATTGTTAGAATGAAGCTTCATAACAGAGATTTAAGAATATTCCAATATAAGAAGTGTGGGGTAGCTCCTGTGTTTTCTGTGGAGACCTTAAACCAAGATGGAACTAATAACTTGGTTGCTTCTTCTAAAATAATAAACCAAATTAGATACTATGAAGGTGACTTTGGCATTGGTAATCAACCAACTAGCTTGGCTACCTCCGGATATGCTGATTACTTTGCTGACCCTGTTAAGGGCTATTTTGTAAGACTTTCTCAGGACGGTATAACACCTATTAGTGAATTGTATAAAATGCAAACATTTGCAGGGAATAATTTGCCAAACTATCTTTCATCTCATGCTTACTCTACAGGAGGTTCAGCTAAGATTTTAGGGGTATTTTATTTCTCAAAAGATAGGGATGGCGAGTTTATATCAGTATTACAGCCAGGAACAGGACTTACAGGATACACCTTGGCTTTTAATGAGATTAAGAATGCCTATACAAGTTTTTATAGTTTTAACCCAGAGGCTATTTTAAACTTTGAAAATAAGCTTGCTAGCTTTAAGAATGGTCAATTATACATTCATGATTCTAGCACCCAAAATAATTTTTACGGCACTCAATACAGTTCAAGTATAACACTTGTGTTTAATAAGGATAACATACTTAAGAAGACCTTTGACTATTTAACCTTAGATGCTACAGATTATTGGACATCTCCTACTATGGGTGATGTGAATACAACCTTAGGTCAACAAAGTAATTTGGTTCAATCTGATTATGAGATTCACGAAGGATTGTATCATGCGGCATTGCAAAGAGATAATAATAGTTTAGGCGGTATTATTAACGGAGATTACCTTAAAGGCACTTGGCTAGAGACAAAATTTTCTAATAGTGCCACTAATTTAGTATATTTGTCGGGATTATATTTGGGTTACCAATTGTCAAACAGAAACTTATAGATATGGGATTAACATCGTCAGCAATATTAGGGGGAGCTGAAGCAGTAGCAGGTTTAGCTCAAACTGCATTAGGATTAATAGGTCAAGGCAAAAAAAGAAGAGCAGCAAATGCAGCTGTTGATGCAATGTCTACTTATATTCCATCTCAAGAAATAGGTGGTATTTATGAAGGCGCTAAAATGCGTTCTACAAAAGGTTTAAGTGGTGCTGCAAGACAATTAGCAACTCAAGGTATAGAATCAGGAGCACAGGCTGCTATGGGTGCTGCTCAAGATAGAAAAGCTGGACTTGGTATGATTGGTTCAATTCAAGCTCAAAGACAAAAAGGTGCATTACAATTAGCAGGGCAAGAGGATGCTGCTCAAAAGCAAAATCAAGCTAGTTTAGTTCAAGCAGCAGGATTGCAAGCAAAAGAAAAAGAAAAAGCATTTAAAAGTCAACAAGAAAAACAATCTCTTAAGGCTAATATGGCTATGCAAACACTTGCAGCAGCAAGACAAAATGTTGCTCAAGGATTGTCTGGCTTAGGTTCTGGTTTAGGAACAGCAGCAGCTGGGATGTTTGGTAAATAAATAAATTATAACTATGCCATTAGGTATATCAGATAGCACATTAAAGGCCGCATATGGCCCAGTAGATTTTAGTAGCTTTTATAAAAATATAGATGCTGCCGCTAAAAGAGCTGCTGATGAAGCTAAGTTAGAAAGAAAATATGCAATGCAAGAGTATCTTAAATTAGACTCTTCATTAAAAACTACAGCTACAGGTGTAAGAGATATTGACCTTATTGGAATAAATAATTCAAAGCAACAATGGGTAAACAATGCTTTACCACTAGCTAATAATCCTAATTTATTTACATCTGACATTCAAAGATATAAGAAATTGTATGGAGATAGTCAAATGCATCTTAATAATACCGAAAGGTTAATTAAACAAAGCCAAGAAACAACTGCATTTTTAAAAGACGCTAATCAGTTAATAAAATCAGGGAAAGCAAGTGAGGATGGTATTGAACTTGTAAAAAAAATATCAAATACGCCAACATCAAAGATATTAGAAGAAGGTGGATTACCAAGTATTGATGATATTAAATACTCATTACCTGATTTGAATAAAATGTCTATTCAATTAGATAATCAGCTTACAAAAGAAGCTAAGGTAGATAATATAAGAATTAAAAAAGCAGATGGTAAATTGCCTAATACAATAGTAGCTGATGTTGTATCTGGAGTATTACATCCAAATAATGCTCAAAATATAATTAATAATTTTGTTGAAAATACTAAAGACAAAACAAAAGTAGCAGACAACATAATGTCTAATGCTATTTCAACTGGTCAGGTTGATAGAATATTTGACCAATATAATAATATTAGTGACGAGCAATTAGCTAAATATAAAACAGAAGATGGTAAGGATTTATATCCTGAACATCCAGGTATAGATGGAAAACCAACAAGAAAACCAAATATACCTGTTCCAACAGGGACGAGTACATTTGATTTAAAAAATTATTTATTAGCCAATCAAATAGTTAATAATATTAACAAAATTAAAACTACTGCACAAGACAAGGAGTTTTATCCTAACGGAAAAGAAGTTGTTAATCTTGAGGTTTCTGATATTAAGGCAGCTAAGGCTCATGCTTGGTCTCAACAAAATTATTTATGGAAACAAAAACATCCAAATACAAATAATGATTTATTAAACCTTACGATGGGAATGTTCCATAATATACAAAATGGAAACTTGAATACAGCTCGCGCTGCTATATCTAAGGTTCCTAATGGATTTACTAACTCTGTTTATAAATTTGGCGAACCATTAAACGATAATAATAAAGATGCCGTAAATACTGTTGCTAAAAAATTAGGTGTATCTGTTGATGCATTATCTAAAATGCCTGCAGATAAAGTAGCTAGTAGTTTAGGTGTACCTGTAGATGAAATCAAAAAAGGTATTATTACCACAGAAGGCGTTGATGCAAATGGTCAACCTGCATATAAGTTTTTTGATGATTCAGAAAAAGGTTATGATGACTTTATGAAACTTAATATTGGTGCATTAGGTTCTCAGGCTAAAAAAGGAGCTTATAATACATTGACACAGACGGCAATAGGTATATTAGATATGGGTACTGCTACTGATGAAGGTAGAGGTAAGTCAGAGCCAAAATCAACACCACATAAATTAGATAAATATCTAAAGAAAAAATAATGCCAGATATACAATTTGACATAACTGGTGCTAGAAAAGATGGAGTTTCTAATCAGGAGCTTTCTAGTTATTTTAAAAACAAATTCAATGTTGATTTTGATTTTGAGTCAGCTAGTAAAGATGGAGTTTCTGATTCAGAAATTATGGGTTTTTTAAATAGAAAAATACCTAAAGAACCTAAGCAAGAAAAACAAACTAGCAAAGATATGCCTACTTGGTTCTCTGAAAGAGACATGCTAGGCAGTTTTACTAAAAAAGGTAAAGATGAATGGGAAGGCAGTGCAGGTGTTGTTAAGCCTACTCCAATGGAATCAATGGAGTTGGAGGCAAAAAATAAAAAGCCTTCAGATGGTACTACAGGAATGGCTAAGCCAATTATTAGAAATCTTAAGGAAGAAGAAAAGGCTTTTGATAATGTTACCCAAAGAAGATTAAAGGCAAAGGGTATTACCTTTAAGCAAGGAGATGCTAATTATAAAAAAGAAAGAGATGCTGTATTAAAGGATGTTTATGATGGAACATTAGTTGCTACAGAAAATAATAAAGGGGAGAAAGATTACGGAAGAAGTATAGGATTTTTAAAAAGCACAATAGACGAAACCGTTGGAGGGCTTAGGGCTGAAATAGATGCAGCTAAAATAAATACTATATCTGACCCTACTGAGTTTTCAGTATATATGGAGAATGAGGCTTCCAAAGCTCCTGAGGTTCAAGATGTTAAAAATAAGTATGGTATAATGCTTGGTGGAATACCAAAGATGTTGGCTATCACTGCTGCAGGAGAAGCTGCTACAGGAGGATTTGGTGGTGGTGCTGCTGCATTAGGGGCTGATGCTTTATGGGTTGGTACGTCAATAAAAAGACAAGAACTTTATTGGGAAAAGAAAAAAGAATTAGTTGATAAAGGAATGGATGAAGGAGAGGCAGGCGTTCAGGCTGCTCAGGCGGCTATGCAAGACGCTCCATTAGCTGCTGTTCCTGATGCTGCTATTCAATATGCCATGGCATCTATGTCTGGAGGAGAGTCTCCTGAATTAACTGCATCAAGGAATGCTTTTAAGAATTATGTAGCAAAACCTACTAAGATTGCTGCTATGGGGGCTAGTCAGCCTATTGTAGAATATGGTATTAAAAAAGGTCAAGGTTATGATGTTAATTTTCAAGATGCTGTATCAAATAGCGGTAAAGGATTTACTGATTATTATTTACAAGACCTTGCCTTTAATGTAGGAATGCATCCATTAAAGTTTGCAAAAACAATGGTATCATCAGCTAAAGAATACCTATCTAATTTACCAAAAGAAATATTAGAATCTACTGCATCTAAATATGGAGCAGAAGGTAAACAAGTTATAGAGAATCTTAAGTCTTATAATAATGCAAGACAAAAGGTAGTTGATTATGTACCTCAAGATATAGTACATCATGTAGCAGGTCTTCAAGAGGCTATTGATAATGGTACTGCTAAACTTTCAGCAATGAAAGCTCCTGATGCTAATATACCTGAGGCTATTATTAAAACAGAAGAACAAAGAATTGCTGAGCTTAAGAATAGACAAAATAAAATTATAGAGACAGGACAAGGTGATGTGTATGAGATAGATGATAAAACAGGTTTACCAATTGAGACAAAAGAACCGTATACTCAAACAGAAGAGGGTAAGACTGCAGACCAAAAAGCTAAGGACATGGGATTTGATAATGTTACCCATGCTATAAACTCAGTTAACAAAGAGTTAGGAACTGACTATAAAACAATACAAGAAATACCTGAACAAGATTTACAGAAGGTATCAGACAATAAAAAAGAATTAACAGCCCATCAAGAGGCTTTATCAGAAACAGTAAATGGAACAGAATATGAAGACAAAGCAAGAAGTGCTGGACTTCGCACAGACACTACCACAGGAGTTGCAGGAGAAGTTTCAGCAGAACCTACAGGTAAAGCTGAACCAATTGAAGGAGCAACGCCAACAGAGCAGTCAAGCTATGATGAGTACACAAAATCAAGAAGAGCAGACCCAGAGCGATTCAAGCGAGAGTATGAGTCAGAACGATATGCAGACTTCGGAGAAACAGAAGAAGAATACCTTCGCAGAAAGTTTTGTAAATAAATTCAAGTCAGTCTTTAAAAAGAAAAAATAGTAACTTTAGACCATGGAAAAAATAACCTTAGGTAACGCCAAAGACAAGGTAATATTGTGTGTAGACAACGGACTTTTTTTTGAGTTCTGTTTAAAACTAGCTGATTACTTCAAAAAGGTGTATTATTATACAGAATGGAAAGATGCCTATCCAGGAATGGCTGAGGCAGTTGTTGGAACTGAATGGAAGAACGGAAAGAAACTTAATACTTTCGATGGTAAAAACATTGAGCGTATTGAGAATCTATTTGAGGTAATGGATAAGATTGATTGTTTCTTTACTCCTGATATTTACGATGGCGACTTATTAGAGTTATTAGAGGCTTCAGGTATTCCTTGTTTTGGTTCAGGAAAGGCTGAGCGTCTTGAATTAAACAGATACGAGACTGCAGTTGAAATGAAGAAGCTTGGAATGGATGTGGCTCCTACAGTTAAGGTTGTAGGTCTTGCTGCATTAAGAGAGCATCTTAAAAAGAACAAAGACAAATATGTTAAAATATCTAAATATAGAAAGACATTTGAAACATTTCACCACATTAACTATAAGCTATCCGAGCCTTTATTGGACAATCTTGAGGCAACACTTGGGCCATTAAAGACTATATGTGAGTTTGTTGTAGTTGATTCTATTCCGGCTGAGGTTGAGGAAGGTATAGATGCATACGCTATTGATGGCGAACTACCTTCTAAAATGTTTACAGGATGCGAAATTAAGGACGTTTCTTACGCAGGTAAGTTAATAGATGATAAAGATTTAAGTGTCGGTAATAAGGCTGTAAATGATAAATTTGGTATCTTATTAAAGAAGTATGACCACAATGGTTTCTTCTCTACAGAGGTAAGAACTACCAAGGATGGTAAACATTACTTTATTGACCCATGTATGCGCTTAGGATTACCTCCAAATGCGTTATACCAAGAAATATATAAGAACCTAGGGGACATTATTTGGAAGGGTGCTAACGGAGAGTTGGTAGACCCTGAAACAGATAACCCTTATGGAATGGAGATATTAATCAGCTCAGGTTGGCATAGTGGTAACCACCAAACAGTTTACTTCCCAGAGAGCATTCGTCAGTGGGTTAAGTTGATTAATCCTATCAAGATTGATGGTACATACCATGTATTACGTTTAGGCGATTCATCTACCATTGGTAGCTTGGTTGCTGTAGGTAAGAGTCATGAGGAGTGTAAAAGAAAGATTGAGAAGATGGCTGAGATGATTGAGGGTTATGATTTGAATATCAAGACTGAGGGTGCTGATGAGGCTATCGAGGCATTTGAAAAAATGATTAAACTATCTAAAAAAAAGTAATATGCCACTCAAGTCCGCTAAAGGGAAAGGTAAAGAAGCTGTTCAAAAAGCTATCAGCTCTAATATTCATGAGTTAGCTCACAAAGGAACTAAACCAAGAAGTCAAAAACAAATAGTGGCTATAGCAATATCAGCTGCAAAAAAGAAAAAATAATGATTTGTCCTAATAAAAGTTCTAAAGAATGGTATGACCTTAGGAATGGCTTAAAAGAAAGATTTAAGCAAGAAGGTAAGGATTATACTGATGAGCAGATAGAAGATTTAGCTGACTTAGCTTTTCATAGATATGGTGATATACCAACTGTTGACAAGGCTGTTGACTATTTAACTAAAAAGATAGGAAGAGAAGAAGCTCAGTTTGACAACTGGGTTAACTTTGGTAAAGGACAATTTATTACAAACCAAGGAGAATTAAATTTTGATGATTTCAAAAATAAATTTTCAGAAAGATTTGGTGTAGATGCTACCGATGAGGATAACCTTATTAATATTTATAATGAATCTAGAGATAGATATAGTTTAATCAAACAAGCTAGTGGAGCATTGATTGATAATGTTGTAGCAGCAAGACAACAGAAAGAAGGTAAGACTCCATGGTATAAGGATTTAATACCTGCAATTAGAAACTATTTTACAAGCAACTATAATATGCTTGGCAAGGTTTCTCAGGAATCAAAAGATGCTGCAGCTAAATTTCATTCATCAGCTTCTCAGGCCGCTATTGTATTAAAGAAGGCTGTTACTGAGATTACTAAAAAATATGGTGGTCAAACATGGAATGACCTTAGAAAGGTTGTTGTTGAATCTAGATTGAGAGGTATTAAGGATAGATGGTCTCAATGGTCTAGAGATGTTAAAACAATGAGCGAGGATGAAATTATTCAGCAATTTGTAAATGGTTCATATCCATCCATACTTTCTAATATTGAAGCAAGAACTCCATTAAGTAATCTATCCGAGGATGCACAAACACTAATTGAAAAAGGAGACTTTGAACAATTAAGAACATTATTAAGTCATGCTTTTGATTACGCTTCTCAAAATGTAGCTAAAATGGATTTTAGTGATGGAAGAAGTTATGATGAAATAGTAAATGACCCTAAGTTTAAAGGTGCATTGCAACTATATAAGGACTTGGTTGAAAAGCCTATTGCTGAAAATCATGCCTCAAATGATGGTGTTTTCTCTGATGCTCTTGGAGAATTAGATACATATTTCCCATTGATACCAATGGATGAAAAAGCAAGATTATTTGTTACAAAAAGGAATGCAGGTAAATTATCTAAAATTAAAAATGCTGCTAATAATTTAGCAACAGGATTGGCAAATGCTTACGATACATCTGTTGTAAAACTTAATGACCAACTTACAGAAGCATTTAAGGCAAATAATAAATCTGCTTTTGTAGGCGAACTTGGTAAGGCCGGATTATTAAAAGAATTAGGGCCATTTGACAAGGGAGCTGAAACAATAAACATTAATGGGGAGTTATACCCTGCTAAAATAGTTGAGGTTGGAGAAGGTGTTGTCAGAGATGGTAAATATATACCTCCTAAAAAAGCATTAATACCTGAATGGCTTTACAAGGAATTAAAGCCAATGCTTGATAAAAATCAATCTGACCCTACTGTATTCAGCAATATAATGAATGCTATTACTAAGTTTTCTCTTGGTGGTATCTTTGAACCTGCTATACATACTGCAAACCTTGTAGGTGGATTGGTAAATGGAACTCCATTCCCAGGAACAAGTTTTGCATCAAAAACAATAGGTAATACACCTATAACAAAGGTATTTACAAGCATGTTTAATATTATTAATGAGGATGTGAATAGCGAGGCTGCTATTAAGCACATGCAAGACATGGCTAATAATGGCTTATTAAGTCCGAAATCAGGTGCTGTTACATGGAGTAAAAAAATATCAGAAGCTACTGGAGCTAAGAAAGCAGCATTGTATGATATGTCTCCATTCTTATATGGAACTAAAGGAGTAGACCTTAAGGCGAGAGTATTGATGGATAGAATATGTCTTGAAATAAACCCTAAGGCAACGCCTGAACAAAGAAGACAGTTTGTTAATCAGCTTGGTAACTATGTAAAAGGATTAGAAGGTAGATTAGAAAGGACGCTAAAAGGCAGTGGAGTTGCTCCCTTTTATACTGCATCTTCTACTTTCTTAAAGAATGGAATTAAAGGATGGTTAGGAATGACGCCACTTCCAACAGAAGGAATGTCTTTTAAGTCAAAGGCTACCATGAGAGCTGCTCAAATGTTATCAGCAGGGGCTATTGGATTGACTGGTGCGTGGATTGCGGCATACTTTGCTCAAACAGGAAAGTACCCTTGGGAAGATAAAGAATCTAACTTCTTAAAAATACCATTAAATGATGAAGAAAAACAATGGTTAGATGAGCATCCAAATATTAAACCATTTTTTTATAAAAAAGGTAAATATCAGGATGTTAATATGGGTTTCTTAAACAGAACTTTAGAAAGAGGCGCTAAGGGATTAGGTATAGATGCTGTATATAATAGTCAGATGCAAGGAGCTTCTGCAGGTCAAACAATAGAAGAGGTAGAAAAAGACCAAATAAATTCATTTGTAGCTCCAATGGTTAGCTCTCCTGGTATAAAATTTTTATCAGTAGCTACTACTGGACATAGCCCTTATGTTACTTCATTGAGAGACTACAATACAGGAAAGCCTACCATAGAATTTCAAAGAGCAACAAGAACAATGGATAATGTAGGAAAGCAATTAGGAGCTAATGTAGCACAAGGATTTTTATCTGCTAACAACTTAAGTGATAATATCTCAGAAGGTCTAGGAATGTCTTTTAAACCTGAATACGGAGTTACTGCAAAAGAAAAAGAAGATGTTAATACGTCTATCAAGATATTGAGAGGAATAACTGATATTGCATTCCCTAATTTGTTTAAGCCACATATTGATAACGATAAGAAGGCAGCTATGCTTAAGAAAGAAGCTATCAAGACAACAAAGGCTGCTAAGAAAGAATCTGGTGAAATGGCTCCTACTCAATTAGGTCAAAAGAAAATGGGTGGAGGAGTTATGAAAGGAAAAGTTATGAAATAATTTGGTGGATTAAAATAAGTTTGTATCTTTACGCTGTAAATCCGATAAGGTAGTAAGAGTACGTTATCGGGTTGAATAATCCCCGCAATAGTCTCAGTATTATTGTTCTGCTTCCAATGGAAGCGTTTTAATCAACCCATCAACTCTTACTTGGTGGGTTTTTTATTTATCGGATATGAAGGATGCAGAAGCATTCCTCTCATAGTTCCGAGCAAAGGAGTTTAGTAGATAACGCCTGAGCTGATAAGCAAAGATTCCGTTACTACGAATTACTCTTTTAAATGAATGGTATTCTTTCTAAACTTGTGGTAACCATTCAGCCTCACTTAACGACAACTCATTAACTCGGTGGTAAGAATAGCAGGTTATATCTCTATCAGGGGGAGGGGGTATAACTTGCATTTTACTTACCTTCTTTCTCCAATCTATTAATCTGGTGGTAAGTTATAGTCCGCATTTTTTGTTATATTTGTACAAAATATTTCTATGGGTACTTTTGTAGCTTCATATACTGTACAGCAATCAGCTAATGGAACATCCTTAACGATTACAGATACATCTAACTATACCGCTTCTAGTGAGCCTAAAAGTGGTTTTAACTGGAGAAGATTATATATTTATTATGTAGATGGTACGCCATTGGTTTACCCTGCCGGCAATACCTCTGGTTATGTGGACTTTCCTTTTGCAGGTGGTGACACTATTACTATCACAAGTTTTAGTGCTGATTTGTCTCTAAGTGTTCAGTTAAGTTTAAATAAGACAACTCCTATTTCAGGTTCGGTATATACCTCTACCAATGTGGTTACCATGGTTGGTTTTACAAATCAGGCTATTTATAATGCTGCGCAGATTTTAGCTAGCAATCCTATAAGATTATCTGACCCTGTTTTTAAGGATAGTTTAGTTCAGCTACAAAGAGAAAAGGTTACGGCAGTTAATGCCGGTACATATGGAGACCAATTCTCTTCTCAGGCAGCCTTATCAAGAGCAGCTACTATTATCTCACAATCAAGTATTAGATTCTAATGCATAGTAACGACCAAATAACCTCCATACTTCAATACTCTGATATTTCATTGTTCCTAGGAGCTGATGAGTATGAGATAGAGAAGTATTATAATTGGGTAGATGAAACGGATAGGTTAGAGTTGATTTATATTATGACTGATGTGTTAAGGTATTTTCAACCTTATTACAACAGTTTGAATACAGCTATTCAGGCATATGTTCCTGGGTATGCAGGTAATCCTACCTATGACAGATTGATTAACTTTTTGTATGGTTATATAGGTCATTGGGTACAAAATGCTGCTGTTGTTTCAGGAAGCACAGGTGGTATTATTACAGGTCAGCCAACCTCATCGGTTATTACTAATGTTGTTTATTCAATAACAATTACTAATAAATCATATACAGCTACCGGTGGAGAGACCTCAATTACCTATTCTGATATGGTTGGTAAGTCATTGGTTTACATTTCACGAGGTGGTGTTACTGTAAATCAGATTATAACAAGTGGTACGCCAACAGCTGACCAAGTATTATGGAATACCACAGGAGGACAAATAACATTCGGAAGCGCCTTAGGTGCAGGGGTTAATATTGTTGCTTTATTTAACTAAAGATTATTATGCAATTAAATGTTGAACATGATTTCACGCTAAGAAGTGATAATGGAGTTTTAAAGGCTACAAATGGTTTAGTAACCTCTATAGTAGGATATACAAATCAAATTATAGATGGCACAGGCTCATTGCAGGTTTTAACAACCTCTATTGTTCCAGAGGGTTCTAATTTATATTTTACTACTGCTCGTGCCCAAGCTGCCATTAGTGGGTCAGCCCCTATTAGTGTTTCTAGTGGGGTGGTATCTGTTACACAGGCTAATAGTACAACTAATGGTTATTTAAGCTCAACAGATTGGTCTACCTTTAATGCTAAACAATCTGCCTTAAACGGAACAGGATTTGTTAAGATTTCGGGTACTACTATTTCTTATGACAACTCTACTTACTATTTGGCATCAAACCCAAATAACTATATCCCATTAAATGCCTTAAGTGCATCAGCTCCCTTAAGTTATAACAATACCACAGGTGCTTTTACAATAAGTCAGTCAGGTACAACCTCTAACGGTTATTTGAGTTCTACAGATTGGAACACATTTAATGCTAAGCAAAATGCCTTAGGTTATACGCCAGTTCCTAATACAAGACAATTAACAATTAATGGGGTAACCTATGATTTATCAGCTGATAGAACATGGACTATAAGTTTCCCTGTAACCTCTGTTTTTGGAAGGACAGGTGCAATCACAGCACAATCAGGAGACTACACTACTACTCAGGTAACTGAGGGTACTAATTTATATTTTACAAACGCGCGCGCGATAGGCTCTACCTTAACAGGTTATACAAGTGGCTCTGGAACAATAACCTCATCTGACTCTATATTATCAGCTATTCAAAAATTAAATGGTAATGTAGGATTATTAACAGGTGCTATTATTTATCAAGGAACATGGAATGCCTCTACAAATACCCCAACACTTACCTCAGGTGTAGGTACTAAGGGTTATATGTATAAGGTTGCTGTTGCAGGTTCAACAAATATTGATGGTGTAACCCAATGGAATGTTGGAGACCAATTAGTATTTAATGGAACTGTTTGGGATAAGATTGATGGTATACCTAATGAGGTTTTAAGTGTATTTGGAAGAGTTGGTGCGGTGACTGCTCAGTCAGGAGATTATACAACGACATTAGTTACAGAGGGAACAAATTTATACTATACGCAATCTCGTTTTGATAGTGCATTTTCTGCTAAGACTACAACAAATTTAACAGAGGGAACTAACTTATACTTTACAAATACAAGAGCGCAGAATGCAATTACCTTGACTACAACAGGTAGTTCAGGTGCTGCTACATACTCAGGAGGAACATTAAATATTCCTAATTATGGGTCAGCACTAAGCGGTTATGTTCCATATACAGGAGCAACAGGTAATGTTAATTTAGGCTCTTACAATTTAAGTTTAAATGCTTTACAATTTTCAAGCATATCAGCACCTTCTTATTCGGAAGGGGAAGTATGGTACGATTCAACTCAAAAGGCTTTAGCATATTACAATGATGTAACAAACAACATTTTACACATTGGGCAAGAGGTTCAATTAAAAGTTTACAATAACACAGGTTCAACAATTGTTAAAGGTGCGCCTGTTTATATTACTTCAACTAATAGCGGTTTCACTTATCCATTAGTGGCTTTGGCAAAAGCAGATACTTTAACGACTGCTAACGTAATTGGAGTTGCAAATCAAGATATCCCAACTTCAACGGCGGGTTATATTGTACTTTCAGGGTTGGTAAGTAACATAAGCACAGGCTCATACACAGTTGGAACAGTTTTATATTTAAGTCCTTATTCTGCGGGTCAATTAATGAGTACAGTTCCTCCAACGGGATATGCGGTTCGTGTTGGTGTGGTTTCTTATTCAAATAGTCCTAATGGGTCAATTTATATTAATCAATCTAATGCTTATTCAACGGCTGCAAGTATTGTTGGAACGATACAAATTTCTCAAGGTGGAACGGGAGCGACAACTGCGGGAGGTGCTTTGACTAATTTAGGAGCACAACCTCAATTAAATGGTACGGGGTTTGTTAAGATTTCCGGAACAACAATTAGCTACGATAATAGTACTTATTACTTAGCTTCTAATCCAAACAATTATATTGCTTTAACTGCTTTATCGGCATCAAGTCCTTTATCTTACAATAATACTACGGGCGTTTTTAGTATATCTCAAGCGAACAATACAACAAACGGATATTTATCAAGCACCGATTGGGCAACTTTTAATTCAAAACAAGCTGCTTTAAATGGAACGGGTTTTGTAAAAATAATCGGTACAACTATTTCGTACGATAACTCAACATATTATTTGGCTTCAAATCCTAATAATTACATCACTTTAACATCTTTAAGTGGTGGAACAGGAATTAGCTATAATGGAGCTACGGGAGTGATAAGTTCTACAATTACTCAATACACCGATGCAATGGCAAGAGCAGCGATTTCAAGCTCTGCTCCAATAACTTACAACTCATCAACGGGTGTAATCGGTATTACTCAATCTACTTCAACTTCTAACGGATATCTTTCAAGCGGAGATTGGATTACATTCAATTCTAAGCAAAACTTAGTAGGTTTAACGACTACGGGAAATTCAGGTTCAGCTACATTCAATCAAAGTACGGGTGCCTTAAACATTCCAACTTACACTTTAGCGGGATTGGGTGGTCAACCACAATTAAACGGAACAGGATTTGTAAAAGCAAGCGGAACAACAATCACTTATGATAATAGTACATATTATTTAGCTTCTAATCCTAATGCTTATATTGCTCTTACTGCATTATCAGCTACCTCTCCTTTGTCTTACAATAACACAACAGGAGCGTTTAGTATAACTCAAGCTACGACCTCAACGAATGGTTATTTATCAAGTACAGATTGGAATACCTTTAATAACAAGCAGGCGGCTTTAACTAATCCAGTAACAGGAACAGGTACAACAAATTATCTATCTAAGTTTACAGGAACATCCACAATAGGAAGTAGTTTAGTTTATGATAATGGCTCGGCTGTTTTAATTGGAACTACAACTGCAGGTAGTGGTAAATTTATGGTTTACTCTTCTAGCTCTGATAATCATATTCAGGCTATAGGTACGGCACCATCATTAAGATTAGCTGATACAATCACATCTCCAACATATACAATGGTTATTGGTCTTGCTACTGCAAGTAATAACTTTATCACAGGCTCTATAGCAGGTGACATGGTTCTTTCAAATAACACAACCTCTGTAACAGGAAACTTCTTATTTGGAGCAGGAGCTACTGAAAGAATGAGAATTAATGGAAGCACAGGATATGTATCAATAGGTAATACTAATAATACCTATAACTTAGATGTTACAGGTACAGGAAGATTTACAAGTGATTTAACAGTTCAACATAATCAGAATGCTACTTCAACAAGTACATATTCAAATAGTGATTCAACCGATGCAAATAGTAGACAATACTTAAACTTAACAGCAGGTAATAGAACTTTATCATTAAGGGCGATAAACGCTGATAATACATATTTACAAAGTAATGGTGGCAATATGGTATTTCAGCCTAATGCTTCTACGGCTTTAACCTTAGCTTCCACAGGAGCAGCTACATTCTCAAGTAGTGTGACGGCAACAAACGGCGTATTTAGTGGTGGTGGAGAAGTTATTAGAATGTATGGTTCAAATCCTTATATTTCTTGGTGGGATAGTGCGAATACAACAAGATATGGTTATATACAAGCATCAAGCGGATTGGTAAATATTGTTACTGCTACAAGCACCGATTTAAACTTTTCAGTAGGCGGTTCGGATAAAATGAGAATACTTTCAAATGGCAATGTAGGTATTGGAACTTCAAGTCCTGCTGCAGTATTCCACGTTAACTTTGCAAGTTCTGATTTTCTTTTAGGCTATGGTGGTAACTATGATAACTACTATACAAGTGGAGCATCAGGCTCACAAATATTTAGAACAGGTTCTACCGAAAGAATGCGTATTACAAGTGGGGGATTTGTTGGAATTGGAACAAGTTCACCAAGTTATCAATTTGAAGTAGATGGAAGCACCAGCAATTATGTTGCTATGGTTAAAAACATTACTTCAGGAGCAGGTAATGGTTTATATTTATATTTTCCTAATAGTACATCATCTACAAACACAGAGGCGTTTTTAAGATGTGAATCTGGTGCTGGCGTAAAAGCATATATTTTAACAAATGGTGGATTAGCAAATTATCAATCAAACAATGTTAATTTATCAGATAAAAGAACTAAAAAAGATATTACACCTTTAGATTCTTATTGGAATAAATTTAAAGCTATTGAGATTGTTAAATTTAAATATAATAATCAATCAAATGAAGAATATAATATTGGAGTTATTGCTCAACAAGTAGAAAATGTGGCTCCTGAATTTATAAATGTTGAAGGATTTGGAGAAACACCTAAAGATGGAATTCCATATAAAACAGTTTATACTACTGATTTATACCACGCTACTATAAAAGTATTACAAGAAGCAATGGCAAGAATCGAAGAACAACAAGCACAAATAGAAGAATTAAAATCACTTATAAATAAATAAAAAAATGGCAACAACTTATCAATGGGTAATTAACCAAATGTGCTAATTTTGAATAATGGCATACGTTTATAGACATATTAGACTTGATAAAAACGAACCATTCTATATTGGCATAGGAACTAGCGAATATTATAATAGGGCTTATAGACATAAAAATAGAAGCGAATTATGGCAAAGAATTGCAGCTAAAAGCGGATATGAGGTAGAAATATTAATGGATAATTTAACATGGGAAGAGGCTTGTGAAAAAGAGAAGGAGTTTATAGCATTATATGGTAGAAAAGACATAAAAACTGGTTGTTTAGCAAATATGACCGATGGTGGAGATGGAGCTATAAATGTAGTTATATCAAAAGAGCATAGAGAAAAAATAGCTGAAGCTAATAGGAGAAGAATTTTTACTGAAGAAGATAGAAAGAAAATGGCTGAAAGAATGATTAAAAGAAATAAAAATCTTGAATTTAGGACTAAGTTAACAGAAGGATTTAAAAAAAGCGAAAAGGCGATGACGCATGTTAGGAATTTGGGTTTAAAATCTAAAGGAAAAAAACTTTCAGATTTAACAAAAAAGAAAATATCTGATTCAAAAATAAAAAAACCAGTAATTCAATATGATTTAAATGGTATTTTTATAAAAAAATGGGAATCTGTTTGTCAAGTAGAAAAACAATTGAATTTCAATCAATCAAATATTTATAGATGTTGTAATGGCAAGTATAAACAATCTTATGGGTTTAAATGGGAATATTATAATCAATAAAATAAAATAAAAATGGCAAACACTTACTCGTGGATTTTACCAGATGGATGTTTAAATACAGCTCCCTCTCAGGATGGCCTTACAAATGTTGTAGTATCAGTTAATTGGCGCAGAAAAGTTACAACAATAGTAGATGAAAAAGAATATAGCGTAGAGAACTATGGTCAAATGGGTTGTAGTCAACCTAGCCCAGAAGATTTCACTTCCTACCCTGACTTAACACAAGCTCAAATTGAAGGTTGGTTAAACGAAGGTTTAGATGTAGCGGCAATTGATGCAGGATTAGACTCTCAATTACAAAACATTATAAAACCTCCAGTTGTGGTTTATCCAAACCCATGGGCTCCAACTCCTACAGCACCTGCTGAATAATGAAAAAGGTATTTTTATTCATCTTCATCATATTGTCGGTTGGATTATCAGCCCAAGATATAACTATAATGGATGTAAAGAACTCCATTAAGGTAGGTAATCTTGCCGGCAATAGGAAGATAGAATTTGGGGTAAAGAATATCCTAGAGGAGGTCGCACAGGACAAAGGCCTTGATTTGTCGCCTTCATCAAAAAAACAGATATTTGTGGAGCTTATTTATATGGATGTATTGCTTACAAAAAGCAATATGTCCGTATTCCACAAGGATGATAATGCTGTTGTAATAAGAATGAAAGGCTATATTGTTAATGACGGAAAGAAGTC
>Ga0214173_100031_pt1 | contig 28139 bp, 61 predicted proteins | sample TroBogEpilimnion_34_FD_153011 | JGI IMG/M metagenome (GOLD analysis project Ga0214173, IMG submission 153011) | Freshwater microbial communities from Trout Bog Lake, WI - 25JUL2007 epilimnion | ecosystem: Environmental > Aquatic > Freshwater > Lake > Epilimnion/Euphotic zone | place: Trout Bog... | reverse complement strand
TTGAAAAACTAACAGAAATAAAGGAAGAATATGATGCTTGAACCACTTAAATTACAAGAAGAACACTATTTCAAAATTACAAGCGAGTTTGGAAAAGAAGTTTTTCGGATTGAACCAGATGGAACTTTGTTTTGGGAATTGCGCAAAATAGAAACTGACGAAGATTTTAAAAAAGCGATGATGGCTTTGGCTAAAACTTTGTGTGAAAACCTATGACTAAAGAAGTAATGAACAAACGAATTAAAGAACTTGCTAAAACCTATTTGAGTCATGAGAGATTTGGTCTTGATGGTGAGAGTACTATAGAAGACTATTACGAATTTTATCCAGAAGAATTAGAATATTTTGTTGAGTTGATTGTTAAAGAATGTATCTATGTTATTTCTGAGAGCAGAGAAGTACGACAAACGGCATATTACTATCGAAACAGACTAGCAGAACATTTCGGAGTTGAAAAATGACTAAAGAAGTAATGAAACAAGCACTTGATGCTTTAAATGAAAGCGGGTTGCGTTGGCCTAACATTGTTGAGGCCATCAAAGCCCTTGAAGAAGCATTAAAGCAAGAGAAGGAATACGAAGTAGTGGATGGTGTTGGTCGAGGCGTAGAAATTCCTGCTGGTTGGAAATATTATTACATTAAACCAAAATTATCATTACAACAAAAGCAAGAGCAGGATGAGCCTGTGGGTAAGTTTGCAAAGTTTACCGATGGCATTTGGCGAGAAGTTACAGACGGGTCTGCTGGAGTGCCTCTCTACACCACACCACAAACTAAAGAATGGGTAGGACTGAACGGTGCTGACTGGAACGACTTCAATCCATTGAAATCAAACGATCCTCACCGAGTTGCAGAGTGGGTAGAGAAATTATTGAAGGAACGCAACACATGAGTTGGGAGCCTACAAAAGTCGTTTGCAAGTGTGGATCATCTTTGATTAGTAGATGGACTAGCGAAATCAACGAATGGCAAAATCTTCATAAAGTTTGCCTAAACACCGTATCACCAATCAAAGAATGGGTAGGGTTAACTAAAGAAGATATTGATGAAATAATTATTAACTCTAAAAATTCTGAGCCATACTTTAAAGCAATAGAAGCTAAATTAAAGGAAAAGAATGGATATTAATGATGTATTACGAATCATTCAAGATAGAAGAAAAGAACTTCATGGAGAATTTAGAAGCAAATATTATTCAGAGAATAAATATCGACTTAATGAACTTACAACTCTCAAAAAAAGAATTACAAATTACCAAAAAGCAAGCCAATCAAATATTGGACAAAGTTCGGGAAGGTCAAATATTTCCTCAACGGAAGCTATTGTTGTGCCTGATGAAATCAGAGGGATTCTTTTAGATTTAGCGGAGATATTAGATGGACGAAATAATTGATTTGTTTTTATTCTTAGCATTTGGGGGCGCAGTCACTTTGGCGATTGTTGCCATATTTGCCTTATCATTGGAGAAATTTACCAGGAGGGATGAAGATGGTCACAATTAAAAAAAATGATTACATCTATACGCCAGTTGGAACTTGCATTACCGAAAGATGGAAAATCATACATGGTTGGCAAGCACCAAGCGAGTTAAAAGAATACCAGGATAAGTTTAAATATTACCAAGAATTGCCCATGCGCAAGTTGGATGACATTGGAAAACAAGAATACGAAGCATTATTAAAGAAAAATAAGGTCGTTCGGGTCAGATAATACTTAGTAAAAAGCAAATAATACTTATAATTTGCCATTAATTCGTTTTATTTTTGCCATTAATTCCTCTTGTTCCCTGCAATCTGGTGAGCAAAACCGACTATTAGGCATTGAAACATCATTACAAACGCAACAATAGCCAGTAAATTCTGGTTTTTTGCGCCGCAATACATTTTGCAGGGCATCTTCCCGATGTTGCGCTTCTACGTCTGATGCTTTATCGTAAAAATCCGTCATTATGCTATTTGTTTAGCTTCTTCTTCCACTTCATTAACTCGCCTAGTCCAACCTTTGCCAAAATGACCAAAAGTGGGTAATGCTTGTAAATACTGCAAACGTCTTTGTGAGAATTCATTAATCAAATCTTGCGGTTCGACTTGTTCAGTACCGATTATGGTTTCCTGACCAATTACGCCGTCCTGCTCCATGCCCATGCAAGCCTGTAATAGTCTTCCCGCACGTTTAACGCCACCGTTAACCGCACAATCAAACACAACGTGATCTACTCCCCCAGGAAGTTCATCACCGCCTACAACGTCCCAATATCTGGCTTTATAAAGGGGCGCAACATCATCAATCGTCAGATTACGCATTTCTTCTTCATTGGATGTTCTGCCAACCCATTCTTCCCAAACTTTCATGGTTACGCCATGATTTGTAATTCCACCTGGGTCTTGCGGGTCATTTACGAAGCCGCCTTCCCTGCTTGGGGCAAGAAGTTTATTCAAACAATATTCAAAGTTATTTTGCATTTTGCATTTCCTGAATCTTTTTAACGTATTCTTGTAAGCCCCTCAACTGCTCTGCTACTTGGTTGGCATGGGCGGCGTAGTTGATAAGGTTGATGGTAGTTTCATTAGAAAGTCTGACGGTTGAGCTACCATCAGGTCTTGCGGAGGAGGAGGAATCATTGGACAACTGGCTTGGAGAAATTTTGGGGCAGATGGCATCGACCCACAAGCCGTCAGTCCGAGACTTATTAATAAAAGTAGTTTTTTCATTATCTTTCTTCCTTAATTTAGCTTCATAATTGGCAGAAACCTGGTAAACCCTTGAATTTGCCGCTTGTTCAATTGCACGAACTTTATCATTGGATTCCTTAATCGCCTTGGCAGTTGCTTCGGCATCCACAATTTTTTGCGCATCCCATTTGGCTTGTACGTCTTGTTCGCCGTAATGATGCCCAATAAAAGTACATCCAATTGCGGTCACAATCAAAAGTAATAGTTCAACAACAATTGCTTTCATTAGTCATCCTGTGGGGGCTTTGCTCTTGCTCCATCACCCATTGAGGAACGCAAGGGAGTTTTGATAGTTTCGGTTTCAGTAATAGTTTCGGTCATTCTGCCTTGTGGCATACCGCTTGGCATCATTCCGATTTTTTCTTGGCTACGTCCATAAGCTGAAACGCCTACGATAGCCATGTGCGCCATGTGAAACAAACCGCCGTTTTGGGTTGTTAAAGGTTTCCATTCCCTGTACGCATCATTAACCGCCTGAGTTTCAAACTGCTGAACCCAAAAGTAAAGGCAGGGCAAAAGTACAAAATCACAAAGACAAATAAACCCATACTGCCAAGCTAAGTAAGGTCTCCAAGATTTAAAAAACCAATGTTCGTTGTGTTTCATGGGCAATATTTAGGCAAATATCCTGTTTCTTGAAAAATCTTTAGACATTCCATTTCGACCGAATTATCGTGAAATTTCTTTTTAAATTCAATGTGTCCTCTGTCACCCTTCAAACTTTCCAAATAATCCATTCGGATGTAATACATTAGTCCGATGCAGGTAAGGGCAAAAACCAAGACTGCAATGCAAACTGCAAGTTTAAAATGGAATTTTTCTCTATCAGCTTTAAGTTGTATCTTTTCTCGTTCATCCTTTTTTTTTGCGCCTTGTCAAACTTATCCTTGTCCGCCATTAACTTGGCTCGTTCAGCTTGGAAGTCAGTCCACAATGCTCCAAGTTCTGGCGGGGCTTCCCAGGTAAGCATAGTGCGCAAATCTGCTTCGGCTTGTTCAAGTTTTTTTCTTCTGAGGACGTTATCGAGTGCAATGGCTTGAAGACTTTTGCCTTTAGGCGGGTTTTTTTCAGCTTCTTTAGCATATTCAATCGCTTTTTCTTGGTGTTCAAAAAAAGAACCAAGACCTTCAGAAATCTCAGTAATAACCCCAATAGCTTCTTTACCAACTGATTTGGCTTCCTTGTACATTGCAACGCCAGATTTAACTGCGCCAATTGCCATCATTGCAAGGGTAAAAGGGTCGATGATGCTCTCCTAATGCTTGTTTAATACTAACTCAAGCAAAAGCAAAATAATTGCGCCACCGCCCCCAATAAGTATGCTTTCAAGGCGTTTTAACCTGGCATTTACGCTCCTGGTTTGTTCGGCTATGGATTGATAACGAACCTCGCAAACGTCAACGTGCGTGTCTATTTTGTTGCTAACATCTGCGAGGGTTGCCATTACTGCACCGTTGGGGCTTCTGTTGTCTCAGCAGGTGCTGATGCGTTAGCGGCATCTTCCAATACTTTCATTTGTTGTCCTACCATTTGTTGAAATGGAACGACTAACCATGCAGTTTCAGCACTTGGCTTAGAACTAATATAAGTCCAAATAGCATGAACCATGCTTGCAGGTACAGTAATTGGTTGATCTTTAAAGATTTGGTCAGGTGTTAGCATCACTATTTCCTAAATTACGGCAAAATTGCCAAAACAATTATATTATGAACTTGGAGTTTCTATAATCCTCAGTAATACCACGACCACGGAAATTATAATGCCCACAAACATCTGGTGAATTGGGGTCAGCGGAAAGACAAACAGAAAGCCCTGCATCACGGACAGCACCGCAATAAACAGCGCCCAAAGAACGTGCTTGTCTTTTAAGAGTGTGGTTAGTTGGTTCATTTACCAGTAGTGATTAATTCACCCTCTGCGCTTAGTTCCAGTATTTGCCATTTAAACATTAAACACCTTCTAAGAATTTAAGTAATACCACAATAACAGAAATAGTTACCCCAACAATCATTTGGTGTATTGGGGTTAGTGGAAATTCCATTACAAAACCTTGCAATACGGAAAGAATTGCAACAACCAAAGCCCATTGAACTTGTTTGTTTCTAAGTAATGTAGTTATATTCATTAAGCTGACCTTATTAAACAACCAGAAAATTGTGTACTTTGATTTCCGTACCCAATATTTCCTGAAGTGCTTATATAAACATACATTTCAACATAATCTGTTGAGCCATTTAAATAAATTACAGATGATACTGTGGTTGTAGGATAAATAGCCCCATCACCTTGTGAAACACCTTGGGCATAACCAGAACCATTTTTATAGATTGATATTTGAATACCTACATTATTTGTGTTTACGGTTAAAGTTGCTTGGGCATTAATTTGGTAATACCCTGCAATGGTAGGTGTAAACCTATAATTTGTAGTTGCGTCAAAATTTGAATTAGTATCAAAATTTTTAATGTTTAAAGTAACTTTTGTGTTTGTTGTTGCAGATACACTTTGTGCTACTGAATTTGTTGCACTAAACGCAGGCCCAGCAGCGGTTAAAGAAGCTGCGCCATTTACGCTTGTAATGCCATTAGTTCCGTCAAGAATGATGGACATATTAAACCCCTCTAGCTTGGCTTGCTACCATTGCTTCGTAATCAGACACTACTTCTGTTGTCCAGACTGCTGTTGCAATAGCGGGTACTGGGCTAGGGTCTGTGTGTGCGCCTGTGTCACCAGGGTGGCGTACCCATCTTGTGAAGTTACGGGCAATCTCTACACCGTCTTTGGTGATGATTTCTGCTTGGCGAATTTGTAGCGTACCGTCTTGCAAGGTTTCTACTTTGTCGATTGTGGTTGTACTGGCTAATGTCATGTTAACTCCTTTTGTTTACGTTCTTTCCAAACTCTGGTTGTTGATTCCCTGAGTTTTTGCTTGGTTTCGTCAGATACTTCTCCCATACCCAACATATAACCTTTTTTTAAATATTCAGCAACATCTTGCAATCGAATTCTTGTTTTTTCTATTCCGTTGTTAACCCATTTTTTTGGAACAAAGGGAAGTTTATTTTTTGTTTCCTGAATTTTTTTAACAACTTCTTCTGGTCTTTTTCTTCCCCTTAATTTATCAGCAGTTTTAGCTGATTGCTCTGGAGTTTTTTTTCTGCCAGTTGCTTTTAAAGAATATTTTTTCCTTGTTTCATTGGATATTGTTCTATTTTTCATGTATTCAACATGAATTCTTCTTGCTTCAGCATAAACGTGACTACAAACAATATCACTATATCTTTTGCCATTTATCCTATATGTTGTCATCAACCAAAAAGCATTGCCTAATTTACCGCCATAAGCTCTTGCCAATATCCAATGAGCAATAAAATGCTGTCTAGCTGTTAAAGCAATTAAATTTGAGTCATCATCTTTACCGCCCATACATCTTGGGACAATATGGTGCATTTCATAATAGCCATCAACAATTTGACCTTTTAAGCTATTTATGAATTTATTGTACCGATTGATGTAATGTTGATTCATTAAACCAATTTCCCTGTTGTTGATGCTAGTGTCATGTTAATTCCTTAAAAGTTTGCCCGATAATAACCGCTAATAGTTGCTACCATTCCGCTACCACCTGAAAAAGCGTTTCCATTGTTAGATGTACTACTATAAACATAACCATTAGCTTGTCCACTATTAACTATTCCTTGTAAACCATAACCTGAGTTGTTATATTCCCTTCCATAAGTTGCTTGAACATTACCAGAAGAAGTAAATGGTAATGAAAAAAGTAGAGCACTACTAGCACTACCTACTGATGAAACTGTAACCACTAAGCTAAAAAACACAACATTTCCAATTTTTGTATAAATTCCAGATGATGTGTAAGTAGTTATTGAGCCAGAGTTTGCAGTAATAGTAGGCGTAAAAGTCCCTGTCTCATAGTCATTAAGGGTTGAGTTAGTAGTCGCAGAGGAATTACTAAATACTATGCCACCACCATTTTGTAGCATTTGTAAGTTGTTACCAGTAGTAAACCCAGCAACGTTTGCGCTTCCGTTGTTTACTATGACACTACTTGCACCACTTCCTGTGATGGTGTCTACGTTAAGGTTTCCGTATGCCATGTTAAGTTCCTGATGTTGAAGCTAACAAATAATAAGTTGTGCCACCAATACTGACAGCAATCTTATTTGTAACCGTATTTGTTGAAGAACTAGAAACCGCAGTTTCAACTAAAACGTTTCCTGTAATTTGTGGAACAGTAGCAGAATATTGTGATGTACTGCCAGAAACCAATACAAGAGACCCAGAGGTATCGCTACTTAAACTAGCCCCAGATGTTGCAGTACCAGCCGTAAGATTTGTACTCATAAAACCACCCACCTTTGTCCATTAGAAACTGTGACTGTATAGCCTGACGCAATAGTTATTGGGCCGACAGAAAAGCCGTTTTGCCCAGTCGCTATTGTATAACTAGCCGTTATAGAATTGTTATTTATTTGAATAGCGCCACCAGCTTGTGCGCCACCTAAACCGCCCCATCCAGAGCCGTTATAGCCTTCAAATGTCGCAGTTGTCGTATTAAACCCGTAAAGTCCCGTCACCGGAGTGGGTCTAGTCGATGTTGTCCAACTATTTACCACGGGCGCGGTAAAAGTCTTGTTACTTAGCGTTTGGGTTGTAGCCAAGCCAACAAATGTGTCAGTCGCAGCGGGTAAAGTCCAAGTATAAGTAGCGGAAGTGTTTGTTCCGACTACGTTAATTACGCCCCCACTAGTCTGTTGAAAAACTAAAAGTCCCATATATTTCCTTTAAAGAACAACCCAACGACTGCCAGATGAAACGGTTATCGTAACGCCATTGCTCAGAGTTACTGGCCCAACCGAACTACCAGCAGACCCCGATGGAATTGTGTAACTTGTTGCTATTGTCTTGCTGTTAACATAAATTCCCCCAGTAATTTGCATATTTCCTGAAGTATCTATCTTTGCAATTTGAGTATTCGCTACGCCACCGTTATAAAACCCAATACTGTCGTTTGTTCCTGCTGAAATACGCCCAATTCCAGTTGAATAATCAACGACTATTCCATCAGCGTATGACCCTGTGTAAGAACTAGACGAATAAAACCCTGCCGTAGCAACAAAAGCAGATGAACTTAATATTCCTGTATTTGGAACATAACTTAATTTCGTACTGCTTGTGGTTTCGCCAGTAATCGTACCCGTAGTGGCCGTTGTAAGCGTTGGGTAATAGGTGCTAGATGAACTTGTGTTGTCCGTAATGGTTATACCCGTTGCCGGTGCTGCTGCCCAAGTAGGCACGCCACTAGCCAAAGTAAGAATATAACCATTGGTTCCGGCCGCCAAAAACGTTGTAGTGCCTGAAGCAGTTTGGTAAGGTACTGAACCGTTAGCGCCCCCAGCAAGGTTAGTTGCCGTAGTAGCGCTTGTGGCTGTGGCTGCGTTTCCACCAATGGATAATGAACTGGCCGTACCCGTTAGCCCTGTTCCAGCACCTGTAAACGATGTGGAAGTGAGCACTCCCGTACTTGGGTTGTACTGAAGTTTGGTGCTGCTTGTGTATTCTGTGGCTAGGTTTCCGCTAGTTTGGTTAGCAAATAACGGGTAGCGTGTGGCATTAGTGGTTGTGTCATCAGTCACCGCAGCATAACTAACCGGTGTTGCCCATGTTGGGGCGCCTGTACCGTTACTTTGCAAGAACTGCCCACTTGTACCGGCTGCGCTTATTGCAAATGCCGTGGCCGTAGAATAAACAATACCCCCAGCTACTGCCGTTAAATTAGCGTTAGTTCCACCGCCTGAAAGCCCTAAAACACCCCATGTAGGTGTAGCACTAGAACCGCCTGACAACAAAGGTTGCCCAGCAGTACCGAAGTTTGTAGTGCCTGAACCTGTACCGGCTGCCAAATTTGTATTTAAACCAATAGCGCCAGAAGAATTAATAACGTGCGCAGACTGCCCAGTTGTTCCCCATGCAAAGTACAGTTTTTTACCATTGCCTGAACCTACGGTTACATCACCGTCATGCGCTGAAAAGTAAATGCCGTTATTAATGCTAAAGAAATCTGCGGGAACACCAGCACCTGTATATACAGATGAATTCATACCGAATTCACCGTAATATGTGGAATCTGTGCCTAAGTCATTAGAAATAACGTAATTAGTAGAAGACCCGCTAGTACCGCTTAAGTTCTGAATAACCAGTTGATTGTATGAATTAGCAGTTGTTGACCCAAACGATGCTATGGTATTTGAAGCATTAAAACTAAGTACCGGCGTTGTGCTAGTAACCGTGTTTGCGCTTAAGGTTGTAAAGTCACCACTTGCACGGGTTGAAGCGCCAATAGAAGTACCGTTTATCGTACCCCCAGTTATGGCCACCGAATTAGCGTTTTGGGTTGACATCGTGCCAAGCCCAGTAATTGCTGTGTTGGGTATAGTGGTAGAAGCCGTAAACGCACTTGTACCGTTACCGTAAACATACCCTGTAAGCGTTGTAGCACCTGTTCCACCGTTACCCACTACAAGCGTACCAGCAAGCGTTATAGCCCCTGTGGTGGCCGTATTTGGGGTAAGGCCAGTAGTACCCCCAGAAACGCTTAAAACGCCTGTGTTGGCTATGGTAACCGCGCTAGAACCGTTGTAACTAGACCCTGAAAGGCCTGTGCCAATGGTTAAAGCATTTGGGTTTACCGCTGTTATGGTGGCCGAACCACCTAAAGAAATAGCGCTACCGTTTACCGTTATGCTTGAATTGGTAAGCCCTGAATTCGGTATGGTTGCGTTAATTTGGCTAGGCGCAATACTGATGGATGTATTGGTTACAGATGTCACTTGACCAGAAGCATTTGTAACAAATACCGGCACGCTAGAAGCAGAACCGTAAGTTCCCGCAGTTCCAACTGGCGTAATACTAAAAGTGTATGAAGATAAAGTTAACCCAGTACCCGCAAAGTAAGATGCTGCGCTTGCAAGTTGCGACCATGTAACCGGCGTAGTGCCAAGCGTTCCACCCGTGGAAATGGTGCAAACCCACCCTGAATTAGCCTGTGTGCTGCCGTTTTGTATGAATGTAAACGCTGAAATTAGGCTATTCCATGTGTTTGCATCGCTACTGCGTGCCCAAGCGCCTGAAGCGGCCACATAAATACCGTTTTGGGCTTGCGTTGTTTGGTTTTTTACCAAAACACGGTCACCAACAAGGGTTGTATAGCCGTCTATGGTTTGTAAACCGCTAAGTGTTAGGTTGCCGGTTGATGCAACTTGGCATTCGGCCTTAATTGCGTACCCCTGAACAAACATATCCACATAATTCTTGTTAACCAAGTCTGTGGGGTTGGCCGGGGTGGTGGAAATAGTGCCTGTGGTTGTACTAATATTGGTAAAAAACCCGCTAGATGGGGTTACAAGACCAATAGTTGTACTGTTTATTGTGCTGTTGGTTATGTTTAACCCAGATTGCGCCGGGTTAAGCGTTGCATAAAATGGTTGCCCCTGACCTATAAACGTTTGGAAGTTTCCATTGACGTCAAAATACGCCTGAACTGGCAGTAAGTTTTGGTCGGTTGTTAGGTTAGGGGCACTCATTAATAGGGAATACAAGTCATAACTATCACATCACCAGCAGACATATTGGCCGCTAGTCCAGAAGTAATGCTAAAACCCGTCATAGTTACTGACGTTGTAGTGCTTGCGGTTTGCTGTAAGAACAAACCAGAACCATTAGTAACGTCATTAGCTAAACACATCCAACCGTTTGGGGCGGCCGGTAGTGTAATGGTGCCATTTGCTGCGCCACCTGTTCCAACCGTTACCGCAAAGCAGTTTGGCGTAACCCCCTTAATTGTGGGGCTAGTACCGAAACCACTTGCAATAACTGGCTGTGCAGAAAACGTACTTAAAAATACGGTGTTTGGCGTGTTTGTGTTTGCAACTTGGTTGGTCATGATTGATCTGCCACCGGTGTTACATAAATGGTATTGGCCGTACCAACCACGCTTAAGTTAAACCCGTTGGCGGGAACACTTATAACTGTGGGCTGGGACATATTAATACCAAGCACAAAAGAAGCAGATGAATTACCCGCAGTAGGCAATACCGCAGCAGTTGCGGACACGCTACTAGGGTTAAGCGGCGCTATGGATACAGCAACCGGTGTACTTCCAGTATTCAAGAACGCACAAAAGTTCGTTTGGTCATTACCGGCGGGGGTAATGGTTAGCGAACTACTGGCCGTTGTTGTTACCGCTACCGCGTAGGTAGGCCCAATTGGGCGGTAAACGCTTGTATTGGCCATGATTAAGCTGCGTTAGTAGCTATTGGCAAACCTTCAACACGATGGACTTTAAAGTCGTAAACGCCTGAAGCCGGTGTAATTGCTGTTGCTGCACCTGAAGTGTTTTGGAACTGTACAGTTAAAACCCCAGCAGTTGCTACGTCACAATTTGTTATTGCAATGTTAGACGTTTGGTTACCTTGATATTGTAAAAAAGTAACAATGTCAGATGCTTGCAAACCCGCAATTGGGAAAGTTTGTAAAGACTGTGTGGAAGATGTGGTTAGTGCGGATGGTGTCAGGCTAGGCGCAATTACAAATTGCTCAAGAATGTTACCGCGTGAAATGGTGGTACTTGACATGATATTCCTTTAAAGAATGGGTAAATTGTATCGTTAAATAAAGAAAAAGCCACCCCTTTTGGGGGTAGCCCTTCCCTTAATTTAGGCTAGATTATGACTGTGTAAGGTCATAGCCGTAAACATATACGTCACCAGTTCCGGTTGCGCCAGAAGCAGTTGTTACATCAACGTATAAAGTTTGGTTTTGAATAGACAAACTTGTTGATGATGAATCAACGTAGGCTGTACCCAAAACGTTAGCACTTAGTGATGCCAATTGCGCAGTTGTCAACGCACCAAACAAAGCAGATGGGCTACCCGCATTTGTTTGTGTGATTGTTAACGCTGTTGCTGTTGACAAAGAAACTGTTGAACCATTGTTATTCACGTTGGTAACAATCATTTCCTTTGGCAAGTAGGTTGTTGTGTTGTTAACGGGAACGGGCGTAAAGCCTGTTGCTGCTAAGTTAACACCCTTGGCTACACCGATTAAACGCAACGCTTGATTTGTTGCTAGGTTACTTGGGTGTGCCGTTACTGTGGTTGCTGGTCCGGGATTACTCATTTTGTATTTTCCTTTATGTTAATTAGGCTGCAATACGGCAAGCAAGTTCAGGGTACAACGGTGCCCAACCATACAACACATCTAAACGTGTTGGAATACTATCGTTGTTAATGGTGTATTGGCGGACAACCCTCATGGACAAACCAATTTCCTTATCGCTTGCACGACCAGCAAAATGGACACCCTCTGGCAGCTCGAGATCCGCTACGGCAAGCGTAAACGCATTTCTGTGGAACATTAAGTTCTGTGGTGATGTAACGCCTGTGTTGTTAAATGGTGTTACTACTGCTGAAGAAGATGTAGCGTTAACAACAACGTTTTGGAACTGACCACCAGTAATGATAGCTGGGCTAACAGTTACTGATGCTGAGCCACCTGAACCAATGCTAACTGTGCTTGTAACAACGAAGTTACGCGCCTTGTTAGAACCGTATGCTTGGCGGTTTTGTGGGTTGGCTGCAAGGATGTTAGCAAACTGGATAACGTCACCTTGGTTCAATGTAGCAGCAGCACTTGTTGCGCTGATGGTAATTGTTGAAGTTGAAGCCCAACCGCTAGAAATACCAAAAGATGCAGAAGTTGTATCTGTTGATAGTGTTGCAGAAGCGTAAGAACCAAATGTTTGGCTGACAATATTTTGGTCCAATTTCCAATTTACCCCAGCGCTGTCGCGGCCCATAAGGCCTTTGCGGTATTGCTCACCAATGGCTTCTTGTGGAACAAACAAACCTTTTAGTGAATCAACAATGGTTGCTGATGTAAAAGGTTCTACAACGCAAGCACGGCGGCCGTCTCTTGGTGTGCCTTCAGCATCCATGTAAGCACCGGCTGTTAGGTAAGTGATTAAACCTGTGGGTGGTGTACCAGCTACGCCAACAATGTTTGCTGTGCTGTTCTTAGCCATTACTAAACCATCACGGTCAATCTTGTTTGCAATAGCAGCTACTGCGGGTTTTAATACGCGGTCGCTAAACATATCAAGTGATAATGCAAGGTCTTGAGTCGTAAATTGAGTATCCACATGGAATTGCGTGGACAATGTGACTGGCACGCTCGTCTCGTTGAAGTCTTCAACATTAAGCGCTGGTCCCGTTGTACCAATGAACCTTCCGGGGCGTCTTACGTTGACTGTGTTTCCAATTTTCCCGCCCACTACGGCAAACTGATCGTCATAGTTACGGTCGACTTCGGACGTAAATGTAAGTTCGTTCTCTAGCACCATAAGTGCTTCATTTGTGATCTTCGATATCGTCAATAAATTATTGGCCATGATTACACCTTATTAAAAGTTTTGATTTTTGCCGTTACCTAATTTTTCCTGCCTTACGCAACTCACGCCATTGTTTTGGCGAACCATTGAAATTCCCATTTGAATCAATGGCTGGTAGTTCAACACTACCTACGTTACGAAGCGGCGTTATAGGCGCGGGCGCGTTCGATTTGGAAACGGCTCTTACGGGTTCTTTAGCTTCAAACCTTGCTTCTAACTTACCAAGTTCGCGTAGCGCACTAGACTGTGATAAACCGTTTAGCCTTTCAGCTACTTCGGGGTTTTCGGCCAAATGATAAAGTATCTTCGGGCCAACATCACTTTCTAAAATTGCATCGCGTACCGCATCGCTAACAGCAATATCGGCACTACTAGCAATCATTTCTTCGTAATCAGGCAATTCGCTTTTAACCGCATCTAACTTTTTCTGCCACGAAGTCATAACTTTCGCGCGTTCTTCGTTAGCCCGGCGTTCGGCTTCTTGCTTATCACGGTTCTCTAACGCTTTTTCGGTTGAATACTTGGCTAATGCCTTGGCGTATTCAAACGCGTCGGTAAAGTCGCTTGGCTGCGGTTCTTTGTCCGTTGGCTCGGCTTTTGGCGTTACCTTCGTTTCTAGTTCCGCTAAACGCTTTTCTAAACTTTCCCTTGCTTCACGTTCACGCTGGGCTTCTTGCCTAGCTAGTTCGCGTTGTTTAGTTAGTTCAGAAAACCGCTTTTCCAATTTAGGATTAGGCTTCTTTTCCGTAACTTCCGTTTTGGCTTCTTCGCTGCCTTCTGACTCACTCCCACTAGGTTCTTCTACGGGCGCTTGCTCTACAACTTCCGTTGTAGCCGAAGGTTCCGCAACCGGGGCTAAATCTAACTTTTGGGCATAAAATTCCGCCGAATTTTCGCTCGTAAGAACATTACTTGCTTCTTTATCACTCATAGGTTTCCCTAAGTATTTGCCCCGTGTACCTCACGGGTAAGGTTTTAGTCAATATAACTGAAAAGGATTATATTGTCAATTATTGCTGTGGCGCAATACTTTGGTCTGCCGCCCTTATGGCTTCGTACTGTTCTTGGTTGCGCATATTGATTTCACGCTCAAGACGGTTCGTGTCCATGTGGTGCAACAGTAAGTCCATAATTGCATCAATTTCTGTTTTGTTTTGGCTAGTAATTGCTCTGGTGTTGACATCGTGTACCCTCGCTTCCAATGTGGTTTCAGTTGCGTGCGCTTTTGTGGTTTGGCGCATTAATTCACGTTTATTCTCATTGTCTTGCTTAACTTGCTCAATATCTTGGCGCTGCTTCATGGCCAACTGTAAGGCCTGTAACTGTTGGGTAAGCTGTTGAACCTGTGCCTGTGCGTTCTTAATGGCCATTTGCGCTTGCGGTGGTATGTCGCTGTGTTCGTCAATGTTGGCCAACGGGTTAAGGGTTGCCAAACGGTCTGCAATAACTTCAGCACCGGGAAAGTCCATGTTCCTAAACACCAAGTCCGCAGCAGCGTTAAACAATTGTTCGTTGCCACTTAACAACGGCATCATGGCTTCAACGGCTTCTTGGCGCTTGCTGTTGTAGCCCGGCCCAGTTTCCATTACCACGTCATATTCGCCAACGGTTACGTCATTCAATACGCGCCCCACGGCATCTCTTTCGTTAATGGTAAGTAAGTCAGGTTTGCCGTCATCCCCAATAATGCGCATGGTGCGTTGGGTGTCATATATTTTAGGCATCATATTAAGAGTAATCTTACCCACTCGTGCAATAGACTTGGTCAGGTTGTCGTACAAGTCAAAGTTGGTTAGGTCAACCTGTTGCTGTTGGCCTTGTAGCGCCTTACCGCTTACGTTGCCCGGCACTTGTTGGCTAGGGTCGTAAATACCTATGATGGTGGCCATGTCCGCATTGATTTCTGCTGCGGCTGCCATTACCCCGGCTGGTGGTGGCTCAGGCTGTAAACGCTGTGGTGGGGGCGCTGGGTTGCCTTCAATGTCGGTTTGCTTGTAGGTTAGGTAAGCCATTGACTTAATGTTGGCTGCTGCCCAGTCAAGTTCGTGCCCTTCGTCTTGCCCTTCGGCCATAATCCACTTGGCTTTAGGTGCCAAGGCTACGCTTTCAGTCAGGCTAGTTACCCAGAAGTTATACATACGCTGCGCATCTTTAGCGTGGCGCACAATGCCAAACTTCTTGCGCTTGTCACCAATAACAATCTGGCGCCCGTACACCGGCACAATTGGTATGTCTGTGGTTACCCAGTCTTTTTCCTCTAGCACTTCAATAGCGGTTAGTTTCTTCCACTTGATAGTCTTTTTAACGCTTGGGCGCTCACCCACAATGGTTAGGCCTGAACGCTTAACGCGGTCAAAAAAGTCTTTGTCATCAGCAAAGCGTGCCCGGCCATCACTTAGTAAGTAAAGCGTTGCCTTTTCGCGCACGGTGTACCAGTATTCCGCAATGCGTATATCTTCTTTGGTAATCCATTCGCTTTGCGTGTCCCCGGTACCGCGCTGGGTAAAACTGGCTGTGTCTTGCGCATCAGGGTACATTTCCCTGAATACTTCCTTAGATACCATCATGGTAATAAGGCAACGCTCGGCATCCGAACCGTCAATGGCCACGCTGTTTGGGTCCCAGTAAACGGTGAACGGGTTTTCTACTGGGTCAATATATATTTCTTGGTCAAAACTGTCTTCGCTTTTGTAGCGGTGGTCAACGCGAATGAAGCCCCACCCAGCACGCACGGCAAAGTCGTAGGCTATGTCGTAGGCATTGTCTGCGTTGCTATTAACTTCAATGTGGCGCACCATGCCCTGAATAACTTTGGCTTCGGCAGCATCTTCTACCGTGTTGGTTGCGTGAACCTTAATGCGTGGGCGCTGTTGGCGTTGTTGGTTGGTTACTTGGCGGCAGTACCCGTCTAGCTTATTAATAGTAAGAACGGGGCGCGATTCCAAATTACGGCTATTTTGTAGGTCAACTGGCCATTGGTCACCACCGGAAGCAAACTTAAGGTCTTCCAGCGCTTCTTGCCGGTTCATGGTGTCGGCATCGTTGCAAAACTTTAGGAATTGCTTTGCTTCGTCAATAATCGGGTTGTAATCGCCGTCTTGGTAATCTGATGCCATTTTGTTCCTTTATTTATTTAGTTCTTCGTCATGCCAACCAAATTCATAAGGGTAGCCCTCAGATGAAAGTTCTTTGGCTTTTACAGTTTTTTTGACAATATCATAATCACCATTTAATACATTTTCCCCATGCCATTTGGCATAAGTTGGGCTTGTTGTCACCCAATCTCCATGATTTATATCTTTAATTCCACTTGGAACAGCTCTATAAACATCAATTTGAGCTTCTGGCTTTCCTTTAGCTTTTGTAGCGGCTCTATGCCATTCAAAATCAATCGGATGTTCTCCTATTCCATAGATTCTTCTTCCACTTAAAGAATAAACATCAGCAGGCATTATTTTAGATAAATCATCTAAAGTAGCGCCATAAACCTTTGCATTTGGGGCTACATGACTACCTTTATATTCAACAGTTCCAATTGGACTGTAAGAATTAGCCATAGTTCTAGCTAATTCTATAGTTTTTGGGCCTGTCAAAGGCTCTCTAGCAGCATCCGCCATTTGTTGATTAAAAGCACCAGCTCTATCGTTGGCATTGCCAACCATTTGCATAAAACTGTCAATTGGGTTAGATGCCGCATCGGACAACCTTCTTTTTAGGCTATCCGCAGCGCTATATATATCGGCAACTGTGGGCACAATAACTCCTTAAATTACGCCATCCAACTTTGGGGGTGAGCATATTGTATTTGCTTTGGCTTGCGTGGTCTAGTTTCTTGTACGCCCAACGCAATATAGCGGAAGGCATCTGCGCCGTGGGAATATTGGTCGTGAAGCGGGTTTTTACTGAACTGCTTTGTGTCTGGGTCTACGTCATATTTGTAGTGGCGTAAGCATTGTAGGCCGTCATAGCAGTTATCCCGGTCAAAATAACAGTTCCTAAACAATGTACGGGCTGCGTTAATGCTGTCCACCACGCTAGTTTTGGGAATAATCTTAGTCTTAAAACCGGCGTTACGCACTATTTCCTCAATGCTACGGCCATTAGAACCAATAGTTTTATTCTGCGCGTCATGAGGTAGCCAATGCGTGTCGTAGACGTAGCCAAAGGTTTGCAGCAAGGCAAGGTAATGGCTTATGGTTTGTTGGCTGTCTTCAATATACCTAATTAACCGTATTTCTTGGGCTATGAACTGAACTATCCAAATGGCCGTGCTGTCTGCCCAACCCAAATCCCAAACGGTGTAACAAGGCTTGGTAGGGTCGTAGCGCACTTTGGTAATGCGTTCTTCCAGTTCGGCCATTTGCATTTCACGGGCAAACACGGCACCGTCCACAGTCTGGCGGCATAACCCTTCCCATACGGTGTTGTAGGCTTCAGGGTCGCGGGATTGCAACGTGCGCCGTTCTAGGTCTAGCGTTTCAGGAAACCAAGGATTGTCGTTCCAGTTAATCTTTTGGACTATGGCGTTTTCTGGTTGGTGCTGAATAAACCGTTGGTAGGTAGCATCGCTTTCCAGTTCCGGGTTAAAAGAAACCCATATTTCGCTGCCTTCTTTACGGATGGTAGGTATAAGCACGTCCCAGCTACGGGCAGATACCGTTTGTGCTTCCTCCACCCAGCATACGTCAATACCTTCAAAACTCTTTACGTTGGCCACGTTGTTCTTCAGGCCTACAAAGTTAAATTCGCTGCCGTTTCTGCCCCGTATGGTGCGGTCAGTTATTTCGTAAAAGTCGGTTAGGCCTAAACTTACTATTTGGTCGCTAAGTAACTTGTGTACCGAATCCCGTATGGAAGTTTGGAATTCACGGGCGCATAGTATGCGTAATGGGTTCTTTGTGGCTAGTATTAACAAAGCACGGGCTATACCCCAAGACTTTGCGCCCCCGCGCCCACCCCAAAGCACTTTGTACCGACTTTTCTTAAATAAGCATTGCAGCTTAACGGGGAATTCAACTTCCGCTAGGTTGGCCATCTTTAAATACTATTTGGAAGCCTTCAATTGCTGAACCGTCAGGGTTGGCCAGTTTTGTAGTATTTGTTTCGCCCCAACCCATCTGGGCTTTTGTCCACCAGATCATAGCAGTCGTATCGCCCTTTTCAGCTTTATTAAACAAAGTCTGTGCAATTCTGGCTGATGCTTGCGCTTTACCTAAAGCCAATTCTGGCGCGTAATATTTGCGTAAAGTCTTATCGCTAATGCCAATCAGCGCCCCGATCTGCTCGTGCGGAAGACCTAGACCAGCAGCTCTTTTTGCCGTTTTTCTTAGTTCGTCATTTGGTTCGTGTTCAAGCATATTTTTATTGGGGGGAAATGTTTAGGACTATTTTATTACGTTTTAAATTCAAATGTTGCAGTAAGTCTTTCGTCTGACGTTGTGCCTTTTAATACACCTTTTGGGGACGGATGCGTTACTCTGCTAGGTTTCCGTGTCATTATCCAATTTTTTGATGTTTGCAAGCCATGAATAAAAGCAGGGGAACTTGTCACCAAAGTTATTCGCATTTTCTGTTTTTTGTACTTTTTAGCTATTTCAGTCATAAATCGTGATCCGATACCAATTCCTTGATAATCTGGCTTAACAACGATTCGATGTATGCGTTTCATGTTTTTAACAGATGGGTGAGGAAAATGCAATACTGAACACCAAGCAACGGGCTGATTTTCAATTTCGCAAATGTATTTGTGCGCTGCATTGTTGTGTTCATGACTCAAATAGTGAAAGTCCATGAATTGTGACCATTCTGACTGTTTGGCTTCCCTGATCTTACATTCAATGGGTGGTCGACAAAGTGACCTCCGAGAAAACTGCATCGTATTACAGTCAAAAACCCAATCAGGTTCTAACCATTGTTCAATGTCATAGTGGCAAGAAAGCGCTATAAACTGCTTATTTTGCTTCCTAATGAACTTTTGTATGGCAGCTGACCCTATACAAGCAACTTGTCTGTCAACGACTGAAGTGAATTCGTCATAAATAAATGGCTCTTTGCAGTTTAAGATCAATCTGGCCAATTCAGCTCTCATTTTTTGCCCATTTGACAGCACAGAAAATGGCTTTAGCCAGTCAGGGGGTGATGCAAAACCCACTTTGGATAGTATTTCTGTAATGTCTTTTGCTGAATGATCGCCAAAATCGTCAATGATTGACTGCCCAACCCATTCAAAACCCACAAAAAACTCATAATTTTTAAATATTTGCTTGGCAATCGTAGTTTTACCAGTTCCTGATGCCCCGACAATTAAGCCTATATTCCATTTTGTATCTTCAATAGGAATATTCACATCAAAAGTTTTAGTAACAACATCCATTTCACAGTCAAACATTGATTTGACTTTGTTTGCTTTGAATGAATCTGATGTTTTGGATTCAATTACAAACTTTGCACACGGCATTTGTACCCTTCAGTATTCAGTCTATTAAATATCTTTTCTTGTTCAGATTCGTCTTCACATTCAACAATAATATTAAATACTTCGTTGTAATTTTGAGCTTTTATATCGTCTTCTTCGTCCATTTCGTCAAACATTTTACCAAGCTCAATTTCGTCAAACCCTAGCAAAGTAATATCAAAATCATCATCAGATAACGCTTGAATTTCAATTTTTAATAATTCTTGTTCCCAATCAGCGTTTAATGCCAATTTATTGTCTGCAATGATTAATGCTTTTTTTTGTGTAGGCGTTAAATGATTGAGTTCAATAACGGGTACTTCTGACATTTCTAGCTTACGCGCTGCCAATAACCGGCCGTGCCCAGCAATAATACCTTTTTCGCCATCCACCAGTATTGGGTTCGTCCACCCAAATTCTTTTATGCTTGCAGCTATTTGGGCTACTTGCGCATCGGAATGTGTGCGTGAATTGTTGGCGTAAGGTATTAAGTCTTCAACTTTGTACTGTTGGACTTGCATCTGTTGGTTCGGCTTGTGCTGGTAATTGTTCGTTAGCCTGTTTTGTTAACTTTTGGATTAACAATTGCATATCACGCACTTTATGTTCTAGCGCGGTGATGATTAAGTTTACGTCTTGAACTTCGTGTTTGAAATTAAACATTATTTACCTTTCTTTTGTTTCTTGGCTGCTTCACGCTTTTCGCTGTATGCTATGGCCACGGCCTGTTTAACGGGTTTACCGGCTTTTACTTCGGTTTCAATGTTCTTTTTAAACGCTTCTTTTTTGATTGATTTAATTAACGGCATCTTCTGACTCCTCTATAAAACAAATGTCTTGCCATGATAATACTAATAACTTATCGTCACCATCTTTAAAGTTGTGGTATTTTAGATACTCGTCTTTGTAGTCTTTAGCCAACGTGCCGAAATATACCTTATCGCCTACTTTTAAACCTTCCTCGGCTGCTTCATCCCCCACGGCCACTACATACCCAACCGTGTCCACTTCGGCCGTTTGAACGTACAACGCGCTTTGTATGCGCGGTATTGGCTTAACAATTAGTTTGTCTTTTATGGGCTTCATATGCGGGTTACCTTTCTGGGGCGGCCACCCTTGTTTTTCTGTTTTTCTAGGGTTACAACTGGTATTTTTGCAAATTCTTCCTCTAATTCGGCATTTGCAACCAAGTTTTCTATTGTGTCTGGCAAGTCGTAATGGGCTAGGGCGTGCTCACCGCACCATTCGCTACCATGCCTATTTTGGTATACCGGGTACCTACGGCAACTTCCTATGTTTAACGTTGGGTTTTGTATAAAAAACCGGCAACTACTACAATCGCTCTTAGTCATTTCAAGTCCTTATTACTTGGTTTGATTAGAAGCGCCCCTTAGACCGTTATCTTTGGGGCGTTTCGCTTTTTACATATCTTGAACGTGGGGCATACGCTCGTGGCTGTAACAGTCGTGTTCTTTAGAACCTGTGTTGAATTCACCAGTACGGCCGTCATTCTTACCCATGTGGCTCATTTCACGGCTTCCGATGCCGTCCATTTTACCCATGCCAACGCCACCAACTAGCTTTGCCTTGCGCTCACCAGACATATCGCTAGATGTAGCGCCCATTGGTGCTTTAGCGCCAGTTACGCTAGGCACGCCTTTAAGGCTGTTTGGGCCTTTTTCGCTACCCATTTTTTCGCCTGTACGGTCACTAGACTTAGCGCCTTTTGGTAATTTCTCACCGCTTTCTGCTCTTGTTGAATACATGATAATCCTTAAAAATGTGTTTTCTTGCAAGAAAAACTACCGAAGTAGTCGTGCCATTTTATCCGATTATTCTTTATTTTCAACAAATATTTTATAGGCTATTACCACCCAAATGGCCAAAAGCGTAACTATTCCCCCAAGGCAAAGTATGCTAATTAATAAGGCTAGTTCAAGCATTTAGGCGTTCCAATAACTTATCGGCCATAGAAACGGCTATGTCTACCAGTTCTTCAGGTTCCCAATTTTCGTCAAGGGCTAGTGCTGCCAATAACCCTTGCAAGGCCATAGCGGCTATCATTGTGCGCATCTCATCCATTTTTAGTCAGTAAATTTACCGCCTTTAGTTTCTTACTGTTGCCGTCAAATATAAAATCAACGTTGTGATCACCGTAAATTGAAAACTTTAGGTAACCGCTAGAAGTTTGCTCAAATATTACGTTTGCAGATACGGCAAAGTCTTGGCTTTCTTGCCTAACCCGGTAAATACTGTTGGCATCCCACGTTGGTTTATCGCAAGCCACCCATTCGGTATATATCTTTTGTTCAATTAGAGCGCCATCTGCCCATTTTTTAATCAATTCTGCGTGTTTGTGTTTCATGTGTTTTTTTCCTTTAATGCCTGTTCAACCGCTTTTATGACGTCAATCAATGGCCTTTGAGCACTTAACTGCCATTCAGCTATTGCTGCAATTTGGTCAACTGTCAACCCTACCCATTCTTTATTCTTAGCGTTTGCTTTTGCATATGCTTCGCCAAACTTATAACCACTATGGTAACCAAGACGATATATTCCGTTTTCTGTTAAAGGCTCATCCTGCTCTTGCTTTACTTCTTTAGTCATGTGTTTTCCTTAAAACATTGCTGACCGTTTGGGCATACATTGAACATCAATAATAATGTCCGTCATAAACCCGCTGACTATGCGTTTGCTCATTACCGGCACGGCACGCATACCGCCTTGTTCGCACTCAATAGATGCCTGTATAACTTCGTTACGGCTCATCTGCTGGACTTGTGGGTCTACCCGCACCGGAACTACCGGCGGTGTAGTGTAGGTTTGCTGTGGTGGTGTTTCTAGCCTTGGCGCCTGTGTGGCACACCCAGCTAACAATAAAGGTATTAGGTACTTCATACTGCCCTCACTACGCGTTGGTTTCTGCCTGAAAAACCCCGGCGCTTTTCGCCCGTGTCAACAATTAAGCCTTTTCTTAGCAAAGTGTTAAACCGGGGGGTTATTGAACTAACCCTGATGTGGGGTAGCGCGTTTTCTATGTCTTGGGATATACACCCTTCTGGGAAGGCTTTAATAGCATCTAAAACCACTTGTTCTAGCTTGCTTACGTCTACCGTACCGGCAGCTTCTTTAGACGTTTCTGGGTCTGTTTTACGGGCAAATGCCATTAGGCTGTCAGGGAAGTAACTTTTAATGGTTTGGTGTATGTCAAAATTTCTCATTATGTTTCCTTAATTTATCTTAATGTGTCAGGTTGGGCGGTTCGCATAAAGCAGCGTTTCTACACTTGTACAAATTCCCTACGGCGCTAACCCGTATTACCGCCCAAATTTTAAAACCCAATATCGTCATCCTTAAATATTTCTTTTGGTCTTGGTTCGTTGATGTAACACCAACCATCCCAACCGCCTTCTTTTAGCGGTATGTTGTCAATTTTCAACATCGGGCCGTTCTTGGTTTCAATAATAGACCCTACACGCTGGTAACGGTTCTTGGCTTCACCGGCTGCGTTTGTGTACTTACCCACAATACAACTTATTTCACTTATAACTTTAGACATTTAATTTCCTTAACTGATTTACATTGGCTTCAACATCCATTAAGAACTGGATTACTTCCTTTTCTAGCATAGCAACGTAGGGCGGGTCATATTCCACGCGCTTAATGAATAGTTGTAGGTTTTCAGGCATACGCGGGTCAAAGCTAACAAAGTCGCACCATTGGCGCCCAGCGCAAGCCATTTGCCATTGCATTTGCGTAATGTACTTTGTTGGCACCTGTTGGCTAAGTAAGGTTTCGATGTGCGTGGCCGTGTTAGGGCATTTTATTTCTAGCATACCAAATAAACCCACCAAACCGTCCGGGCTTGCACCTGAATTTTCTATGCTTGGGTGGTCAACAAAGCCTACTTGGTCAACCATTTCACCGGTTTTAACTTCGTATGCTGCGCGTGCCAATGGTTCTGTTTCTGTTCCCCATTGCATTGCAGCATTAGTAAATGATTCTGCAACTTTGCCAGTTAAACGTTCGCAAACCAATTGCGCTGCGTAGTTTGCCCGGCTAGTGGAATAACCTGTTTTGGTTTTGGCAATAATATCCGCTATGCGTGAACCTGTTGCCTTACCCAAACGTGCTGCAAACCATTCTGGCGTGCCTTGTTCTATTTCGCTCATGACTTTTCCTTATATTTTCTGTTAACACGGTCTGCTTCAATAAGCATTTCAATTACATCGGTTATGGGTATTTCTAAAAAATCGGTTACGCTAGACAATGTATCTACCAATGATAAAACGCTGTTTTTAAAACTTACCCCTACAAACACATCCATAATTTCGTCATGTAGTTGTTCTAGTGTTTTTTCTTTAGGTTTCTTAGCCATTATTTATTTCCCTTGCTTTCATCATTTCATCTGCATATATGTAAGCACGAGCACAGACTTTTTCTGGCTCACCCCACCCTATACATTCAGGTAAAGCAATACCTGCAAACCAGTCTCTTAAATCCATGCCTGTATTAGTGCAGATAGCAATGTCACCATCTATTGTTTTTTCATATATATGTGGAAATGCTTTCATTATTTAGTCTCCAATTTTTTCTTCATTTTGTCTTTAACAGCAATTATTTTTAACTGCCATTCTTTGTCACCGTTACTGGCTGAAATAGCTTTTACAAAGTTTTTTTGTAACGCTTCTAAGTCTGCTGAATCTGCTATTGCTGCCAACCAGTCTGCCATTTCTGATTCGTTAACGTCAGACTTTTCCTTTTTACGGCTTGCTGCGTTACCGTCATCATCTTCTGGGGCAATACCGCAAGCAGTCATTAGGGAATATCTACGGGCGTATGTCAACGCTGAACCGTAACCTTGTGGGTCTTGGCGTGATGCCGGAACGTGCAAAATGCCGTTGGCCATACTTTCACCGCTTTCGTGAACAAATATAGTTTCAATAGCAACGCCACCTTCGCTTGGATGCATTTTCTGCATTAAAGCTATGCCGTTGGCGTTTAACGCATCTATAACCGCTTCTACGCAAGCAGACAAGTCTGCGTAACGGCTTTTAAAGTGTGGGTTGGTTGCGGTTTTAAGCGCTGGGCCAAACTGTTGTTGTGCTTTAACAAATGCTGTGCTGACTAATTTCATATAACCCCCAATAAAATAGAACCAAATACAAGTACGCTAATAATGATGCAAGCCACAATTACTAGCTTGTCTTCTTTATCAAATGGGCGATCAAAATTAGCTTCTGGCGCTTCAGGGAAGGCTTCGGCTAAAGTACGGGGGAATTTTTTGGTGGTCGGGTTTATGTTGCCCTTGGTGAATTTAATTGTCATGGTATTTCCTTAATTAATAAAAAATACCAACTTTAGCCATTTCTTCGTTAGAAATACCAGCTTCTGCCATTCTTAAACCCACTACTTGGGCAAATACTGAACACATTTCGGCCCAAAATTCTTCTGAATTATCATTAATATGGCCACAATTTTCAGCATCAACGCACATATCTGTAAATTTAATTCCGTATACAGAATTAACTTTTTCTGTCATTTCTTTATATTTTCTGTAATTTAACATTTTGTTTCCTTAAAAGACCCTTATGCGTTGCGCTAGGGCATAGGTAGTAATGTAAGCCATTTCTTACTGATTTACAACAAAACCTAAAAATATTTTTAAAAGTGTGGCTTTTTTGTAAGTTTTGTCTTACCATTACAACATGGAAAAAGAAAAATTAATCAAATTAGCTGGTTCGGCAAGCAAATTGGCCAAGTTATTAGGTGTGAAACGCCAAAGCGTACACAAATGGGTAACTGTGCCTAAAGGCCGTATTTGGCAATTGATGGTTTTGAAGCCTGAATGGTTTAATGAATTACAGTAGAATAAATTTGAACAAGGCTAGGTTTGAAGTCATGAGCAAACCGAAAAGCGCACCTACCCGCTTGCCTTTGTTTCTTTTCTTGGTAGGGTTTTAAGGTACGGTATGCACTATTATCAATTTCACATTGGGGATTACAAAACCCATACGCACCATTTAAGTTTGATGGAAGATTTGGCTTTTCGCCGACTTCTAGACCATTATTATTTACACGAAGCACCAATTAGGCAGCGGGATATTTCCCGGCAAATTGGCATGCGCGAAAACGAACAAGAAGTTTTGTCGGTGCTTAACGAATTTTTTATAGATACCCCTGAAGGCTACATAAACCCTCGCGCAGACGCTGAAATAGCCAAGTTCAAGGCTTTTTCTGAATCTGGGAAACGTGGCGCTGAAAAACGGTGGAATAGCCCCCCCATAGGCACCCCATTGGCACCCCATAGCCCCCCTAATGCCACCCCAATAGCAACCAATAACCATAAACCAATAACCAATAACCATATAAAAATACAAGCGCCTGAAGGCGTAACACCGGAAACGTGGAAAAGTTTTTTAGACCAACGCAAGTTGTCTAGGGCAACCGTTTCAGAAACTGTAATCAAATCTATACAACGCGAAGCTGACAAAGCTGGTTGGCCATTAGAACAAGTCTTAACTGAAATTGTGGCTAGGGGTTGGCGTAGTTTTAAAGCCGAATGGGTTAAAGACAAAGGCTTAAGCAAAACTGGCCAAATGAATCAAAACGTAATGTCCGGGTTAACCCGTGGTTTAGTAGGGGGTGGCTTAAATGTCAAACTTATTAATAATTAACCCTGTATCACTAGAAGACGGCCTAGACTACGTTTTTGCGAAAATGGGGGCTATATATGGGGCATCATTCAATCGCGCGTTTGAAGGCCTAGAACCGGCCTTTGTGCGCCAAGTTTGGTCAGAAGAAATTGGGCAATACTTAAAGAGCAAAGAAATATTAGACCATGCTTTACGAAATATGCACCCTGACTACCCGCCCAGCGCTTTAAAGTTTCGGGATTTATGTAAAGGTTCTAAAGATATTTTTGACCTAGAAACACGAAGTGGCATAGAAAAATTGGCTGAAAAAATGGGTAGCCAAAAATGGGATGAAATGGTGCAATGGTCAAGGTATAAAGGTTTAATTCTTGAAGAAGCTGAACGTAGGGGGTTAATATGACTTTTAAAACTATTTGGCAACCCGTACCCAAGTGGGAAGTACCCGTCAAAAGCCTAGAACGGGCTAAATACCCCAAGCGCAAGGATGAATTAAAGCGCGAACGGGTTAACCAAAACGAAACACGCAAGTGGATATTTAATGTTTGACTGGGATGCTGAATACGCTTCAATCGTTAAGTTCTACGCAGAACTGGCGTTGGCGCCCGGTTTTCGTGAATACACGCGCGAAATGGTTAAGGAAAAGATGAAAGACCCGGCATTGAAAAACTTAGGCAACGATGTGGCAGCAAAAATAAAGGAACTAGAAAATGACACAAAAGGAAATTAACTACTATGACTTACGCCAATGGGAATACTTCTACCTTTCCTTGGCTTACGGTTGCACGGACGAAGTTTTGCAATGGATGTACCTTTTCGATGCTGCAATATTTCAGTACGATGCTGACCAGCTTATGTTTACCAAACTAAACCCCAAAGGAATGTATGCGCCACGCGGCTAGGGTAGACGCCAACCAAGCCGTGATAGTGGACGCGTTACGCAAAGCCGGGGCTTACGTTTGGATTATTGGCCTACCCGTTGACCTTTTGGTGGGCTACAAAGGTCATACTTACTTGGTGGAAGTAAAAATAGACGCTAAAAGCCGTTTAACCAAGTTACAAGCCGATTTCTTTGAAAATTGGTGCGGTGGTACGCTTTGCCGGGTAGACGGCGTAGAAGCCGCTTTAAGGATGATATGCAATATAAATTAACCACCCCGGAACAAGGCGCTACGCTACTGAAAAGCCTGTGGCCAAAGATGAAGGCTGCCATTGAATCGGGTAAAACCCTAATACTTTCGGTGGAAGCTGAAAACCGTAGCGATGAGCAAAACAAGAAGTACCACGCCATTATTGCGGAAATAGCCAAACAAGCGCAACACATGGGGGCGCGTTGGGAAGCGGAGAGTTGGAAGCGGTTTTTAATAGACCAATTTGCCACGGAAACGGGGCTACAAGGCGGTAAAGTGGTTCCAAGCCTTGATGGTGCTAGGGTAGTGCAATTAGGGCTACAAAGCCGTAAATTCACGCGGGAACAAGGGTCTGAATTTATAGAATGGTTATTAGCATGGGCAGCAGAAAAAGGAATAGAAATTAAGGGGCAAGAATGAATTTTAATCAAGGCAAATTAGCAGATAGTCTTGTTGAAGAAATGTTAGAGTTAGTCCACAAGTACGATGAAACGCTTTACATGGCAACAGTTATTGGGTGCGTAGAGTTAGTAAGGCAACAATTAATTATTGATGCTATGGAGAATGAAGATGACTAAAGAAGAAATAATTGAATTAGCTAGGCAATCTGGATTTACACGACATTGGGAGTATGAAAAATGTTTAGTTTGCAATCCAGATAGTCTTTATCATTTTGCCAAACTAATAGCAGAAAAAGAACGT
>Ga0214173_100024_pt1 | contig 29897 bp, 41 predicted proteins | sample TroBogEpilimnion_34_FD_153011 | JGI IMG/M metagenome (GOLD analysis project Ga0214173, IMG submission 153011) | Freshwater microbial communities from Trout Bog Lake, WI - 25JUL2007 epilimnion | ecosystem: Environmental > Aquatic > Freshwater > Lake > Epilimnion/Euphotic zone | place: Trout Bog... | reverse complement strand
CAATTTGTTGTTGCGTATTACCCATCAAACTGGGACAGAAAAACGGCAGTATCTTTAATGAACGACTACGAAAAATACCTCAAGGAGAAGAACACATGATTAGAAAAGACATACAAAAAGCATGGAACATGATGTCTATGCATAACAGTGAATTGTTGTTGGAGAACTATGAGCTGAAGGAGCGCATCAATAAATTAGAAGCACAACTATTTAAAAGAACATTTTGGGGGTACATCAAATGTTGGTGGGTTAATAGGAGGGTGTTATGACTGAAGAAGACGAAGAGTTCGAGCGCATCGAACGAGAGCAACAAAGAATAATTGAAACACAACAGGCATTGCGTGAAGAGATGAGACTGGCCAATAAATATTTTGACCTTGCTTACGACAACTTCAAGCGCAACCAAGTACTTGAAGAGGTGGCACAAGAGTTTGATAAGTTAAAGAATTTTGGTGATACGTCACAATCGTTCGCAGCATTTGTAAGGGGAATGAAGAAATGAAACAGGCAAGAATGGCATTTGAGAATTACATGGCTACCAAGGGCAGAGACATCTCTGAGTACTGGACTGGTCATCGATATTCAAACACAAACATCAATACAAAGTGGAGTTACTTCCTACTGGGTTGGACAATGAATCAAGGAAAATAAATGATAAATATAAGTGAAATCAACGTAGCAGAAAGCTATCAGGCTAGAACAGAGATCAATAGTGATGATGTGGATAAGTATGCAGAGCAGATGTTATTGGGTGAGGTTTTCCCTCCAATAGTTCTGTTTAACGTAGGCGGTAAGCTCCTTATTGCTGACGGTTGGCATCGATACTATGCCAATAAAAAGAACAACAAGACTAGGATTGACGCAGACATTCGCAAGGGTGAGTACAGGGACTATAAGTTTTACTGCTGGTTTGCTAACCCAAACAACAAGCATGGCAGACCGCCAACGAATGCTGACAAGCTGAAGATTCTCAAGGATTGCTTGGAAGACTTTGAGGTATCTCTATGGCCTGATGTTGAGATTGCTAGAAAGCTTGGCTTTGCCCATACTTTTGTGAGCAAGTACAGAGAGAAGCCAGCAGAAATTGTTGTGACCAAGAAAGATGGAACGACATACAAGCGCAAGTCAACTTCTGCAAAGCCTCCAAAAGAGATTGAGCCTCCATTGGTTTCTACGCCCAAGGTAGAAGAAAAGAATGCCGAGGTCATAGACTATTTGACTCAAGAGAACGAGTCGCTGCGTGATCAGTTGGCTTTGGCAAGCGTACCTGAAGAGGGTCGTGATCTAGCAAAGGAAACGATTGAGGGATTGCGTGAAGAGATACGTTTGTTGCAGATTGACAATACGTCACTCAGGGCCAGTCGGGATAAGTTTCAAGCTGAGAATGCTCAGTTGAAGCGCCAGATTGTTATGCTCAACAAAAAGATCAAAAGCTTAGAGTAAGTAATGCTCAAGCCAACGAGCAAAAGTGTTGGCAGCGGAGAATTAAATGGGATTAAATCTTAGGCCGTACCAGGTCGAAACACTTGATGCTTTGCGTAAAGGGTTTCTTGAAGGTAATAAAAGTCAAATCTTGTATGCCCCTACGGGGGCTGGCAAGACTGAAATGGCAATAGCTTTGTTGGAGGCCACAAGGGCAAAAGGCAACCGTGCAGCAATGTTACTGGACCGTATTGTTCTTTGTGATCAAACATCACAAAGGCTGGAAAAGTATGACATTGATCATGGTGTCTTGCAGTCTGGTCATTGGCGGTATCGTCCTGATGAGTTGATACAAGTTTGTTCTGCTCAGACGCTGGAAAAGCGTGGGCAGTTTCCAGGCTTGAATCTTCTCATTGTGGATGAGTGTCATCAGACCAGGGAGCAAACTGTTCAGTTCATCAAGGATAATCCGAGCGTGCGCGTAATTGGTTTGTCGGCCACTCCATTCACGAAGGGCCTGGCACACACTTACTCGAATGTGATTTCAACAGTAACGACTAAGCAGCTGGTGGACCAGGAAGTGTTGGTTCCGTTGCGTGTGTTTATTGCAAAAGAGATCAACATGGAGGGCGCCAAAAAAGTAGCGGGTGAGTGGTCCCAGGCCGAGGTTACCAAACGCGGGAAGGTTATTACTGGTGATATCGTCAATGAGTGGATTAAAAAAACACACGAAATATTTGGCGGGCCGCGTAAAACAATTGTTTTTTGTTCTGGTGTAGCGCACGGCACGGACCTAGCTAGGTCTTTTGCTGAGCAGGGATATAACTTTATTTCTATTAGCTACCAGGATGAGGATCAGTTTAAAAAAGATGTGATTGAAGATTTTGCTAAGCCTGATACTGCAATACACGGGCTCATAGCTACTGACATTTTGACCAAGGGGTTTGACGTTCCTGATGTAATGATTGGGGTATCGGCTCGACCATTCTCCAAGTCTTTGTCTTCTCACATCCAACAGATGGGTCGGGTTATGCGGTCATACCCTGATAAAAAGTTTGCTCTGTGGCTAGATCATTCGGGTAACTATCTCAGGTTCCGCGAGGATTGGGAGGACGTTTACGCGAATGGAGTTCATGAGTTGGATGATGGCGCAGAGAAAACCAAGCCAGAGCCAACAGAAAAAGAGAAAACCGATTCTAAATGCCCAAAGTGTGAGGCTTATTTTCCCAAGTACATGGATGTTTGCGCGAATTGCGGCCATGTTCGTGAAAGGCGTAACACTGTGGAGGCGGTTCCTGGAGAGATGGAAGAGATAAGCACAACCATGACTCGCGAAAATAAACAGCTGTGGTGGTCTATGTTGCAATATTATGTTCAGTACAGCGGCTGGAAAGTTGGAAGGGCTGCGAACGTCTACAAGGAAAAGTTCGGGGTCTGGCCTAGGGGATTGGACGATACAGTTGTAATCCCTAATGCAGAGATAAAGAAGTTTATTGACGATGGTATCAAGAGATACATTAGACAGATTAAAAGGATGCGGTAATGGAGTTAGTTGAATTTTGCAGGGCTCATGGGGTATTGATTGATGCCCCTCCACCAATTGGTGTGTGGAAAAGATATCCAACTGAGGATCATCCCAGGTCCAGGAATGGTGCTGTTAAATACATGGGGACTCATGCCTTTGTGCAAAATCATGCACTGGACCAGGCTGTTTCCGTTTGGAAGCCTGAGTCTGTAGCTGATATTGATCGCAGAAAATTTGAGTATCTGGTCAAGCGTGAGGCTGAAAATACTTTAAAGCTGCAGGCTGATGCGGCCAAGCGTGCCGCTGGTATATTGAATGAGTGTCAATTCGCGCATCATCCTTACCTTAAATCTAAGGGATTTGCTGATGAGTCTGGGTATGTTTATTTGCACCCGAGCGATGGCCAGGTATTGGTTATTCCAATGCGCGCGGACGGTCATTTGATCGGTGCTCAATTGATTGACAAGCGTGGGTCTAAAAAGTTTTTATACGGGCAAAAAAGCGCCGGGTCTGAATTTGTATTTGACAACAAAGGCGAACATTTTTTTTGTGAGGGTTACGCGACCGCGCTAAGCGTGAGGCTTGCCTTAAAAAGCGCGCGGATTAGATACACAATTCATGTTTGTTTTTCTGCTCATAATTTGCTGAAGCTGGCCCAAAAATATAAGCGTGGGTTTGTCATATCCGACAATGATGAATCAGGCACTGGGGAAAGCGTGGCCCAGCGCACCGGTTTACCTTATTGGATTAGCGAAATAACCGGGGAGGATGGTAACGACTACCACCAGCGCGCCGGTATATTTAGATTTTCTCAAACCCTTTTAGGATTAATCCAAGGGCGTAAAGTGTAAGCCATGCGGCCAGGGTAGCTATAAAGCGGGCCCCGGCCGCGGCTTGGTGTTCGCGTTGTGCCTGGGTCCTCATTGCAGCTGCTCTTTTAATGTTTTGTGCAGCTGCTCTATCAATTCATTGTTGATAGTAATCAATTGATTAGCCCTTATTAAATCCTCCCGGTCCAGGGCGCCCAGCGCGTCAATGTTGTTATCGTGTATCTCGTGCAATAAGTCGGTTATTTTGTCCATGTTTTCCCCTTATAGGTCCAATACATCGGCGCGGGCCTGTTCGTGCTCGGCGCTGCTTTTAAATACTTGGCCACAATCCAAGCACACAATCCGGGAATAGTTTTCCGTTTTAATCCACCCGTGCGAGCATTGGCCGCGTTTAAGGGCCTGGGCGGCCCGGCGTGCGGTTTGCTCCAGGGCGTGAGTTAATAGGTCGGCATTGTTTAAGTAATCCATTGTTTTAAATCCTTTAAGTTAAATTGTGCAGCATCCACAGCAGGGCGCATCGATACAGCGGCCGCGGGTGTTGCGTATAAAGTACTGGGGGCGGCCTTCGTTGTACGTTATGACTAATCCAGGCGGCGCCAGGAAAGCCCGGCGGGTTTTGGTGTCGTAATTGATGGCGGCCCCGGCCTGGAAGGCCGCGCCGGTTTTGCTGCAGCGGCCGGGGTATTTGGCGCGTATTGTTTTAATCATGGTTTACCCTTTCATAATTGGGATAACGCGGCGGGCGCGCTGGTCGGTTAATTTTGCGCGGGTCCCGTGCGCTCTGAATCCGATAATCGTTTTTCTGTCGGCCTTTTGGCACAGCTGGCACACTGCGCAGGTCATATACTCTTTAACTTGGGCCGGGCATACAGTAATTGAGCGGCCCTGGGGTGTAGTGGTGTGCTGTGGCGTATCACTGGGGACAATGCACACAGTCGGCAGGCCGGTGGCGGCCAGGGTGTCGGCCTCTCCAGCATCATCGGCGGATAGGTTAATAGTAAAGCCCCACAAATTGGCGTAGGTAATCCACTGCAGGGCCTGCGGTGTTTTTTTGTGGGTGTATGTAAACCCGCGGCGTCCAATATTCGCGCGGACAATTTCACCCAGGGCGGCCGGGTCCACAGTTTCACCGGCGCCGGGTAAATCCCCGGCAACATTGTGGCGCCACAGCTGGCCCGGTTTCATGTTTTCAATTTGTTTAATAAGTGCCTGGATATCTACGCCGCGGCTTGGGACCTTGTTCCAATTAAGCCGGGTAAAATAGTCTTCACCATAACAATCGGCCAAGTAATGCGGGCAGCTGGGCGGGCATGTGCCGCGTTCGCTGTAGGTGGTTGGGATTGGTCCGGTTTTACGGTTTTCTGATTTGTTAATGTAATGGTATTTCATGCGTTTTCACCTTGGTGGACGATGCAAAATCCTAAGATGGCCGTGGCCAGCGGGAACAGTGCGGGGATTGATAAGCCGATAAAAATCAAATAACCGGCGAGGAAAGTTAAAAGAAAAGAGAAAATTAGAATTAGAGTATCCATGTTATGCGGCCTTAAAGTATTGGGGGATTAAAGCGGCCAGGCGTTCCAGCTGCTGCTTTTTGTTTTGGCGGTGCTGTGCGGCCTTTTGGGTTTTCCTGGCCAAGTGTTCGCGGCAGCGGTCGCGCCAGGTCTTGGCGTATCCGGTGGGATTGGGGGCCAGCTGGTCCAGTTTGTTGAGCATTCGCGCGGGCATATCGTAATAATGCGGCCCCATATCCTCGGCCATGTCTTTGAAGGCGAATTCAACCAGGTCGGGGCGATAACTAGCGCGGCGCTCGGTTAGGACCACCATCCCATAGAAGTGAGCGTTCCCGGTCGGTGTGGTCATTTTCATAATAGCGTAATAAGTGCTCCCGGTTATACTGTGATCGATTATTTCCCAGCGCGTGCCTTGGGCGCTGTTCTGGTTTAATTCGCGGCGCAGCACGTCCGCGGTTTTTTCGTTTCGGTCGATTGTGTAAGAGGTCCATCCCATGATTAGTTATCCTTTTTGGTTAGTTGCCGGGCGAAGTGTTGCCCCATAAGCCCACAGCATGGGCTTATAGAATTCACTTAAGCGGCTTAAACTGTGAGTGCTGGTTAATTTCCTGCTGGGTTACTTGCTGGGCGGCCTTGATTCGGTTAATCGATTCCTGCAGCTGCTCGGTTGTTTTTACGCTGGCGGCGTCAATGATTAACGATTTGTCGATTTTGTAATACTTGCCAGGTTTGAGCTGCTTTGTAGCTAAGGCTATGTATTTTGATTTGAGGTTTTCATGGTGCATAAATGCTGCGATGCTGCTGATTGTGTCAATTGTTAAATCGTTCATGGTTAGGTCCTTTCAATAAATGATGGGGAAAGCGGGAAGGGGTGTATTTTCAGCAGCTGCTTGTAATTCGGTTTTGAGGTCGTAATCCTCAACGCGGTAATCCATCTCTCCCAAGTCATAGGATTTGAGGATTGCTACCGGCGTGAAGTTAACATTAGCTGGCAGCGTGGCGTCAATGTAGCGGTCGATATCGACCATCACAATGCGGCCATCATCTAATAGAGCAGCGCCAATACGCTGGCCCTTGTCGCTGTATGTGCGGCCGGTGTTAAAGAAAAGTTTTTTCATGTGCTGCCCTTTCGTGTAGTGCGTTGTAGATAATTGCGGAAAGCTGTAAGATAGTGCAATCATTTACAACTGTCAAGCTAGGGGAAACCCTTAGTTTGTGTAAATAGTTTGTAAAGCTTGGAAAGTTTGCCGGGTAACTTGGCGCCTGGTAATTGGTTAATCGGTGCAGGGGTGTTGCGGTTTTCCCTTTTGTTCCCCTATAATCGGGGCCTGGATTAACGAACCGAATAGGTGAGTAGTTATGTTGACCAAATCAGAGATAAGCGAAGCACTAGACCAAATACCCGTTTCATCAATAATGAATAAACAAAGGGAAAAACAACTCACACCAAAACAAAAGCGTTTTGTTAAAGAGATAGCGATTAATGGTGAGAGTAAGAGCGCAGCATACCGGAAAGCGTATAACACCAAGGCAAAACCCAGCGTTGTCGGCGCGGACGCGCAAAAGCTTAGTCGAAATCCTTTAATAGCCCTTGAGATAGAGCGCGTTCGCCTGGCGGTTGAGAGGTTGGAATATCGTTCCCCCGGACATTTAAAGGCGCTCGTGGTGGATTCGCTCACAGCTGTACTACTGGACGATGGCGCGCGCCACAGCGACATTATCAATGCGGCCAAGGTCATTGGGTCTATTTCCGGTGTAGATATGTTTAAAGAGCAGGCCCAGGAAAGCCGTGCAGTTAGCAGCACTTCAGCGCGAGACAATCTATTGGGTGAACTTAAACGCCTGCTCAAACGCGACACAGCGGACGTTGTGGACGTTGAGGCCCACACCCTTTTGGAGGAGCTGGCTGGCGCACCCCACCCAGGGGCCACCCCCCCAATCGAGCCGAAGGAGTCCCATGATTCGGTGCATAGTGTTCCACACAAACAACCACCAGAAAATTTGAGCACCCCCAAAAACCCTAATGAAATCAATGAGTTAAGATCTGAGTCCGACTCAGATGTCCCCCACCCCTCTGAAAATGCCGTGGAACATACTGTGGATAACTTTATGGAAACACCCACCGTTGATGAAAGTGATGGGTTCCATAGATGACCCCGGCACAGAGTGAGGTATATCAGATTATTAGGGAGTATTGGGCTCGGTATTACTGTGCGCCGTCTTATCGGGATATAGCGAGGATAAGGGGTAAGAATGGGTTGGGTAATATTGGGAAGATTATTACGAGGCTGGAGAAGTTGGGTGCGGTGAAGAGGAGGAAGGGGAGTAGATCTGTTCGGCCTAGTGACTTGAGGTATAAGGATATATGAAGAAGGGCATACAGAATGAAGTTAGATGAATTGTTAGAGGCTATGCCTGAGGATCAGTATTTGGAGTTCATGGAAAAGGTGAGGAGTTTCCGTGAGGCGGTGGAGAGGGAGAAGGCGCAAGAGAAGTTTATGGATTATGTGAAGATGATGTGGCCTGGTTTTGTTGCGGGTCGGCATCATGCTGTGATGGCGAAGAAGTTTGAGGCGATTGCTAGGGGAGAGAGTAAGCGGTTGATTATCAATATGGCTCCTAGGCATACGAAATCTGAGTTTGCGAGTTATTTGTTGCCGTCATGGTTTTTGGGTAAGTTTCCCAATAAGAAGGTGATTCAGTGTTCGAATACTGCGGAACTTGCCGTGGGATTTGGACGGAAGGTTAGGAACTTGGTGGGGAGTGAGCAGTATAAGACTGTGTTTCCTGAAGTGAATTTGAGGCAAGATAGTAAGGCGGCGGGTAGGTGGAGTACCAATAAGAATGGCGAATATTTTGCGATTGGTGTTGGGGGAACGGTAACGGGTAAGGGTGCTGACTTGCTTATTATTGATGATCCGCATAGTGAGCAAGAGGCGGCGTTAGGGGATCCGAGTGTATTTGATCGGGTGTATGAGTGGTATACGTCTGGGCCGAGGCAGCGTTTGCAGCCTGGTGGTTCTATTGTAGTTGTGATGACGAGATGGTCAGAGAGGGATTTGACTGGTCGGATTATCAAGGATGCGTTGGGTAGGGATAAGGGGGAAGAGTGGGAGGTGATTGAGTTGCCTGCCATTATGCCGAGTGGGAATCCGTTGTGGCCAGAGTTTTGGAGTTTGAGTGAGTTGTCGGCGTTGAGGGAAGAGTTGCCGCCGATGAAGTGGAATGCTCAGTACCAGCAGCAACCTACAGGTGAAGAGGGGGCGTTGGTGAAGAGGGATTGGTGGAAGGTATGGGAGAGTGATACGCCTCCTCCATGTGAGTTTATTATTCAGAGTTGGGATACTGCGTTTACGAAAAATGAAAGGAGTGACTATTCTGCGTGTACGACTTGGGGGATATTTAATCTGAACGAGGATCCTAATAATAAGAACATTATTTTGTTGGATGCGTTCAAGAAGAGGATGGAGTTTCCTGAGTTAAAGCAGACGGCATATGAGTTTTATAAGGAGTGGCAACCTGATTCGTTTGTGATTGAGGCGAAGGCGGCGGGTAGTCCGTTGATTTTTGAATTGAGGCAGATGGGTATTGTGGTGACGGAATATACGCCGAGTAGGGGAAATGACAAGTTTGTGAGGCTGAATAGCGTGACGGATTTGTTCAAGTCGGGTAAAGTATGGTGTCCTGACACTAGGTGGGCGAGCGAGGTGGTTGAGGAGATGGCAGCGTTTCCGAATGGGGATCACGATGACTTGGTGGACAGTTCTGTTCAGGCATTGATCAGATTTAGGCAAGGTGGATTCTTAAGGTTGCAGACGGATGAAGAAGATGAACCTAGGGATTTTCGTAGAAGACACGTTTATTATTAAGGATTGATATGATTGACAACGCACTATACCAAGCGCCTCAAGGGATTGAGAGTTTGCAAGATGGGCCAGATATTGAGATTGAAATCGTAAACCCAGAGGGGGTGAAGATTGGCATGGATGGTGTGGAGATTGATCTGGAGCCAGAGGAGGATCATGGTGAGGAGAGCTTTGATTCCAATTTGGCTGAGTACATGAGCGAGAACGAGCTGATGAGTATTGGCTCGGATTTGGTTTCCGATGTTGAGGGAGATATCAATTCTAGGAAAGACTGGGTTGAGATGTTGGTCAAGGGCTTAGAAGTTCTTGGCATGAAGTATGAGGAGAGGACTGAGCCTTGGAATGGAGCGTGTGGTGTTTTCTCTACAGTACTGACTGAAGCCGCGGTGAGGTTTCAAAGTGAGACGATCATTGAGACGTTTCCAGCACAGGGGCCTGTGAAGACTCAGATCATTGGTGCGATTGATAAGCTGAAGGAAGATGCAGCTGATCGAGTTGCTGAGGACATGAATTATGAGTTGACGGATGGAATGCCTGAGTACCGTCCTGAGCATGAGAGGATGTTGTTTAACTTGGGGTTGGCTGGTAGTGCTTTTAAGAAGGTTTACTTTGATCCATCACTAGGAAGACAGACCAGTATCTTTGTGCCAGCGGAAGAAGTGATTATTCCTTATGGCTCTAGCGGAGCTAGGACTGCTGAGCGTGTGACTCACATTATGAGGAAGACCAAGAATGATTTGCGTAAGTTGCAGGTCGCTGGTTTTTATAGAGATATAGAGTTAGGGGAGCCAGTACAGACATATACGGATGTAGAGAAGAAGAAGGCTGAAGAGCAAGGGTACTCTGTGACTGATGATGACAGATATCAGTTGATGGAGGTGCAGGTTGATATAGATTTACCGGGATATGAAGATGAAGATGGCATAGCAAGACCATACATTATTACGATTGATAGAGGTACAAACAATGTTTTATCTATTTACAGAAATTGGAAAGAGGGCGATGAGCTTATGCTCAAGCGTCAGCACTTTGTTCAATATGATTATGTACCTGGCTTTGGTGCTTACGGTTTTGGGTTCATACATCTTATTGGTGGTTATGCTCGTGCAGGGACGTCCCTTATTCGACAGCTTATTGATGCCGGGACATTAAGCAATTTACCTGGTGGATTGAAGTCTAGGGGCTTGAGAGTTAAGGGAGATGACACTCCGATTGCTCCTGGAGAGTTCAGAGATGTGGATGTTCCGAGTGGAAGCATCAAAGATAACATTATGGCGTTGCCATATAAGGAGCCAAGTCAAGTATTGGCTGGGTTGTTGGATAAGATTACCGATGAAGGTAGACGTTTAGGCTCTGTAGCAGACATGAATGTGTCTGATATGAGTGCTAATGCGCCAGTTGGTACGACTTTGGCGTTGCTTGAGAGGCAGTTGAAGACGATGAGTGCGGTACAAGCCCGTGTTCATTACTCAATGAAGCAAGAGTTTAAGATTCTGAAAGAGATTATTCGTGAAAATACGCCTAAAGATTACCAATATGACCCTGCTACATCGAACAAAAAGGCCAAACAGAGCGACTATGACTTAGTAGAAGTGATACCTGTTAGCGATCCTAACAGTTCTACGATGGCTCAGAGGATTATGCAGTACCAAGCGGTGATCCAATTGAGTCAATCTGCCCCCCAAATCTACAATTTACCCATGTTGCATCGTCAAATGATTGAGGTTTTGGGGGTAAAGAACGCAGATAAGCTGGTTCCGACCGAGGATGATGAGGTTCCACTTGATCCTATCAGCGAAAACATGGGATTTTTGAATGGAAAACCTACAAAAGCTTTCATTTTCCAAGATCAAGACGCTCATATTGCGGCTCATACTGCATTTATTCAAGATCCCATGATTGCTCAGCAGGTTGGACAGAATCCGATGGGTCAAAAGATCATGGCCGCAGCGCAAGCCCACATTTCTGAGCACTTGGCGTTCTTATATCGCAAGAAAATTGAGGAGCAGTTGGGTGTACCGTTGCCTCCACCAGGAAAAGAGATGGATCCTGAGTTTGAGGTGCAGTTAAGTCAGTTGGTTGCTAAGGCGGCCACACAATTAATGCAGAGTAATGTAGCGCAAGCTCAACAACAACAGGCACAACAACAAGCTATGGATCCATTGGTACAAATGCAACAGCAAGAGTTGCAGATTAAGGCGCAAGATTTGCAAAGAAGGGCTGCGAAAGATCAGGCAGACAATCAAATTGCAGCGGCTAAGTTGCAGTTGGATGCTCAGAGGATCCAAGCGGAGAATCAAAGAGAGCAAGCTAGGTTGGCATCTTCTAATATGCAGAATGAACAGAATATCAAAGCTGATGTGATCACTAAACTCAAAGGACGTTGATGCAGAATAGTTGGCAAAGTAATTTAAAAATCTTTACTCCTGAAGAGTGTGCAATGCTCGTGAAGGAGTTTGATGAATCCAAAGACTATTTGGATGAAAGCGATCAACCGTTTTATAAGAATAGTTATGGAGTTTTTAATTTGCCATCATCTCTACAGTTTGTGGATAGGATTACAGAGAAGTTCAAGGAAAAATATCCTACCATTAAGTTTGCCAATACATATACAAGGTCGTATAGCAGAGGCAGCTTTTTAAAGATACATACGGATAGGCATACGTTGGATTTGTCTTTAAGTATTTGTCTTGAGGATAAGAATAACTTGGGCTGGCCTCTTTGTATTAGTGCAAAGAAATATCCCAAAGACGAATGGGATTTAAGTACTGATCCTAAGCCTTATGAAGAAAATTATTTAGAAGCGCACATGGGAGTTGGCTATGGTGCGGTGATGCATGGAAGAACATTTCCTCATTGGAGGGAAGAGTTGTTATGCGGAGAAAAGCAAAGAGCCATTTATATTTTTTACCATTGGACAATTGAAGTAGATGCCAAGGTTTTGATGAAAATTAAAAACCCAGACATTACTTTGTACAAGGATTTTGTAACTGATATTGAGGCTATTGAATTAATTCAAATGGCCAAGAGCAGATTGGAAAGATCTAAAGTTGTAGATGAAAAAGATGGTGGGTATGCGACTAGTGATGCAAGGACGAGTTCAGTTGCTTACTTTCAGAGGCGAGAGACGCCATTGATTGCACAGATAGAAAATAGGATTGCACAAGTTACTGGCACAACTGTAGACCAAGGCGAAGGTTTGCAAGTATTAAAGTATGAGGTTGGTCAGGAGTTTAGACCGCATCATGATTACTTTCCAGATTTGGGTATGCCGTATGAGCAAAAGGATAAAGGTGGTCAAAGGATATTGACTGCAATCATTTATTTGTCTGCTCCTAAGTTGGGTGGAGAGACTGAGTTTCCTGAGCTGGGGTTAGAGGTTAAAGCAGTGCAAGGTAATATGTTGACGTTTAGATATGAGAATTTAGATCCTAAGACTTTGCATTGTGGAAAGACTGTGTTGGCTGGAGAGAAATGGATAGTTACCAAGTGGGTTAGAAAAGAAACATTTAACTAGGAGTGATGATTGAAAAAAGTTTTGATTGCAACGGCCATGAGATTTGGAGACTCACTCCATGTATTGCCTATTGCTTCTTGGTTGGCAAAGAACCGTGATGCAAAGATTGATTGGGTGTATCACCAAAACATGGCTGGGTATTCACAACCACTAGTGGATATATTGAATGCATCTTCTTTTATCAATGCCGTTGGTAGTTTTAATTATGAAGAGTTAACGCCGTGGAAGGGTAAAGGTGTGATGGGATGCTGGAAGCCTTATCACTTAATACCTGATGAGTTGAATGCAAAGTACAAGAATTACTATGATGAAGTTTACTGTTTTGGTTATAGCAAAGAAGAGTACGAACATCGTAGGATGGGTTTCTTTACGGAGCATTTTGCACAAGAGCACAACTTAGGAGTTGATTATTCTTACAAGTTGGAATATGGAGAGCCAGATAAAAAGTTTGAATTGTTTCCAGTCAAGATAGACAAGATGTATGCGCCAGTATTGAAAGAGGTTGGTGCGGCAGAGCTTACTGAGTCAGATGGGATTATCAAGAATTTACAGTATGCAGCTGGTGCAAAAGAAGTTATTACCACTAGAACAGGGGCAGCGATTGCTTTAAGTCTAGCGAGGATACCTTTCAAGATTCGTTTCTTGGACAGTGATTACGATTGGTACTTAAACATCTGTCATCAAATTACTGGTGGCGTACAAAGGATTTAACATGGATGAAAGAATATTTGATTTTATTAATAACAAGATTGACGATAGAGTCGTTCTTGTATCGAACTCTCTATGCGATGGCGCAGCTAAAGACTATGCCGAATATAGAGCGATGTGCGGAGTTATTCAGGGTCTACGATCCGCACAGTTAGAAATCAAAGACCTTGCACGCAAAATGAAAGTGGATGAAGACGATGAGTGAAATTTTAATCAGTCAAGACGGTAATACCGCAACGGCACTACCTGAAACTGCGGAGGAAAAGGCTAGACAAATACCTGATCCTCAGACCTTCCATATTCTCACAGTCTTACCAGAGATTGATGAAGAGTATGAAAGCGGATTACTCAAAGCTGGAACAACGATGCACTATGAAGAAGTGTTATCGCCAGTATTGTTTGTAATCAAACTCGGCCCTGATGCATATAAAGATGCAGCAAGGTTTCCAAACGGCCCCAGTTGCAAGACAGGGGATTTTGTAATTGTGCGCCCTAACACGGGTACTAGGATCAAGATTCACGGTAAAGAATTTAGGCTCATCAAGGATGACCAAGTTGAAGCCGTAGTTCAAGATCCTCGCGGCATTAGTCGTGCTGCTTAAGGAGAATGTATGGATACAAAAGAGTTTAAGTTTCCTGATGAGGAGAATGCGGTAGAGGAAAAAATTGAGGTCGAGATTGAGGACGAACCCGAGATTGAGATCATTGATGACCGCACCAAAGAGGAAAAAAAGGTTGAGAAGTTTGTCTTCAAGCCCAAAGAGGTGACTGAAGATGAGCTATCTGAGTACAGTGATAAGGTCAAAAAGCGCATGGGTGAGCTCCAAAAGGGCTATCACGATGAGCGCAGAAGGGCTGAACTGGCTCAAAAAGAGAAAGAAGATGCAATTAAATTTGCTCGATCTATTGCTGAAGAGAACAAAAAGCTCAAAGGATCTTTGAGTGTTGGTCAACAAGCTTTGTTGGAACAGGCTAAAAAAGTCGTGTCAAATGAGGTGGAAGAGGCTAAACGCAAGTACAGAGAAGCCTATGAGTTGGGAAATACTGACGCTGTGGTTGAGGCGAATGACGCTCTTACGAGTGCCAAAATCAAGTTGGAACGTGTAAATAATTTCAAGCCCCCTGTACAGGAGCCTGAAAATGAGGTACAAATACAACCTGAACAACCTGCGGTCGATCAAAAGGCCGCTGCTTGGAAACAGGATAACCCCTGGTTTGGCGAAGATGATGAGATGACCAGTTTTGCACTGGGCTATCATTCTAAGTTGGTCAAACAAGGAGTTGATCCTAGATCCGATGAATACTACGAGAAGTTAAATTCTCGCTTACGCAGTGTGTTTCCTGAGTCATTCGAACAGGAGTCATACGAAGAGCCCGTTAGGGAGCAGCGTAAAACTAAATCGAATGTGGTTGCGCCTGCGACTCGGAGCACTGCTCCTAAAAAAGTCACACTTACTACACGGCAAGTTGCTCTTGCTAAGAAGCTAGGTGTCCCGCTGGATGTGTACGCACGTTCAGTAGTTGAATCAATGAGGAATAATTGATATGTCAGAACAAAACCGTAAACCAAGAGAGACTGAAACACGGGAAGTTCAAAGCTACCGCCCACAATCGTGGAGGCCGCCAGAAGTTCTACCGATGCCAGACCCTAGACCCGGTTGGGTTCATCGATATATTCGTATTAGCATGATGGGCGCATCTGACCCTGCTAATATTTCTTCTAAACTTAGAGAGGGCTATGAGCCTGTAAGAGCAGAAGATTATCCTGAAATGATGATGCACGCCACACAAGAAGGCCGATTCAAAGGCAATATTGAAGTTGGTGGATTATTGTTATGCCGTATTCCTGAAGAGTTTATCAAGCAGAGGGAGGAGTATTACGCCTCTCAAGCCAAGGCTCAGATGGATTCAGTTGACAATACTTTTATGCGAAACAATGATCCTCGTATGCCTCTTTTCAAAGAGAGACGTAGCGAGACAACAATCGGTCGATAATTTTTTAGGAGTCCTTAAATGGCTTATCCAACAGTCTCTGCCCCTTACGGGCTAAAGCCTGTTAACCTGATTGGTGGTCGTGTATATTCTGGCTCAACCAGAATGTTCCCTATCGTTAATGGTTACAGCACATCTCTCTTCAACGGTGACGTTGTTGACCTCGGTACTGGTAATAATATCGGTGCTTTGGTAACTACTGGTCTTACATATAGCAGCACATCAGCTTCCAATGGAACGATTGGCGTGTTTGTTGGTTGTGAGTACTCTACAACTGGCGGCCCAATTTACGGTAAAAACCGTTTCCAATATTGGCAAGCTAGTACTACTGCACCTGATGCAGTTGGCTATGTGGTGGATGATCCTCAAGCAGTGTTCAAAGCAGCCGTTGTTAACGGTGGCTCTGCACAAAGCACAACGATTCTTTACGCCAACAACGCTTTCATTGGCGCCAATGGCTTCTACTCTGGTGCGGGCGGTTCAACTACTACTGGCGATTCAGCTGGTGGTATTGCATTGTCAGCTTCAGCTACAACCACATCTGCTATTACTCCAGCAACTGGTGGTGCTCCCTTCCGTATCGTGGGTATTGTCCCTGATACAGCAGTGACCGTTACTCAGAATGCAACTACTAGCTCTACGACAATCACATTGTCTTCAAGCAATAGTGCAATCTATCCTGGAATGGTAGTATCTGGCCCCGGTATCAACGCAGGTTCAAACACCTATGTGACTACCGTTAACGGTACAACAGTGACAATCAATCGTGCAGTAACAACCGCACAATCGTCTGCCGCTACATTCTCATTCACTGGCTATCCCGAAGTGTTGGTAACTTGGAACTTTGGTTTCCATAGCTACTTCAACGCTACTGGCGTTTAATTAAGGAGCTAACAAATGGCTATTTCACGCGCACAATTATTGAAAGAGCTGCTCCCAGGCTTGAACGCATTGTTCGGTTTAGAGTATGCACGTTATGGCGAAGAGCACAAAGAAATCTACGAAACAGAGACTTCTGAGCGTTCATTCGAGGAAGAAACTAAACTGTCTGGCTTCTCAGCTGCACCAGTCAAAAATGAGGGCACAGCCATCAGTTATGACAATGCACAAGAGGCATGGACAACTCGCTATAACCACGAAACTATTGCTTTGGGTTTCTCAATCACTGAAGAGGCGATTGAAGATAACTTGTACGACAGCTTGTCTGGCCGTTACACCAAAGGTTTGGCTCGTGCTATGGCATACACCAAGCAAGTTAAAGGTGCTTCCACTCTGAACAATGGATTCAACTCTAGCTATGTTGGTGGTGACGGTGTTGCTTTGTTCTCTACTGCTCACCCATTGGTGAATGGTGGTACAAACTCCAACACTCCTACAACCCAAGCTGACTTGAATGAAACCTCTCTTGAGAGCGCAGTTATTCAGATCGCTGGTTGGACAGATGAGCGTGGTCTTTTGATCGCCGCTAAGCCCAAGAAGTTGATTGTTCCTCCTTCATTGCAGTTCGTAGCAACCCGTTTGCTCGATACAAAACTGCGTGTTGGTACAAACAACAACGACATCAACGCAATTGAGAACAATGGTTCTATCCCCGAGGGATACACAATCAACCACTTCTTGACTGACGTTAATGCTTGGTTCTTGACTACAGACGTACCCAACGGCTTGAAGCACTTTGTTCGTACTCCCCTCCAGAATTCAATGGACGGTGATTTCGATACAGGTAACGTGCGCTACAAAGCCCGCGAGCGTTATTCATTCGGTTGGTCTGATCCCCTCGGAGTTTGGGGTTCTTCAGGTTCATTCTGATGGTGGGAAAAGGGGGTGTAAATACCCCCTTTTTTTTGTTGACACTTTTTGAATTTAGTGTATATTTAATGCATCTGGGAGTTTACTCTTGTTGCCACTGGCCCAGCAGACGATGCAACGATTAACAAGAGGCTTTTGCATAAGGATTTATCATGGCTCGTAGTACATTTGAAGGCCCAATTCTTCAGGGTAACAATCGTTTTGGCGCACTGCGTAACGTAGGTTATGTAGAGAGCGTTCAATCTCTTTATTTTGATTTAACAAATACAACTGCTTATACCGCTGGTTACTCTGGTGGCAATCAACAGTTCGTTACTTCAAATGGCATTCCTAACGCACCTGCTACTGTATATACATCTTCATCTACTGTATATCCTCCAACAGCTGCTACCATTACTGCTGACACAGGCACGATCATTTATCGTGGTGGTGTTGTGTATGTTCCTTATGGATCAATCATCCGTGACATCATTGTTGATGTTCCTGCAGTACAGACTTTGACAACTGGTACTGTTACTGGTATGGAAGTGTTGGTGAGCAACGGCTTTACTGCTTCTGGTGGTACTGCTAAGTATGCTCAGTTGGGCACATCTAGCACAACATTTACTGCTGGACGTCAAAGCTTGACATCTGAGTACACAGTTGCCCAGTTGAACAACTTGATTGCTGGAACAACAGGTGACATCACAAATCCTACTGGCGCTAATACCGACAATAACGGATCTTTGGTATCACAAATTGTTGTTACTTTGGCAACCAACGTATCAGGCGCTAACGGTGCTGCTCCATTTACCGCTGGTAAATACAACATTATCGTGCGTTATACACAAGCCGATCCTAACATTGGTAACTCTACGACTTACCCATACGGCAACTTCGATTAATGAATAGGGGCTACGGCCCCTTTCTTTAAACATTTTTTTGGAGTTATTATGTCGTTAAGCCTTGGTCTAATTAATTTTTTCAGTGGTGGCCAACAAACAGGTGGATTAGGCCCACAGTCTGCTACTACTCCTTTGGTTGGTATTGATGGATCAGCCCAGTTTTTAGCGCCTCAACGTCTGCGTGATGTTGTTGGTAAGTTAAAAGTTAGTCAATCACAAAATATTTATGATGCTGACTTTGAGTATGGCGTACAACCTTTGCGTTGGGAAAACGTCATTAACAATGCATCAGGTCAAGCATCAATTGTGCAAAACCCCGGTCTTGGTGGCGTAACCATGACCATCGGAGGTGCTGCATCTCCCGGCGATATCACTATTCGTCAATCACGTCCCTATCACAGATATCAGCCTGGTAAGACTTTTTACATGGCTTCCAATGTTAACTTTGGAGCTTCTGTAAGCGGTCAATTCCAACGTGTTGGTATCTTTGATGATTCAAACGGCATATTCTTTATGCAGTCTGGTACTGGTGGGGGTACTGTAAATCCATATGGTATGAGCGTTGTTATACGTTCAGACTCAGGTGGTTTACCTGTAGATACAGTATTCCCTGCTGACCAATGGAATGGAAATCAAAAAATCCGTGATGCTTTGAACTGGAGTTTGGTTCAAATGATATGGATGGAGTATGCATGGTATGGAGCTGGTGCTTGCCGCTGGGGTGTTGTGATTGATGGTGAGCCTTGGGTTCTTCATCAAGTTGGAACAGGTAATGGCTTGCTTAATAAAACAAGCGGAGCCAATACTCCACAAACTACACCTTGGAGCCGTACAGGTAACTTGCCAGTACGTTACGAGCAAAGAGACAATGGAACGGGTGCTCCATCAGTAATGACTCACTATGGTGTTTCAGTATTGATTGAGGGTTCAATTGATAGACAGCGTGGATTTACCTATTCATATGGTAACGATGCTAAGACGCAGACTAGATCGCCATCTACTGCAATCACTCGATATCCTGCAATGTCTTTTCGTATGAGAGCTATAGGAACGGATGTGTTTGATCAAACAAATGCGGCCATTTCTAGTGGTACAAATAGCACTTTGACTATTGGATCTAGCGGTGCTACACCAGCTATTAACTCTGTTGTTGGTCAAGCAAACAATGGACAAGCATTATTAACTTTTGCATCAGCTCATGGTTATGCCGTGACTAATACTGCACAAGCTAACAATCCTGCTCAGTACATTACGCTTAGCTCTTTTACTGAAGTTGGCACATCTACTACTGGTAACTATAGTGCTGCTGGCACTACATTGACTATTACTGCCGCAGCTTCTGGGGTATTCCAAGCTGGAGCAGTTTTATCTGGTACTGGTACAGTTGCAGGTAGCACAATTGTTCAGCAGTTGACATCAACAGCAACCGCAGCTACAACAACTACGGCAGCTAATGTGGCCATAGGTGCAAACATTATTCCAATCACTTCAGCATCTGGTGTTGTAGTTGGTCAAATTGTTTCTGCTACTGGAATTCCTGCTGGCGCTTATGTTCAACAGATCAATGGAACAACCATTGTGATATCTGCATTTACTACTGCTGCGATTACAAGTGGAACAAGTATTGCGTTTGGAACACCTGGTGTAGCTGGTACTTATCAAATGAGTTCAGCTCAAGGCACATTGTCTGGCACTTTAACTGCCACAACAACGTATGCTGCCCAAACTTGGCTGATCCAAAATATCCCAAGCACAACCACAATGGTATTGCCAATCATTCTTCAGAATGGTGTAACGGCTACTACCAATCCAACAGCAACCTATTGGGGTGTGAATCAGTTTGTTGGTAAGTTTGTTTACTACCAAGCAAGTATGCCTTCAGTTAGCACTATCAGTAATCCTGCTAGTTCTACTATTGCTGGCTTGACAAACTACACATCTACAATCACGTTTAGCTCTGCTCATAATTTGAAACAAGGTGACGTGATCTATATTAGCGGAGCCACACCTGCTGGCATGAATGGAATATTCTCCGTTAATACTGTCTATAGTGCTGGTGTTGCATCGACAACTGCTATCTCAGTTAACTGGGGTAATGTGAATCCTGGCAACTATAGTTCTGGTGCTACGATTGTTTCTCCTTATACCGCAAGGATTACATCAAATACCGTAAGCACTATTACATTCCAAGATATTGTTACTGGCTTGCCAATGGCAAATGCTCCTGCATCAGGTAACAACTACCAAATTGGATTGATTGATCGTGGTCAGTTACTGCCACAAACTTTGCTATTGAACTCTTCACAAACTTGTTTGGTTGAGTTGATCTCTAGCACTCCCACTAATCAGCTATCTTTGTCTCAGGCAAACTTTGTACCTTTGAACACATTGGGTTCATATAACTCGTTTGCTGAACAAGATTTGACTGCTACATCATTGTCTGGCGGTGAGGTTGTGTATGCATTCTCAACCCCTCCTAATGGTTTGCAACAGCTTGATTTGACCAACTTCTTCCCTGTTCTTACAAACGTAAGAGGTAACGTAGCTGACATTCTGACGGTTGCGGTTACTTGTTCAAATAGCAGTGGAGTGAATCTTCAGATTAATGTTGTTTGTCAAGAAGCGATGGCTTAATCATGAGTACCCCAGCATGGCAACGCAAGGAAGGGAAGAATCCGAACGGAGGCTTAAACGCCAAAGGCCGGGCATCCGCAAGGAAGGAGGGGATGCATTTAAAAGCTCCCCAACCCGAGGGCGGATCAAGGAAGAAAAGCTTTTGTGCCAGGATGGAAGGTATGAAAAAGAAGTTGACTTCATCCAAGACGGCAAACGATCCAAATAGCAGAATCAATAAAAGTCTGCGTGTATGGAAATGTGCTGATGGATGTGCTGTAAAAGGCCATACAAAAGGAAAGTTTGTCTGATGGAAACGATGGTATGGAATGCAATTCTCTCCTTTCTTGTCGCAGTTTTAGGATGGGTATTGAGAGAGAAATCCGCAGAATTGCAACGGGTAACTATTTTGCTCAATCGTACTCGGGAAGAGATAGCCAAAGAGTATGTGACAAAAGCAGAAGTCCATGCGGATATAAACAGAGTTCTGGATCGTTTGGACAAGTTGGACGAAAAGCTTGACAGATTGATGGAGAAATATCATGCCGTCAACCAGTAAGAAGCAACACAATTTCATGGAGGCGGTGGCTCACAATCCAGCGTTCGCCAAGAAAGTCGGAGTCTCTCAGAAAGTGGGAGAGCATTTTAGCAAAGCGGATACAGGCCGCAAATTTAAACAAGGTGGTACTATGAAGCACGAGAAGAAAATGGCAGCAGGCGGCCTGAACCCTATGGCCGCAGCTATGATGATGAAAGCAGCAAGAAAGCCCAGAGCAGCAGCTCCTGCGGCTATGCCTGCAGCTCCTATGGGTGGAATGGGCATGAAGCATGGTGGTAAAGCTCACCATGAAGATCACCATCACCACATGAAGATGGCACATCATCACCTGAAAATGGCGATGAAAGCCGGCGGCAAGACTATGGAAAAAGGCGAGCCACACTCAAAAGAGATGGGCGAAAAGGTGCTTAAGCATGGCGGTAAAGCTATGGCTAAACATCACTACGCTGGTGGTGGTCACATTTCCGAGCAACGTATGGAGCCTGGCCACATGGAAAAGGGTCACGATTTGAAGCGTGGCAACAAGAAGTTTGGCGAGCACGCTGTCCAAGAAAAGGGTCATACCCGCGGTATGAATCCTACAATGAAGGGCAATACAATTGGTACTGGCCCATTGATCAATACCAAAAAACGTGGCGGCAAGATTTGCTAAGGAGCAGAATATGAAACATCATCACGCACCTATTCATCCTCATGGTCACGAGCATCCTCATCACCATGAGATGCACCATGAAATGGTTGAGAAAGAACACAAGGCTGGTGGCCATGTGCATCACTCTCATCACATTAAAGAGCACGCTGCTGGACACCATATGCACAACGATGTAATTGAGCATTTGCACAAGCATCAAAAGCATATGGCACATGGTGGTAAGGTACACCACAAGCACCACAAGTAGGAGCTAAAAATGGCTAGGCATAAAGTTAAAAGATTCGCAGCTGGCGATCCAGTTGTTGATGACGGTGGAGATGGTTACGGTATAGACGCACAACCAATGGGTGGTGGCGATCCAATGGCAGCACAAAATGCTATGGATCAACAAAACCAAGCAATGGGTGCGGCTTACTCAAACATGGGATCGGCTCCCGTTGCTCCTACTGATATGGGGCCACAAGCACCTATTCAGCAAAACTCTATGCCTACGCCTGCTCCTAGAGCGCCTATTGTTACCAAGAAACAATTGGCTGACTCTGGATACGATAATCTTAGAGATTATTTGAATGCTCAAAAAGGTTTGACTCGCAAGGGTGAAACAGAAGCTAGAAAGCCCACTAAAGCCGCGGCTAAAGCTGCGCCCGCTAAAGAAACTCCAAAAGCATCTTCTAAGAAGACAAGTGAGTGGGAAGATAACACGCCAGTTCCTAGAATGAAGGGTGAATGGGAAGACAATTCTCCTTTGCCTACTATGAAAAAGTCGGCTAGAGATTTGATTAATGAGAGCAAACCAAGTCCAGAAAAAACCCAACAGATGTTGGATGCAATGGTTCCTGGCGGTGGCGCACTCAAAATGGTTGCCAATGCTGCTAAAAACTTAGCTGCAAGAAGAGGTGCTGTAGAGTTGGCAAAGGAAGTTGCTCCCGCTTTAAAGCGCTTGGAAACCAATGGCAGAAGAGTAATTGGGCCGGCACAAACAGAGTTGGCAAATCCACAGCTCAAGCTTGGCATGAAAAAAGGTGGCCATGTCAAGAAAGAGATGGCTAAAGCTAAGGCTGGAAGGGGAGATGGTATAGCCACTAAAGGTTATACGAAAGGCAGATACCTATGATGCCCAGTCGAGGCATGGGGGCAATGAGCCCCTCTAAGATGCCTAAAAGAAAGACTATTCATCGTAAGGATCATCCTGATGACGTATCGCTTTACAAAAAAGGCGGTGAAGTATGGGATACACCCAATCCAGCTAAGAAGCACAAGAAATTAAGTTCTGCTAAGAAGGCTAAAGCAAAGGCGATGGCTAAGGCGGCAGGTAGAGTCTATCCAAATTTAATCGACAACATGAGGGCTTCAAAATGAACTTACCTAGCTATATCCAAGATAACATTGAATTCTTGATTGAAGAGTTGAATGCCAGAGCAATACATCAGCTAATGTCAAATGGCCATGTTGATGATAGACTTTCTGACATTCTTGATGGTTTGGAAAGTAATCTTAATGTTGCACCCATTGAGACTCCTGCACCTGTTGTCGCTGATCCTACTCCTGATCCTCTTGTTGAAACGCCAGAAGCGGTAGCTGCTTTTTTAGCTGATGAGCCACACGAGCAGTTTACTCACCCTGATGACGTAGCGCCAGAAGAAGTTAAATGAGCACAACAGGCACAACTGGCTTTGACCTAGACTTCACGGAGTTAGCCGAGGAAGCGTGGGAGCGTGCCGGTCGTGAAATGCGTTCTGGTTATGACTTGCGTACTGCTCGCAGGTCAATGAACTTGATGACGATAGAGTGGCAGAATCGTGGTATCAATATGTGGACGATTCAGCAACAGTCTATTACGTTTGTGCAAGGTTTGAACACCTACCCAATTCCTGCTGATACTATTGACTTGATGGATCATGTGATTCGTACAAATCAGGGCTCATCAAGCAATCAGGCTGACTTGAATATTACCCGGATTAGTATGCCTACATATGCGACTATTCCAAACAAGCTGACTCAAGCCAGGCCAATTCAGGTTTTGGTGCAGAGGAATTCGACAGAAACCAATCCTTTACTGGTCAATAGTACTGCCGTTACTCTTGCGACTAGCATAGGTACTACAGATACCACAATCGTGCTTTCTAGCACTGTTGGAATGGCTGCTCAGGGCTATATCCAGTTGGGGTCTACTTCTGGCGAGATTGTTTACTACTCATGCATTTCTGGCAATAGTTTGCAGAATTGTTTTAGAGCACAGAACAATACGACTGCTCAGTCCTATACCGCAGGATCAGGCACACCCATTTATATCCCTCAGATCCCAGCGATTACAGTCTGGCCAACACCAGATGGATCGACCACATACACATTTGTGTATTGGAGAATGAGGCGTGTACAGGATACTGGATCAGGTATCCAGACACAGGACATGAACTACAGGTTTTTGCCTGCTGCCGCTGCTGGTTTGGCTTACCATATTGCCACTAAAACGCCTGAGCTTATGCAAAGGATTGAGATGCTCAAGGGTCAATATGACGAGCAGTTTAATCTTGCGGCTGGTGAGGATAGAGAAAAGGCTGCAATTAGGTTTGTGCCAAGACAGATGTTTATTGGCGGGGGCGTGTAGTGGGTAACCGTTTCGCATCTGGCAAGTATTCGATTGCCGAGTGCGATCGATGTGGCCAAAGATACAAGCTAAAACAGTTGAAAATGGAGGTCATTAAGACTAAACTATATCAACTGAAAGTTTGTCCTGAGTGTTGGGATCCAGATCACCCGCAGTTGCAATTGGGTATGTATCCAGTTGATGATCCGCAGGCGGTTAGACAACCTAGACCAGACTTGTCTTATGACACTTCTGGCTTAGATGTAAATGGATATCCTTCTGGTGGATCTAGGGATACTCAGTGGGGATGGAATCCAATCGGTGGATCTAGTGGTTTTGATACGGTGTTGACTCCTAATTATTTGGTGGCAACAACAGCAGTTGGTACGGTAACAATTACAGGGAGTTAAACATGGCTAAGCATGACGATATCGCAGAAGACAAGAAGCTGATTAAGAAAGCTTTCAAGATGCACGATAAACAAGAGCATCCTGGTAAGCGCACCAATCTTTCTAAGTTGAAGAAGGGTGGTTTGGCAGGTGTATCTGGTGAATCAATGAAAGCAGTTGGTCGTAATATGGCCAGAGCTAACAATCAAAGAGGTGGATGATGCCTATACAAATCAAACCTACAAAGAAGAATAGCCCAGCTATTCACAAGCCAAAGCAGGTTTATAACGACACTGCGGCTAAGTATGCTGCTCCCCATCACATGAATGACAAGCGTTATGGTGTAGAGGCTATTGAGCAGAATCCTGACCATCCTGATATTGGCCTGGGAGTAAAGATGCCTACTCGCCACAACTGGACACCATTGAATGGTGGTGTTTCTATTGGAAACATGGACGATATCAAGACTACTGGTGAAGAAACCAGAGGTAATGGCGCTGCTGAGAAGGGCAGAATAGCACGAGGCCCAATGGCTTAATATGTACTATAGCGAACTAGTCACTGCTGTAAATGCTTATGTAGAGAATAACTTCCCTACAGTTGACCTCAATCGCATGATTGAGCAATGCGAGCAACGCATCTATAACACGGTGCAGTTGCCTAGTTTGCGTAGGAATGTGACTGGTACTTTGACGAGTGGCAATCAATATTTATCTGCACCAAGTGATTTTTTAGCTGTTTATTCACTAGCAGTTTATCCTGTAGATGGCTCTACTGGTAACTACCTTTACTTATTGAATAAAGATGTTAACTTCATTCGTGAGGCGTATCCCAATCCAAGTGTTCAGGGTCAGCCTAAGCACTATGCGATTTTTGGGCCACAGTCTTCTAATGAGTCAGAGTTGACATTCATCATTGGGCCTACGCCTAACATGGCGTACAACGCTGAGTTGCATTATTACTATTACCCAACATCTATTATTCAGGCGGCAATTGGCACGACTACGATTAGTAATGTTGGATCTGGATACACAAATGGTACTTACTACAATGTTGCTCTTACTGGCGGTACTGGCAGCAGTGCTACTGCCACTATTGTCGTTTCAGGCGGGATTGTAAGCTCGGTAACAATGATTACAAACGGTTGCTACTATGCAGTTGGAGATGTTCTATCTGCATCTTTTGCGACTGGTACAGGGTTTGCGTTAACAGTAACTTCAATTACCAACCCCAACGGTGAGACATGGCTTGGTGATAATTTTGATTCTGCTTTGTTGAATGGCACGTTGATGGAAGCCATAACGTATATCAAAGGTGAAGACAGTATGTTGGCTTTGTACAAAGATCGTTATACCCAGTCTATTGCGTTGCTCAAGAACTTGGGAGATGGCAAACTGCGTATGGATGCTTATCGAGATGGTCAAGTAAGGACACAAGTCGCATGAGCATAGTTCAATCTCAAACCACTTCCTTTAAGGCGGAGCTCTATCAAGGGGTGCATAACCTTTTGACGGATACACTGTACATGGCTTTGTATACTGGTAATGCCAATATCAATGCGTCAACAACTGCATATACTTCATCAAATGAAGTTACTGGTACAGGCTATACGGCAGGTGGAAACCAGGTAACTGGGGCTACAGTCAATACTTATGGCTATACGGCCTATGTTAATTTCAACAATGTGGTGTGGACTAATTCAGTCATTACTGCTCGATGTGCTTTGCTTTATAACGTAAGCAAGGGCAACAAATCCATTTGTGTGATCGACTTTGGATCAGACAAGACAATGTTAAATTTCACCATTACAATGCCTGTGAATGCGTATAACACGGCATTAATTCGCAGTTCTAATTAGGAGCCATCATGGATCACAAAGAAAAGATTAATGCAACAGAACAATTGGGCGCATCCGTCACCCAAAATAGCAATGTTATTGAAGATATGAAGGTCACGGGTGTTTATACTGTGTCTTGTATCGGTGCTGATGGCATTGTTAGATGGGAAGAAAATGTCCCCAATTTAGTGGTCAATGTAGGTAAAACAGACCTTTTGAACAAGTATTTTGCTGGCACTACATATACTGCTGCATGGTATTTGGGTCTGGTAGATGGCGGTTCATCCCCTACTTATAATGCTTCAGACACGATGGCATCACACTCTGGATGGACTGAGAATACTGGTTATTCTAACTCTACCCGTCCTGCTGCTTCATTTGGGTCAGCATCTGCTTCTGGTGGCGGTGCAGGTTCTGCTGGTACTGGAACAATTTCCACATCAGCTACTGCATTCAATATCAATGCGACTGGCACAATTGCTGGTGCATTCTTGGTAACCAATAGCACAAAAGGCGGAACAACAGGTACTTTGTATTCTGCTGGTAGCTTTGCCACAAATCGTTCAGTATTGAACGGTGACACACTAAATGTAACCTATACCGCTAATTGCTAAGGATTAATCATGGCAGCAAAATTTACAATCGGTGAAAACGTAAAAGTTGTACCTGCGCCTGTTGATCCTACTGGCCCTGTAGAGGCTTTGCAAATGGATGCTTCTGGAAACATCTCTTACCTCATTTCTTGGACTGACGAGAATGGTGTGGTACAAAACAGATGGTTTCAGGAGTCACAATTAGCAGCAGTATGATATGGCGGATACAGGCGGATGGGGTTCTGGTAATTGGGGCCAAGCCGTTTGGGGCGGATCCGTCTTTAATCCTACGCTTGTTGAGAGCTTAAACAATGGGTATTGGAATGCTAGTACCTGGGGTAGTGGAGTTTGGGGTGGAACGCCTAGCGTAACTGATTCAGAGTCGTATACGGCCATAAGTGCTGTAACGATTACCGAAACTGCTACGGTTACAGATTCTGAGACGGGCATAGTTAGTTTTAACAATACTGTTTCTGAGACTGATACGGTAACGGATTCTGTAAGTGTAGGCAATTCAATGCCAGTATCAGTTAGTGAAACTGCTACGGTAACGGATTCTGAATCGGTAACTTTGAATGCGGTGGCATCGGTAACGGAAACGGCTACGGTAACTTCAAGCCAAGCAGGTGGATTTACGTTTGTTGGACTGGTAACGGAAACAGCAACGGTTACGGATACAGTGGTTCCAGGTGGAGCATTTAATGTATCGGTAACTGAGGTGATAACGGCAACGGAATCTGAGACAGGTTTGTTAACCATGACGGTTAATGTTTCAGAGACTGCTACGGTAACGGATTCAGTTACGACTACGGCAACGCAGTTTGTAACAGTAACAGAGACAGTATCTTTAGCGGATGTGGTAAGCCCTGCTGGAAGTATTTTCTTTGTTAGTTTGACAGAAAGTGTGACTGCGACAGACTCTCTTTTTGCTAGAAAATTGTGGGAATTAATTGATGACAGTCAATCTCCTTCGTGGCAGAATATAGGGGACACGCAGACACCGAATTGGACAGTGGTCGTTGATAGCCAATCACCCAATTGGACTATTATTTCAACATAGGGGATTTAAATGACAGTTGCGAATACAACTCTATTGGGGCTAGTCCAGCCGACAACAGGCTCGGAAAGTGGCGTGTGGGGCGATGATGTTAACTATGGCTTAACATCTATTGTCGATATTTCAGTTGCTGGTACTAACAATATCACGCAAGACTCAGATATCACGTTGTCAATTACCAATGGTAATAACACGACAACCAGTACATTTCCATCTACTGCAACGAACTCAACTGTAGCTCAATATGCGGTATTGAATTGCACAGGTATTAGAACAGCAAACAGGAACATCATCGCTCCTGCAAGCAGTAAAGTTTATTATGTAATTAACTCTACTACCACGGCTAGTACGCCATTCACCATTACCATCAAGAAATCTGGTGGTACAGGGGTAACAATTCCTCCTGGTGCAGCAGCTTTGGTAGCCTATAACGGTACAGATTTCCAAGCGATCAATGCGATTACTGGCATACTTGGATTTAGCGATACCAACATTGTGATGTCAGCACAAGCAAGTGCAAACACATATGTTCAGGCAATTATTCAGAATACCAACTCTGGCACATCCGCATCATCAGATTTTATTGTTACTAATAACCTTGGTACTGCAACAACGTACTACGGTGACTTTGGTATCAACTCATCCACATTCAGTGGTACAGGTTCTCTAAATGCAGCGAATGCAACATATTTAACTGCAACAAGCGGTGACTTGGCTCTTGGTACAACTACATCAAACGCAATTCACTTGGTTATCAATGGTAGTGCAACAGATGCCATGACAATCAATACAAGCGGTGCTGTGGCTTTCAATGGTCAGTATGGAACATCAGGACAAGCATTGCTATCAGGCGGTTCAGGTGCGGTTCCTACATGGGGCACAGCAGGTATTTCAACAGGTAAGAGTATCGCAATGGCGATGATCTTTGGGTTCTAATTTAGGAGTTAATCATGGCAGTCAATATCGTCAACGTCACAACCATTAACGGCATCACGACTGGCTATACGCCATCAGGTACTAGTGCTGTGGTTCTTCTTCCAAATGCATCAGGTAGCGCACAAGTGTTCAAGATTGACCAAGTGACTGTTGCTAACCTGACATCGAGCGCGGCTACCGCAACGCTTCAGTATTACTCTAATGGTTCTGTAGCCCAAGGATCTGCTCCATCAGGTGGTTCTGTGGTGTCAAGCTTGGCATATCAGATCTCTGTTCCTCCAAATTCATCATTGATTTTGAGCGACAAAACAACAGCTTTTTACTTGGTTGATGGAAACTCCATCACAGTCACAAGTGGTACTGCATCAGCATTGTCTTATACCGTATCTTACGAACTGATTTCTTAAAATGAGTTTTCAATCCCATCCTGGTGGATTTGTCTCTGCTCAATACAATGGGCTGAACTACCCTGTGTCAACGGTAGAGTATCTTGTTGTCGCTGGAGGTGGTGGTGTTGGGCCATCAAGTAATTATTATGCGGCAGGTGGTTCTGGTGCGGGTGGATTATTAACCGCAACAGGTTATCCAATTACTATAGGTTCAACCATAA
>Ga0214173_100022_pt1 | contig 31749 bp, 25 predicted proteins | sample TroBogEpilimnion_34_FD_153011 | JGI IMG/M metagenome (GOLD analysis project Ga0214173, IMG submission 153011) | Freshwater microbial communities from Trout Bog Lake, WI - 25JUL2007 epilimnion | ecosystem: Environmental > Aquatic > Freshwater > Lake > Epilimnion/Euphotic zone | place: Trout Bog... | reverse complement strand
ATTCACTGGTTATACTGGGTTCACAGGATATACAGGTTATACTGGTTATACAGGACCTACTGGATATACCGGTTACACTGGATACACTGGTTATACTGGGTTTACAGGACCTACTGGATACACTGGTTATACTGGTTATACAGGATATACCGGACCTACCGGTCCAACTGGTTTTACAGGGTACACAGGATATACTGGTTATACTGGTGCATCTGGATATGTAGGATCGGATGGAGCAACGGGTAAAACAGGTCCAACAGGATACACAGGTTATACCGGATTCACTGGATATACAGGATTCACGGGTTACACTGGATTTACTGGTTATACCGGATATACTGGACCAACTGGACCAACTGGCTATACCGGATATACTGGTTACACTGGATATACTGGATTCACTGGGTATACCGGATTTACTGGTTACACTGGCTACACCGGATACACAGGATATACTGGTTACACCGGATATACTGGACCAACAGGACCTACTGGATACACTGGATATACAGGTTACACTGGTTATACTGGTTATACAGGATATACAGGATTCACAGGACCAACTGGGTATACAGGTTACACTGGATATACCGGTTATACTGGATACACTGGTTATACTGGATATACAGGACCAACCGGAATTACTGGTCAAACAGGAGCAACGGGTCCAACTGGTAAATTAAGTGGTGGTATTCCTTACTACAATTACACTGCGACACTCAACGGTACATTGGCACTTACAAGTTCTCAGGTCAATTCGTATATTTTTGTGAATGCAACCACAACTGGTTATGCTATAACATTTCCAGCAGGAACCGCAGATGGTTCATTCTTTGCTATTTCGAGCTCTTCTACGAGTACAAATTCTTTTACAGCAAATGGAACCACGATAAATCCAAATTCAAGTTATACATTTTTGAATGAAACTGGAACTTGGACGATTGTGAATATGGGTTCTTTGGGTCCAACAGGTTACACTGGATATACTGGTTACACTGGACCAACTGGATACACTGGATATACCGGTTACACTGGATACACTGGATTCACAGGTTACACTGGATATACAGGACCAACAGGTTATACTGGTTATACAGGTTACACTGGTTATACAGGTTACACTGGTTATACCGGACCAACGGGTCCAACTGGATTTACAGGATACACTGGTTATACTGGATACACCGGATTCACTGGTTATACAGGATTTACCGGTTATACAGGATTTACTGGACCAACTGGTCCAACGGGTTACACGGGTTATACTGGGTTTACCGGTTATACAGGATTTACAGGATACACTGGATTCACAGGATATACTGGATTTACGGGGTATACTGGTTATACTGGTCCTACAGGGTATACTGGATATACTGGATTTACCGGATACACTGGATTTACCGGATATACTGGATTCACTGGATATACCGGATTTACAGGGTACACTGGTTACACTGGATTCACAGGATACACAGGGCCTACAGGAGCAACTGGACCTACAGGAGCAACAGGAGCAACAGGAGCAACTGGTATAACGGGTCCTACTGGTAAGTTAACTTCGGGTATTCCGTATACAAACATATCAACTGGAACATCATTAACAAGTGCAAATTACAATTCGTATATATTTGCCACTGCAACAGCAGGAGCTTATTCAGTATTCTTACCATCGACTACTCCACCGGATGGAACATTTATTAGCGTGGTCAATTCAACATCAAGTACATCTGCAGTTTCAGCCTATACATCTGGATCTGTCCTTCTTGCGACACTCCAACCAGGTATGGCGTATACATTCTTGTATGAAACAGGAACATCAAGTTGGGTAACAGTCTCAGTAGGTTCATTAGGTCCAACAGGATTCACAGGTTACACTGGCTACACAGGACCAACAGGTTATACCGGTTACACTGGATATACAGGATACACTGGATTCACTGGGTATACCGGTTACACTGGATATACAGGACCAGGAATAAGTGTTGGAGGATCGACGACATCTAATAATTTGGTAACAACGAATGGAACATCGAATAGTGTAAGTGGACTTGCTAATGTATATTGGAATGGAACAAAGTCGTTGACAGTAACTGGTGGTTCCAATAATAACGTTTCAATAAACGTATATGATTCTACGAATACAAATACAAATGCATTAGCACTCTATCAAGATGCTACCTATACAAGCCAAGGATTTTGGACTGCAAGTACGTATCCATTCTTATTCGTATTAGGAAGTTCCACAAAGATGACATTATTGTCAAATGGAAACTTTGGAATAGGTTGTAACACTCCTGCATATACATTGGATCTCTACTCTACGTCACAAACTGTAGCTAATATATACAGTTCCAACTCAAATGTTACATCTACAACAGATAGTGGAAATCTTAAAATAACAACTCTGACAGCTGCTAGCGGTGAAAGTGGAGCATCGATACAGTTAAGTACAGGAAATTTTGGAGGGTTCATCTTTGGCGGTATCAAACAGGGTAGTTATGGGTTTTTAGCATTGTCTACAAAAAATGGAGTAGGTAGTGTTTCCGAAGCTATTCGAATTACCTCAACCAGTAATGTAGGTATATTCTGCAACTCTCCATCGTATAGCTTGGATGTATCTGGAACAATTCATGCTAGTAGTAATGTAATAGCATATAACGCCGAAATAGGAGTTTGGGTTTCAAGCACTTCATATGCAGCATTTGCACATTCAAATCAGTTTGGAACAGGAACTAATTATGCATTGTTACAGGGTTCAGCCGGAGATACCTATTTGAATGCAGCATCAGGATATGCTGTTCATTTAAGAAATTCACACAATGAGATTGCTATAGTAGATACTAACGGGCTTACTGTTGTGAACAATAAAGGTATTTATGTGAACTCTGATGCAGGAAGCGGTGGTTCAGTACTGTATTCTTTAAGGCAATCAAATGGAACGCTTATGTGGGGAATAGGGACCAACGGAGTTGCGAGTGGAACACCTTCAAATACAGGTGCTAATTTTTCAATTTGGAACTACAGTGATACAGGTTCATTTCTTGGAAATCCATTTACCATTCTGCGTACAAACGGGTATGTAGGTATAGCCTGCAACTCTCCATCTTATCTTTTGGATGTCAATGGAACTATTCGTAGTAGCGGCGGAACATCAGGACTACTTGTTACAGGTGCAGCTCCTTCAATGAGAGCTTCAAATTCAGGTGGTGCATATTGTGATGTTGCAGTTGCAACTGGTTCAGGTAACTTTTCATCCGATGCTGCTGCGAATGACACGATTATACGTTCAAGTGCAAATTTGATGTTACAAAGTGGTGCAGGAAGTTCTGCAGTGTATATTAACACTTCTAATAATGTTGGTATTGGATGCAATTCACCGGGTTATAAATTGGATGTGAATGGAACTTCGAGATTTACTGGTGTTGCTAATTTTACAGCACAAAATACCTATTTTGGAACATCATCGGGAACAAATCTTTATTTGAACGGAGTATCAAACAGTGCAAACATACAAGCAAATAGTATAGGCGATTTGGTATTGTTTAGTGCTTCAAATCATTGGGTATATATTAATGCTGGTTCAAATGCCAATCCTAACTTTGTATTTCAATCTGGAGGTGCATTGGGTATTAATTCAAATACAGCATCCTATAACTTGGACGTCAATGGAACAGCGAGAATAGCGTTGGGGTCTATTCCACTTGACAGTTCTCCTGGTAAATACTTGACTGCGGATACAACCACGGGTCAAATCAAATATGTAGCTTCTGTTGGAGGAAGTTCAACTACAATTACAATTTCAAATGTAACAGGTACAACCTTGACATCCTCTACAACTCCTGCCTTAACAGGTTCAAACAATGGAACGTATTTCAATATCACAAATAGTGGATTTAGCGCAATAACACTACCATCAACCTCTGGATTGTCAACCGGTGCTTTCTGGGTTCTGCGAAACAATACAAGTGCATATTTATCGGTAACAATCACATACACCTCTGGAAGCGGTATAAGCTCTCCATTAAGTATTCCGCCAACAAACAGTGCTACAATTGCGTGGGATGGAACCAATTTTGATCTGTTCTAAAAACAATGGCTTTGGTTGGTGTATCTAGTAAAATCATTTCTGGGTTTGACCCTAGAAGTGCTATTCCTGGATGCGTACTATGGCTGGATGCTGCTGATGCGAACACAATAACATTAAGTGGTTCAAATGTTACAGGATGGAATGATAAAAGTGGAAACAATAATCACTTTGTACAAAGTACATCAAGTGCTCAACCTACATACATAAGTAACTCATTAAGTTTCAACGGAACTTCAAACTATCTCTATCAATCAAACACATCCCAATACATTCTAAACAATCTTTCAGCTTGGACCATATTTTCAGTTCAAACAATAAATACTGCTGCTGGAGGAACACAAATAGTATATCGTTATGGAATTAGAGGAATCTTATACGAATCTATTTCTACGACATATTACTTTTTTAATTACTCACCTATTGCTGTATCTGGTTCAGGGGATGGAATTGCTGCTGTAGTAGTTGCAAATGCTACTGAAACTGGATACATAAATGGAGTATCTCAAGGGAGTGCTACTGGTCCAACTACTACAGGACAAGATGCATTTACATTAGGAGCAAGTAATGCGTCTAGTGGATTTTTAAATGGATATATTTATGAAATTATTATGTTTAATACAGCACTCACAACCGCTCAACGTCAACAAGTAGAAGGATATTTAGCAGCAAAATGGGGCTTACAATCACAATTGAATAAATACTTTTTACCAACTACTATTTCAGGATGTAAGCTTTGGTTAGATGCTACCGATTCTTCCACTCTAACATTGAGTGGATCAAATGTAACTCAATGGAATGACAAATCGGGAAACGGAAATAATACAAACTCAACAACCGGAACTCCTGTTCTTACAACAAATGCAATAAACGGCCAATCTGCTATAAGTTTTAACAGTTTATCTTGGTTTTTCGGACCTGCATCCAATACGGGAACAACTCTTACTGCAATTGGCGTTGGAACAATGAATGGAAGCAATGGAGTTGGAGCCAGAAGCGATTATATTCGTATGGTATCGTTTGCAGTTCCTAACCACGATTATGATTCAACTGCAAATGCTGCAGCAATTATAAGATATCAAAGTTCTAACTCGGTTGTAGCTGCCCGTGCTAATGCAGATAAATCGCCTGTAGCTGTAAGTTTGGGTACTCCTTTTTTAGCAGTGTCTATATTTGATGGAACGAACCAAACTATGTATGTAAATGGAGTAGCAGGAACATCAAGTTCATCTACTGGAAACTTTGGATATAGTCAATATGGTATAGGTCACGATCCTGGAGGAGATAATACACCTTGGAATGGTTATATTGGAGAAGTTATAGTTTATAATGGTGCTCTTACAACAGCCCAACGACAACAAATAGAAGGCTATCTCGCAAAAAAATGGGGCATTTCTACACCGAACGCACTCCTTCCAACAACTCATCCATATTATTATGTTCAACCGTACACTCGAGTATTTCAACCCACTGATATTGGGAGCTGTATTTTATGGTTGGATGGTGCTGATACATCCAGTATGACTTTCAGTTCAGGAAGCAATATTAGTCAATGGAACGATAAATCAGGAAATGGAAATAATGCAACAGCAAATGGTACTCCTGTTCTCTCAAATTCTTCCTTAAATGGTTATCAATCAATCTACACAAATAATAGTCCTTATTTTACTGGACCTGTTTTAATTACAGGCACAACTTTTACTTGTTTTGCAGTCGCTACAACAACTGCTTCTCTTCCACTTTCAGGCCACGATCAAAGATTAGTGAGTTTAGAAAATGGTGGAAATGTAGATTATGGAAGAACGGATGGTGCGATTGCTCTTTTTAACCAAGGCGGTACTTCTTGGATAGGAACTTGGCGCGTAAACCCATCGCCTGTTGCAGACAGTCCAATCACTACAAATATACCATTTTTAGCAGTCAGTGAATATGATGGAACAAATGGTTATTTATGGAAAAATGGTTCAACAGGTTCTTTAGCATCTAGTTCATCTACTGGCACATTTGCAGTAACAAAGTATGGTATTGGTAATCAAGCTAATAACAGTGGGGAATATTGGATAGGATATATTGGCGAAGTCATTATTTACAACACTGCTCTCACAACGGGACAACGTCAACAAGTAGAAGGCTATCTGTCTTGGAAATGGGGATTAAACGGTCAATTAAATAGTTTTTCACCATTAAGTATTGGAAATTGTAAGTTATGGCTTGATGCTAACGATTCTAGTACTGTTACAGGTACTACAAGTGTAACATTGTGGAAAGATAAATCTTCTAATTCTTATAGTTTTGCAGTCCCTTCTGGATTACTATCTCCTTCTTATGGAACAGATTCTGGAGGATTGAAAAGTATAAATTTTACAAGTGGAAGTACTGCTACAGGACTTTCTTCTGCTGTTTCTTTTCCTCTTTCATCCTCTTCATTTTTTATAGTTTTAACAGTTCCATCCTATTTGGGCAGTGCAAAAGGTATATTTACAGCCGCTGGATCTGGAGGTAATGATTACCAAGATAGCAATGGATTTGATATGGATGATAACGGATACTTGGAAATGGCGCAGAACAATAATTTTAATATTAATGCATTTGGAACACAAACTGTAAGGATAATATGTAGTTTTGGATGGAATGGAAGTGCTTTTACAACTTATGTAAATGGAAGTCAGTACTATTCAGCAACTTTCGGTAAGGGTACAGCAACTCTTATGGTTTTAGGAGCTAGAATAGTATCGGGTTCTCCGTATGCATCTGGATTCAATGCAACTTGTACAATTAATGAAGTAATTGGTTATTCTTCTTATCTTTCAACTACAAATCGCCAACAAGTAGAATCCTATCTTTCAAGAAAATGGTCAGTATCTGTTACAAACTTTTTAACACCAACTCATCCTTATCGAACATTGCCACCTTCAAGTGTAAGAGATACAACTGCTGCAATTCCTACTGTATTTTTACAAGCACTTGGGTATTCAGGTTCTGGAACTTGGTACGATAAATCGCCGAACGGGTTTAATGCAACGCTTGAAAACGGTACTGCTGCAAAGAATACTGCTGGAAATGGAATAGTATTGAACGGTTCTACAAATTGGACATTCTCAACTATTTCTGCAGGAAGTAAATGGTCGATTGCAGTTTGGTATAAAAATACAGGGAATCCGGTTGGATCACTGCCTTGTATTTTAACGCAAAATTATGGGCCTAGTGCTATTAATATTACATTGGGGTATACACCTTCTCTTAACGTAGCGTTCTTTGATGGATCATCTTGGCGTGCCGGAACAACTATTACATTCACAAATAATGTATGGACACATGTTATTGGAACTTGGGATGGAACTACGATGAGTACCTATATTAACGGTTCTTTACTTGGTTCAACAACCCCCGGAAGTGCTTCTTCGGACGGTGGAACTGCATACCGAATAGGAAGACGTTGGGATTATCCAGATTACATGGTTGGAGAAATCGGAGAAGTAGTTATTTATAAACAACTAGTATTAACCAAGGCCCAAATATACAACGAGTACATTTCAAGAGCGTATATCTACTCTTATTAAGCCTTTTCAACATGAAACGTGATAGACGTGTAGTCCAAAGAATACGAAAGTTTCATTCCTGGCAATTTGGCCTGTAATAATGGCACATCATCTGAAATAGGATGTCCAAGAACATAGGTCATATAATCGTACAATCCACGAGTTTCTCCATCGGAACATTTAGCAGGAACATTGATTGAAATGCTTAAAATAGGATAGACTGCAGGAAATCCCAATTTTGCCCATTGAAAAAGATTGTTGGTAATCGTATTCGAATCTGGTGTCACAAGAATAGACAATGCCTGTTTGTCTTGTGCTTCCTTTTCACTGATGGTATTCACAGTTGAAATCAAGTCATCTAATGTGATGATGTAAGGAGATGGCGCAGGCGCAGGCGCTGGTGCTGGTCCAGTGATCCCAGTATCTCCAGTATCTCCAGTATAACCAGTATCTCCAGTTGGTCCGGTGTATCCAGTATAACCTATGTCTCCAGTTGGTCCTGTGTTCATGTTTGTAAGATAAAACAAGAATAATATGTAAATGTCGATATTCTTGCCATTTTCATTTGGCAGAAGGAGTGACCCTCCGTATAACGCATTTTATTATACAGGAAAAGACCAGACATTTAACTTTATAGGAGGACTTACGTATACCATCTACGCTTGGGGAGCTGCTGGAGGAGTAGCATCTACTGCGTTAGGTGGATACGGAGCCTATGTATCTGGCGTATTTACACCTTCGACATCTGGAACTGCGACAATTACAATTGGACCTGTCGGTTCACAAGGAGCATTTGTATCTCACTCTGCTCCAACCTATGGAGGCGGTGGTTACGGACCCAATGGAGGTGCCAATGGAGGTGGCCGTGCGTCTTTTTTTGTGAATACAACTCCTATTCTGGTAGCAGCCGGTGGAGGTGGAGCTGCCTATGATGGAACATTCTCACCTGTTGGAGGTGGAAATGGTGGAGCTGTGTATTCTTCCAGTACATTTACTGGAAACGGTATTGGAGGAAGTGGACAAGGTGGTGGAGGCGCAACCTCTTCCAGTGGTGGAGCAGCAGGAAATGCTGGAGGTAATGGAACCGGTCCAGCTACGAATGTAGGAACACTAACACTCGGAGGAGGTGGTGCTGGAAATGCTGGAGGTGGAGGAGCTGGATACTACGGTGGTGGAGGTGGAGGTAACTACAGTGGTGTAGGTGGAGGTGGTGGAGGCTCATCCTACATCAATACCAACTATTTCAGTTGTATTTCTGCTGCTCAAGGTTCGTCGATTCCTACGTTGTCTTCTTTCACAAGCGGTTCAACGGTATACAATCTATATAACGCAGGTGGATATCCTGCAGGAGTTGCCACCAGTGCGAATACAGGCAGTGCGATGATGATTATCATCCAGAATCCTGCTACTTTCAATCCTACTTATATAGCTGGATGTTCTATATGGTTAGATGGTGCGGATACTTCTTCTAATAGTATGACTTTCAGCAGCAGTTCAAACCTATCAGTTTGGAAAGATAAATCGGGTAGCAGTAATAACTTCTCTGCTTCTGGAACAGTTGCGAATATTACAGATGGTGGATATTCAGTTGTGAGTTTCCCTAGTGGTGGAGTTATGACATCTGCAAATAGTGTAAGTGTTAGCAGCAATTCTGCTTTATTTGTTGTTTCAAAATTGACAAGTATACCTAATGGAGTCGGTAGAATAGTGGAATTTCCAAGTATTTCAAGCGGAGACTTTGCAGTAAGATATAACAGTCCTTCAAATGGATTAATAGGAACGCCTACTGTTGCCGGTAACAATTCAAATGATTTTGCAAATAATAAATATTTTGTGAATGGAGTATTTAATCCAAACTATACGCTTTCTTCATTTTCAAATGTATATACGCTCATAGATAGTATGATTTCTACGGGTTCAGGTACTTCGACGATTAAATTATCTGATAATGTTTATAATCAGTACTTTGTTGGAAATATAGCAGAATTTATATATTATCCTAATGGCGGGCTTACAAATGCACAACGCCGTCAAGTGGAAATGTATTTGGCTTGGAAATGGGGATTGCCTACGCCTTTGAGTACATTTTCACCCACAAATATCACTGGACTTAATTTATGGTTAGATGCTGCTGACACTTCCACTCTTTTGTTAAACGGTTCAAATGTTACTCAATGGAATGACAAATCGGGTAATGGACGTAATTTTTATCAAGCAGTAACTTCTAATCAACCCACACTTTCTAACTCTGCTATTAATTCGTTGCCATCAGTTGCTTTTACAGTTTCTCAAAATATTGTGTCTTCTTCATTCGTCGTTTCTCCTGGAAACAATTCAACTCTATTTTTCGTCGTTCAAGAAACATCGTTAGCAAATGCTGGTAATAGTGCTTTTTTTACTAGCACAACTAACTATAACAGATTGTTACTGATGAATCGTACATCTGCAACATGTAATATAGTTTGGTATTATAATGGTTATGGTTATGAAACCAATATCAATGCTGTAGTTACTCCTGCATTATATGTTATGAATGCTAACTCTTCGTTTGCAAACTTCTATTACAATGGAACATTCAATAGTCAAGCAGTTCCAACAAACTCGGCAACAGTTGCAACTTCTGATACTTATCGTGTTGGAGGTGGATGGATTGGATACATTTCTGAAATCATTTTCTTCAGCAATCAGCTGACAACAGCTCAACAACAACAAGTAGAAGGCTATCTCGGGTGGAAATGGGGAATACAGAGTAACCTACCATCCTCTCATTTAAGTTATTATTCGCCTCCTGCTGCTCAGGTAACGTTTACACCCTTGCAAATATCTGGACTTACAACTTGGTTTGATGCTGCTGACAGTTCTACAATTAGTTTGAGTAGTTCAAATGTTACTCAGTGGAGAGATAAGAGTGGCAACGGATATAATGCAATTCAAGGAACTTCTGGTAATCAACCTACTTATTCAAATAGTTCTGTAGTTTTTAATGGCTCTTCAACCTACTTAAACTCAACTGCAACTGTTCCAGGAAACGCACATACACTTTTTGCAGTTCATAAAACTTCATATAATACAAGTTTATTTAGATTTCAAAATAGTACAAATGGTAGTGTTTACATAGTTTTTCCTTTTATAACAGGAGGCAATCCACATGGGTATATTACAAGTTATGATGGTAGTGGTGCAGGAAGTATTGATTTTCAAAACTCAACATTAGTAGAAAACTCTTCTTCAAGCAGTTTCAATCTAGTTGAAGCAGTAATTGCTAGCAACTCTCAACAAGTCTATAATGCAGGAGTATTACAGAACTCCACAACTCAAAATCTTTCAAGTGGAACAAGTTCTGCATTGTGCATAGGCGCATATGGAACTGCAAATAGTGAATTCTATAATGGACAGGTACAGGAAATGATTGTATATAAGTTTACATTAAACGCAACCCAACGTCAACAAGTAGAAGGCTATCTGGCTTGGAAATGGGGGTTGCAAGGAAATCTTCCGTCAACTCACCCATATTACAAAATCTCCCCATAAACAATGGCAGTGTTTCTACCACTTTCTTTCGCGAAATCGCCTCCAACAGTTAATTATACCCTCTATACCTACAACACAAACTCCAGTCTAACACTTGCAACAACTAAAACAGTCGATTACCTAATTGTAGCCGGAGGAGGAGGTGGTGGTGCAAACTGTGCCGGTGGAGGTGGTGCTGGTGGTCTTATTTATGCCACTTCTCAAACCTTTGGTGCTGCTACCTATACTATAACAGTCGGTACAGGCGGTGCTGGTGCCACAGGAAATGCAAACGGTTCCAGTGGAAACAATTCATCGATTGTTGGAGGGTCAATCAATCAAGTTGCAATTGGTGGTGGTTATGGTGGTACAGAAAGTCAAGCAGGAGGTGCTGGAGGTTCAGGCGGTGGTGGAGGTAACCAAACAAGCGGTACACCCTTAGGTGGAAACGGAACATCAGGTCAAGGTAATAACGGAGGAAAAGGACACTATACAAATGCAGGAAACATTCTTCTTGGCGGAGGTGGAGGAGGTGCAGGTGCAGTAGGTTCAGATGCTGTTGGAACGACTGTTGGAGGAAACGGAGGAAATGGCCTTCCAATTAGTATCACAGGATCCTCTATTTACTATGCTGGTGGTGGTGGTGGATGCTGTTATGCAAGTCCATCATTTTCAACTGGTGGATCAGGTGGAGGTGGAAATGGAGGTTCTTATCCAAGTACTGCTGCAACTCCAGGAACAGATGGTCTTGGAGGCGGTGGTGGAGGTGGAGCTAGAGGCAGTATGGCTGGTGGTAAAGGTGGAAACGGTATTGTAATAATTCGTGTATACAACTAACAATGGACAGACGTAAGAGTCAAAAAATGGCTGCCTTGGATTTGTTGGCAGCAAGCAAAGGATTGGTAACTACCTCTCCAACTATCAAACAACAAGCACTGGCTTCGTTACATAGACAGGACCGTCCTGTTTCTCCCGTCGTAGGACTGGGAAGAAAGAGAAGGACCAGACGAAGAAGAAGAACTACTCGACGAAGGTCGTAATCAGTTCATTCGGCATTTCTAAATATAAAATTGTACTGAAAAAGGGTGATAATCGTTCATCCAATACCAAACTTCTCTGCTTTTCATTATCTTTAAGGGTCTTGGCAAGCCGACGTAACAATGCATTCGCATCAATCATTGTATTCTTGATCTTGATTTTGCAACTATTCTTTACCCATCCACACATCGAAGACTTGTTACACTTTCCTTCATCTTTCAATTGACCACAAGGCTCACGAATTTTATTCAAAAACTGAATCGGTTCCTGTGCATCGTCCATATACAACTCTTTACCTGCCCATTCCTGCAATTCTTTATACAAATTCTCCTTTCCACCTGCTATGCTCTCACGTAGAGTTGCATACTCGTCTCGTTGAATATCTTTGGATAACGAAAAAAGCAGGAATTGGAATACCTCTTCATTATACGAAATCTGTTCTGCCATTCTCTTGTCCGCTGCACTTGGGGGTGCTTCGATGAGGTCTCTTTCAGGATGCTTTCGAATTGTTTCGATCACCTCCATTGCAGGTCCCTCTTCTGGACTTTCTTGTGGTTGAACCGGAACACGAAATCCAGAGGCCAACAATATCTCTACAATCATTCCTGCTGAATTCATTAACGTACCCACTGGCTTGAACCCTGGATGAATTGTTCTATCTAAAAATTCTGTATTCACCGGCAACTCCTCATCCTTGATCTCTTCATATCCACGACGAACATTAATACCGATGTTTGGAACAGTACTTGGTTGAAATGGAAATAGAAACTGACCCGGAACAAATACTGCCTGTGCACGATCAAATGGATCGTTTATTATTTCATAATTTGGTTTGCCAAGTGCTACCAATTCCTTGATAGCATCGTTATAGGTTGGAATATTGGAAGCACACGCTTGAGTATTGAGAGCACTCAAGGTTGCAAATAACTTATCCTCCTTACGAATATCTGCATCGTATTTGATACCGGAAGTTTTTGTTCGAGTTGCTCTTCCAATTACATCTCCTGTTTCTGTGACTACGATTGTTCTACTTTTTGCAGAGGATGTTTGAGACCAAAATCCACAAATCACAGTATCATTTACCAATCGAATAACCTGTGTATTCAAAACAGATGATACATATTCCAATTCTTCAAAGACTGTAAGTTCTCCCTTTTCGTATGCAGAATTTATGGAATTGATTATTTTATCCATCAAACTATCTCCTTCATCGGTAATTCTATTCCAAGTTCGAAAGAAAGAACACAATTTTAAGTTTTCAAGTCCATCCTTGGGTTTTGGAATATTCGCTGCCATACCAAGCAGAGTTGGTAATGTCTGTGATGGACGACCAATTCCTATACGGAAAATATCAGATTCTCCTGCTGAAATATGACCCTTGATGACAGTCTTGGGATAATTCGTATTTATCATTCCTGAATATCTTGGATTGATGAATGCTAATCGCAACGGTTTCAATGTCTTGTTGTACCCAACCACGTAACTCACATCGTTTGCCTCTGTTCCTCCTTTTTGAAGAACGGCAGCATCTTTACGAGGAGTCACATAACAACAAGGTGCATTCACTTCTTCTACCAATTTAGGATATTTGGCTGTGAGGTTTCGTGTAATTACTGGAAACTCTGCAGTGGATTCTTTGTCCGTTACTCGTACCTTACCATCGCATACTGGACAGTGTTTACCATCTTCTTTTTCTACCAACTGATCTGCACGTAGAGGAATCTCATCACGAATACACCAATACGGTGGACATACAGCTACTCCCTCTTCTCCTTTGGAATTTTTGACCAAAAACTTCTCGGGAGGAGTTGCATCCTCATAGTTGTATTTCGGTCCCAACTTCTTACGTTTTTCTGAAGTCAGCACCACCACCTGTTTCAGCTTGTCGCATTTCTTGGGATAGCGTTTGTCCAAATTGGGATCGAACTTTTTGTAAAGAGAATTGAAGTAATCGTAGGTTGTTGCAGGAATGGTTTCACGAATAGCGATTTCACGAGGACCTTCTGTTGTTATTTTCTGTTCCTCTGCAGGCTGTTCCAATACCTCTTCTGTTTCTTCCAACCCAAAGGCTGCCATCAAATCTTCATCGTAGGCCGCTTCTTCTACAACGGTTTGAGGAGCCACTGCAGCCACTGCTTGAACCACTTCTGCACTACGAGGACAGACTTGATTAAGAGCTTCATCTTCTTTGTCGGTTGTCAGAACATACCGTAGAATATCAGTATAGTGCAACACACGCTCAATATTTGTTATATTTGAAACCACCACTTCGGTTGGTGAGAACATAATATCTGGATATCGATTGAGTTCTTTTTCAATATCAAAATCTTCATCCAAATCCTTGATTTTATTAAAAATTATTCTGGCTTGATCGATTGATATCTTCAATTCAGCCTGTAACATTTCTGCAGTTGGATTATCAGTCTTTCTTAGAATATCGTATGCTGCCACTTCTACCGTACTCAATTTGGCACCTGCATCAGATCGCATAAATCGAAATGTATCCTTATTGGTATCGTGATTGAATACATTCTTCAGGCACGCAAACCGTCTCAAATCAAATTTAGTAATTTTATTATCATAACCTGCTACAGCATTTACCTCTTCCAATTTCCATCGATCATCTGCGAGATCATCCATATTCAAGAATGGAATAAAGGCATCGAATGACATCAACCAATCGAGACACTCTTTCTTGAGTTCGCTCAAACTTTTCACATCGGTCTTATCACGAGAACTGAGAATACTGATATCCTTGCTGGTTATAAAAATCCTGTCGAACGAGTGTTTGGTCGTGCCACGATAAAAAAGAAGAGTGGGTAATCTTCTCTGGGGCGAAGTTGATATGTACCACGATTTCCATAACGCTGTATCCATCTTGGGTTTCTTGTTCTTTGGGTTCTCAACAAAAAACTTGTGTCGGGTTGTCTCATTCTTTCCTGTGAAATAACCGACGTATGGTAGATCATCTGATACTGTCATTCCATAAAATATCTGTTCAAATCTTACACGGGGTGCAGAAAAATGGGTTGAAATGAGAGGAATATACCACTTTGCTTTTCGAATACTCGTCCGTGTATGTTTCGGCACATCCAGATCCAACAACATTTTTATTCGGTTCTGGTTGGCTTCAAGAACACTTCGAAATTCTGCAATATTGATCGGTGTCTCATCTCGAAAGTATGGAAAGTAATTACGCATAACTAATTGAGACGGTTTTGGAGGAATAACAGTCACGCGAATTTCTTTGATCGTATGTGGATGCATCGTTTCGAAAAGACTAGCAAGACTGAGTTGAGGAATAGACGACGGTTTCAAATCAAGCAGATCTTTGGGAGGCAACGACATAACCATTGAGTTCTCTGTTCCAAGAATACGCCATTCCACAAAATCATCTGATGGAGAATAGATCGGTTCAAGATCTGCAGAATAGCTTTCCCAGTCATCTTTGGAAACTGCTCGTGGTGTGACTGATGGCAAACTTCGAGTTTGATTCAGGTATACTTTGAAGTTCTCCAATGAGATATCTTTTCCATCATACGAGATTCGATAAAAAAGAGCAGACCAGTGTTTGGGATTGGAATACCAGTTCTTAGGAAACTCTTCACGCACTTCAATGAATAATCTGTCCGGATGAGAATCCACAGCAAGTGCTATAAGCTTTCGCACAGTATCTATCGTGTCATCTTCAAAGAAAGATACGGTGTTGTTAGTTCCGGAGATTGGAACGGTTATCATTACAATTTAAATCATAGAAAAACTAGATTGGGCTGTCCGTGATTGTCATTCCGCAATACGGTGTAGGCTGACGAGCATAGTTGACAGGGCTGTAGATACCAACTTTCACAGCATCGTGCAAAATACGCTTAAAATTAGCCCAGAATTCTGCAGTGTGTCCGATTGTTTCTGTCATCAAATGTGCCATCTCGTGTAGCATCACAAACATAATCGTATTCTCTTCAATGATTGGATATTCGGGTGCCTTGGTCTTATCACGCAGACACACCACAATCTTTTGACCTTTATTCTCGGAATAGGAGGTATCACTTGACCCCATATCATTCTCAATGAAGGAGTCGGGTTGAAACCGAGCCAAAAATCTAGCAACGGGAGGGTCGTTGGAAAGACCCATATCATTGGCATAGGTGTCTCGGAGCTTGATGAGGTTCTTGCGAACTTTTGCCATCAACTCAACAGCGCCTTCTTTGTTTGGTAAATTTTGCATATCGTAGACGGTTCCATCACTTGCGGTCATAGCAATTGTATTACGAGGACCAGCAGTCATAGAATAGACCAGTGCGGCTGTTACACCAGCAACGGCAATAGGAAACATTGTTATTTACGAAGACAATCCCTCAAGAGAACGAGCGTTCTTGAACGGGTCAGGGTCAATGGTGGTGTTCAAGAAAGGACCAACTGATCCCTGGGCATTAGGAAGTTCAGAACGAATGTCATAGCTTGGGTTACGATTGGTTTGAGCAATACCTACGACGTTGATGTTAGAATGGTATCCTGCTTGCAAAAAGTTCTGTCCCTTGAGGTCATCCATACCGGCTGGGTTGACGGCAGCCCATGAAGCTCCAATGCTTCCCTTTGGCAAGAGTTCAGAAGAGTCTAGTACTCCCTGAGTGTATGTTTGTTGAGAGGATGGAGTGCGTCCCTGCATATCCTGGACGGCGACGGCATTTCCACCAACGCTATGAGGAGATCCCATATAGGGGCCAGTTTCGGAGACAGGGGCGACAGGTCCAGTTCCTCCTAACTCCTCAGCCTTTTCAGCAACGGCTGCCTTCACACCCGAGTAGGAAGTAAAAAGAACATAGAGTGCTACCACTCCAGCAAGGACCATACCTAGACGAACCAATTTTTGTTGCGATAGCTTCATGGTATATTTATATGTTGTAGCAGACAAATTTCAGGATGAGCAAAGTATTTGACCCCCTGTTGCAGGACATTTTAGAGCAGATGCGTTCACCTGGCGTTCAATCGACTGTAGAAATTCATATTTTAAAGCCTCTGATGGTCCGCATCCTCCACATCCTCTACCCGTACATCTTTGGCGTGATGATTCTTTGGATTGTCATGTTCATCTGCCTTGCTATGATTCTTCTCATTCTTGTCCGTGGCAGCTTGATCGACGTCTTCGGGAAACAGTAATTCTACCAGTGCCTCGCGACGTAGTGCCCAGAAGCCTCGCAATCCCTTTAACTTTGCCTGTTCGCGAAGTTGGGCGATTGTCATCTTTTCAATCACAAGAGACTGTGGAAGTTCTTCCATCTCGAGTAACTGAATAAGCTGTGCTCGTTTCATAATATAGTATTGCTTGATCTTTCTTACCTTTGCGTGTTGTTTGAGTTCAATTAATGACATTTCGGAATACATGTTAGTTGGTTAAGTTCCAAATTTTTGGCCGACGGAAATCCATTTTTTCGGGTACACAATACAATAGAATGTCTCGTACAACTGGAATTCTCATCTTTTTCCTCGCAGCCCTCCTCGCAGGATTGTTTGTAACTTATTCGTCTCCTCTTCCTGTGGTCGCCGAAGCCAAGAAAGAAAAGTTCGCCCAAAAAGAAGTCGGTATGCCACTGGATACTCAACCAGTCCAAGGATATTCTGGAAGCTCGCCTATTCTAGGAAGCGAGCCAAAGCCTGTTTCTGAGAAGCCTTATGAAAAGGCAGATGATACTGAACTCTTTCAGTTCGAAGGCAACAAGATTTCAGCTGACTGCTGCCCTTCTCCTTTCTCTTCTGACCTTGGATGTATCTGCTTGACTGAAAAGCAACGAGCGGAGTTCGCCAGCAGAGGTGGAAATCGTGCTTCGTAAGAACTTAGTAAAACAGAACAATATATACAATAATGGAACACCTGCGAAACCTGTTTGCGTATTTCAAATCGAAAGCCCCTGAGGGTGTCAAGTTTCCAAAGCCATCGGAAAATGACTTCGTACATATAGAAGAATCGCTTTTGCCACATCTTCTACGTGTAATGCAAAAAGATAACACTCTATTTTTAGGTCCGACTGCCATTCAACTCATTCCTGGAATTGATACCAGTGAAATGTGGGACAGCAGTGACGAGGGTTGGTCCAAGGTTCATATGGCACTGATTTACTCTGTTCTTCACGGAGACCCCAAAGAGAAATTCGGCAAGATTATGGAGACCGTCAAGTCTCTTATTCCTGGAATGGGAAATGGAGCCGATGATATTAGCAAAATTTTGGAAGACGAAGAGACTCAATCGTCTCTCAAGGATATTCTCGATGTTGTGATGAGTACACGTATTGCTGCCTTGGTCGGCGATGTGGTATCGTCTCTTAGCCTTGATAAGCTTGGATTGAATATGGAAGACCCAGAGCAGTTGATGGAGATTCTTCGCAATCCGCAGGAGAGTCCTGTTGTCAAGGAGTTGATGGAACGAGCCCAAATCATTCTGGAAGAAAAGGTCAAGAGTGGTAAGATTAATCAGCACGCCTTACAGCAGGATATTGAATTGATTCGAGCGAAACTTCAATCCTCTTTTGGGAAATATTTGAACGAAATGGTCACGGGGTCTGCTGGAAATACAACAGGAACCGCATCTCAGACCATCTTGTCGAGCCACCCAGAAGCTCGTCGAGCACGTATGCTTGCTCGTCTCCAGAAGAAAGTTCAGGAAAAATCCCGTAAGTGAAGATAATAAGAGATGAGTGAAACCTTTTGGTATTCCGATCCCAGTGTTTTGTTCAATCAAACATCATGGTTCAAGTTCGTGCCCACTGCTAAAATGTCTGTCGCAGAAGCCTTAAACTCCGTGGTAAGATTTTCTGCTTACCTTGGTATCCTTTTGGTTCTGACAACCTACAAACCATCCTATCTTTTGCTTGTTCCAGTCGTGATGGGTATTACAGTTTTCTTGAATAGCACTTTCCCCAATACCAAAAAGGTAGTGGAATCATTTCGAGGTTCTCCGTTTGTGAGTTCCTATGTTGGAGATAACACCACCAAGCCTACCGATGACAATCCATTTATGAATCCAACATTGGTTGATATCGGAACAAACAATGATCGCCCCCGTGCTGCCGATGTTACAAGTGTTGATATTCGAGACCAAGTGAATGAAGCCTTTGCAAAAACTTCCAATATGTATTTGGATACCTCCGATGTATTCACCCAGGTTCAGGCACAGCGCAATTTTTACACGGTACCAGAAGATGATCACGAAGGACTCCTAAAATTCTTAGGTAAGAATGCTCGTTCAGACAAGTTACTTAATGAAGGCTATGTGGCGGCTAAGGGTACGGTGTCTGAGCTTTCTGCTCCTTCTATTTCTAAACCGTCTGGTACGCCGGCGTCTTCCTCCTTTGCTTAAACCAAGCGAACTGGAAATCTCTTCGGGAGATGATTTCTCGCCTTCTGCACGTTTCACCTCACCAGTGGCAGTGTGATATTCCATCGTAGGAAATCCAGAGACACCTGAATCGTCCGGAACAGCAGATGCTTCAATTTTTACAGGATTTAGGTTAGGATTTGCCCCTGCCACTTTATCCCAGTGAGGCATAGTAGCATCACAATGAGGGCAGCCGTCCATAAAAAACAGGACAAGAATAGGCTTTTGTTGAAGAATTCTCTTCGCCTCTTCTTTCTTCGCAGAACCTCGTAGGACTTTCTGTGACATTTATCATAAGGACAGAAAATGGCGTGTATCACGGCATTAGAACAGGATACTGTAAAAAATGAGTGGGTAGGCACATCCTTAAAGACCGGAGAAACTCGCAAGTTCCAGACACTGGACGATTACAAACAGTATGTAAAGAATTTGGAAACACAAGGAGTCTACTGTGCCGATGTCGCACCTCAATTTAATCAATTCTACCGAAAGGGCGAGAACACACAACGAACTGGATTTTTAGAATTTGCACCTCGTGACCCAGTCGCACAGGCCAAGTACAGTGCGATGTCGCCCACATGGGAAGGCGTAGAATCCTCGGACAAAGCGATTGCACAGGGATTGTATTCCTTGGACGCTGCGGAGGCCAATCGTCAAGAACTTCGTGCGGCAGGTCGTGTACCGCCACCTCCTGAAAAGAAACAGCAGAGTAGTTATTGTAGCATTCAATAACAATGAGAAAGAACTGGATTCTTTTGGGCCTTTTGATACTGGCCTTATTGGTATTCTTTTTACACGTCAAAGAAAGCTATGTCAATCCTGAATCTCCTGTAACACGACCTGCATTAAATGGTGTATGGAAATCCAAGATTGAAGCCGAAGCACCGATTGGAGCAAACGATGAGGACTATATTGCTGTTCTTCAGAAGTTCTATGACAATGTGTATACACCATCGCCTACCAATCCTACCGATGCAGATGTGGATACCTTTGTGAAAGGACCGGATGCAAATGTTCCTGGTGTAGATCCCAATGCTCTTCGTAAATTGATTGCAGATGCATTTCATACACAGAGCACCAAGACAGCCGCACAGAAGGAGCAGGAACAGGTAACTTTTCAACCATCCGAAGAAGCACTTGAACCGCAGCAGGGAAGAGATGAGGTCTTTACACGAACAGAAGATGCATACATTCCGGCAGATACACGACAGGGTGATTTTTCAGAAGGTATCTATGCTCCTACCGTTCAACAACAGAAGCCACGAAGACCGATGGAATATGACGACAAATCTGCGAGCTGGCACGCAGGACAATTTGCTGCTGTGTAAATAATAGGATGAAACAGAAAACTTGGATTTATATTTTGATTGCGGTCCTCATAGTCTTGGGACTGATAGGAATGAAAGAGCGGTTTGACAATCCTCCTGGAACTTCAAAGGCTTCTATTTCAGATTTACAAACGGCAAAAACAAAGTTAGAGGCTCTTATTCCACAGATTGATGTGAGTAAATATCCTACTACTGTCTCTGTTGGTCCTATCATGGGTCCTGATTCAACTCCAGAACAGATAGCTCAAAGATTGATGAACTCTGATAAGACAACACTTAATAGCAATATCAAGTTGATAGGTGACAGCATAGCTATTTGGGGTAAAGAACCGCCTCTTCCACCAGGTGCTCCTGCTGGTATGGTCCCAGGACTTTCAACTGGTTATTTGAATGGACTTGTAGATTACTGGACAAAGAGAGTCAACGACCCTAAAACAACCACGAACAAACCACCATCGCCTGGAGATTATCCTATCACAAAAGCAGCCGCTACACCTGTAGCTCCTCTAGCATCTGCGGTTGCTCCACAAGCGACTGTAACTGGAACCTCAACTGGAGGAACAACGGCATCTTCACTTGGTCCAACTTCCAATCCGAACACTTCTGGCGGAACAAATGTATGGGGTCCTCAAGGAAATGGAAAAGGCGATCCTCAAACAAATAACACATCCGTAAATCCTAACCAGATGAACTATCCTCAACTTCTTGGTGGAATGAATGGAAAGTCCGGAACATTGGTTCCAGGAGTCGGAGTAGTACCACCATCCAAAAATGTTCAGTTGGCTCAATCCGGACAGTTACCAACTTCTGCAGGATTAGGATCGGATGAGAATAGCCAATATTTACCATATTCACGAACACCAGGTGACCAAGATTTGGTCCCAAATCCTTACAAGGGAGAGTTTTCGACCAGTACTTATTCTGTGAAAAACGAACCCGTTCCTTTCTTAACAGATTTCTCCGCATTTATGAAGTAATGGCAGCATTTGGACTTCGAAATCAGAGAGGTAGTTGTTGGGTGAATGCCACTCTACAAGCACTCTTTCGTATTGATTCCCTCCAAAAAAGATTTACAAATGATGAAACAGACCCAAACTGCGCTGTAGAGCAATGTATGCAGGAAATATGGAATAGCGAAGGAGATGAAGGTCTCAAAGCATTCTATGAATGTGTCAAAACAGGAACTATGCCCGCAGGGGATGATATTGGAGATTCGCATGAATTGTTAGAATTCTTGTGTGACAAAATCAAGTTTCTCGACAACCTCCTACGATTCAAGGTCGCGAATCGCATATCCTGCAATCACTGTTCGTACAGTGAAAATAAACCAGATTCCTTAATTTACATGACCATAACACCTACTGAATATCGTCAATCAGTATCCGATGCGATCGTCCAAGCAGTCAGGCCCTCAGAGATTGAAGGATGGAAATGTGATAAATGCAAGGAATTGGGATGTACTCAGCAGTTCTTGATTGGAACCTTTCCTGAAATCCTTACCTTTCATATCAATCAATCAGATTCTGGCATTACCTATTCTAGTATTCTGGTAGTCAACAAATTGCGATATGCTCTGACATCGGTTGTCTGTTTCAATGGAGGACATTGGTGGACGTATGGTCGCAATATGCCACCAGGTCAGCCTTGGATTGAATTCAACGATATTTTCGTCCAACGCCACGACCCTCAAAGTTTTCCAGTATCCCAATACGCTCGTTTGCTAATGTATTCTCGCCTCAATGAATAATAAGAGATGTCATCCATAACAACGGATCCACCTACAACGGATACTCCAACTGACACTGGAAAACAAACCGGTATTCCAGCAGAAGTAGTGTTGGCAATCGCAGCTGGGTTTGTTACTATTCTAACATTGATAGTCGGTCTTTCTACCGGTTCTATTCTTGCTGTCATCGGTTTATGGACTATTATAGGACTCATTGTTTTTGTATTGTGGTATTACGGCTTCATTGATATCAACAAATACACGTCTATTTTGTTACCGGGTGTCCCTACACCAACGAAGACTGCCCCAGATGCTGCTCCTGCTACCAGCAGTTTTGCAGGATTGAAACAGGGCAGTGAGGTCTTTCATATCGACGATGCTCAATTCACCTACAACGATGCTCCTGCCGTATGTGCTGCTTACGGAGCACAGCTCGCCACCCTCGAACAGATTATTGATGCTTACAATCACGGAGCAGAGTGGTGTGGATATGGTTGGTCTGCAGGAGGTCTTGCTCTCTATCCTACTCAAAAATCGACTTGGATGGAACTTCAACAAGAAATTGATCCTGTAAAGAGAACTGCGTGTGGAAGACCAGGTGTCAACGGTGGTTATATGGACCCCAATACCAAATTTGGTGTCAACTGTTTTGGTTTCAAACCATCAAATGTTAACAAGGTACCATTGCCTGCTCCTCTTCCAACCGGAGACAGCACTGCTTTCCAGAACTCTGTCAACAAATTCAAAGCAATGTTGGCAGGATTGAATATTAATCCATATTCTCGAACTGAGTGGTCTGGATACGATAGCACTCCTGCAGGAAAGTTATCCAATTACGGTTCTCAGTTTCAACAATCAATGGGTGGATTGGGTGCTACAAAGGAGAAGTTTTCAAATGCTGATCCCGCTACCATTGAAAATCCATCCACGTCTGCTTACACTGCTGCACCCTACGGATTGCACGGTGATAAAGGAGACATTGGCCCAGCAGGACCGATTGGACCTCAAGGAGTAGCTGGACCACTTGGACCACAAGGACCACCAGGAGCTCAGGGAATTGCAGGATCTTCAGGACCAAAGGGAGATATTGGACCAGCTGGACCGTTGGGACCCATGGGACCACAAGGACCAAAAGGTGACAAAGGAGACCAAGGACCACCAGGATCCGCAGGGTCTGCTGTGGGTGTCGTCGGACCAAAAGGAGACAAAGGAGAAGATGGACCACAAGGACCACCAGGACCTGCGGGTGCAAAAGGAGATCAAGGTCCAGGAGGACAACCAGGATCAGTAGGACCAGCAGGACCAGCGGGACCAAAAGGAGATCCTGGAGCACCAGGGGTTGTTCCTCCAAATCCTAAATTTGATTCTTTGAGTATTGGAAATTGGTCTTTGAAACCGGTTGATAATGGTTCAACACTTGAAGTTGATAATGGAACAAATCCAGTCTTCCAATTCAATAACGAAGGAGGACCTTGGTCACATATCAACATCAGTCGTGGAGGTTGGAAGAAATATGATTAAATAACTTTTAAGAATGGATATTTACCTAGAAGTCGTGTGAGATAAGGAGCAGAACCTATTCCTCGTCCATACGACAGGTCACCACCGATGTAACATAAATAAGGCATACCAGGAATGTGATTAGGGAGCTCCTTAGGACATTTTTTGTAACACAAACCATCTATCTTTTCAGTATGATCATCACCACCACCAGGTCCAGGACATACGCCTCCACTATTCAGACGACCGACTATTCCACCACCCCAACATCCACACTGTCCGTGCAGAAAACAGTCACCAATGGAATGGCATCCAATTGGCTGTCTGCAAGTCAGTCCGTCATTGACCCATCCATCAGGACAGGGCTCTAATCCTACCGGTGTTCCGACACCGATATTCTGACTATCCGCCCAACATACAGGTCCTACGCCGTGATATCCAGTCTTGCATTTTGTATAACACAATCCTGCATCCAGGTCTTGTGTTGGATCACAAGTATCCGGTGTGAAGGTTATGATTTCTTGTCCGGCAATACTAAAATGTTCTCGGGCTTTGAGAAAACTATAAATTACTATTATGACCCCGAGTAGAACATACAGGAGTTCGTGCATTATTTTCAACCCATATTTTAAGATGGAAATTGTCAAACCCAAACAATTTGTAAAAAAAGATATGCAACAGACCGTTGTCCTTCCAAATCCGCGAGAGGCAATGACCAATAACTTCACGTGGCTTCTTTACAAGCCTCAGGCACACGCAGTGACTCCATTTCAGACGAATGTGAATACTCGTGAGGCGAATTCAATTCGTAGATAGATTTTGTGGCAATATACGCAAAGATGGAAGTCGCAATGTTGATCGGCCTCGCCGCACTCGGTTATGCTCTTTCCGAGAAGCCGGTGTACACTGAGGGCGAAGAGAAAAAGAAGAATCCAATCGAAACTTTCGTAAGTCCTGAAAATACTCTTCCTGAGACGGAACGAGTAACCATAGTCAATTCTGAAGAGGGCCATAACAATATGGTACCTTTCTTCGGTGCTCGTCAAACCCAGTCCCTGTATTCCGGTGCCACTGATAGTTTGCTGGATACCTACACTGGAACTGGTAAGCATACCTTTTTCCACAAGGAAGAGGCAGCTGCTTTCTTTGAGCCGGAAGCAGGAAGAGGCAATCCTTGGAAGGCTCCTGTTGAGACTGAGTTCGAGCAGTCTCGTCAAGTCACTTCTCTTGCAATGAAGAACATCTTTCCAATTGAAAAGACCTATGTCGGACCCGGTATCAACGACGGATACACCAACTTGCCATCCGGAGGTTACCAACAGGATGCTGCTCGTGAGTATGCCCTTCCACGAACAACCGATGAGATTCGTGTTGCCAACAAACCCAAGCTTACCTACGAATCGCAGGCTATTCCAGGAGCGCACTTCATTACCGATATGGGTATTCAAGCCCCTGTCAAGAAGAACAAGCCAGACAGATTCCAAGTTCTTCAAGCAGACGACGGTTCATTGCCTCGTGTCAATACTGCGGTAGGACAACAGGTAGCATCTGCTATCTATCCAGAGCAGTTGATGAAGGAACAGGCAAGAGAGACCAGTTCTGCCGAGTTCATTGGTGGACCACAAGCAGCCGCAGGTGGATATTTCACCTACATTCGTGCCTTCACAGAGCCATTCCAAGAATTTATGAAATTGACAACCGTTGGAAGACCAACTCCTGCTGGACCAGTTGGTGGTGCTGCCATTCAAGGTGGACCTCAATCCATCAACGTAGCTGTTCACAAGGATGAGACTATCTTGAATAACATTCGTGGATTTGAGACACCTCTTTTCAACATTGGAGGTCAAGTTCCATCAGGTGCCCTACAAGGTTCTACACGATATGTGGTGCCATTGCAGCAGGATATTTATGTGGAAAGAAATGAGCCCGCTATTTTGGATGCTTTTAAGAGTAATCCATATACAAAGAGCTTACAGTCAATAGCATAATGGATGCAGACCTGCTCAAATATTCAGAAACATCGTTAAATATTTGTACGCATGGATTTACGCGTCGTCAAATTCATGATATTGTTCGCCAAGCATACAATTATCCAAAACGGGTAAGTGTATGTCCGTGTATAACTGATCCTTGGTCCTGCGATATTTTAAGAGAGCTTCGAGTGTTACAACAGAGTAATGAAGCTTGTCGAATTAACAGACCTGAACAGAATCGAGAGCTCGCTTTTGGCTCGGAGAAATGATATTGTGAATGCAACATCTACTTTTTTCAATTTTGTGTTATTGGCAGCTGTTCTAGTAGGATTTGGGTTCTTTTTGTATACTCAATACGAGGCCAAAGCGAATGAGGTTCCGAAAGTGGATATTCCATTCAAGCCAGTTGCTTGGTACTCTGCTACACGGAATGTCCGTTCAGAAGATTATTCACAACCCTTTGATAATAGCAATGGATCGGGCTACGGAGCTTTTGCGACTTAAATTGGAAATGGCATATCACGATTTTGATATGACCGAGGCAGGAAAGAAGTACGAAGAGATAACCAAACCTTCTGAAAATGAACCGACTGATTTGTTAAAGATTTTTACAGAAACACAGGGTACTTTGAGAGACAAATGTTCTGCCATCGGCATACATACCAAGTCTCAATACGACATTGCTCTTAATCGTTGGAAAGAACACAACGAACCACTTGCAAAGGCGTTAGAAGAGTGCAAGTCCCTATTCGAAATGCGTGGTGGGGAGAGAAAAGTCGTAAAACCACTTTTACCCAAATATCGTCTATAAGTAATGTCGTTTACTGTAAGTCCGCCTATAAGCGGCACTACATTGCAGTTGTATAAGTATGAACCATTCAGTTATACAATTACATATCCAACGCCGAATACTCCTGTAGGAGACACTGTAACAACTACTGTAACGCTAACAGGGACATCATTTCTTTTACAGTCTCTGATTGATATCACCTCATCTACAACACAAGCAACCTTTGCAAATGGAAATGGATTTTCAACAAATTCATTATCGGGAGAGCCGTTATCGATTACAGTTCAGTACAGTTACTTCAACGGTTCGAATCCAGATGGAAGCGATACCTTCACGTATTCATTGCTAGTCTATATCGGAAATGGGCGATTTGTTACTCCTATCAATAACAGCACATACACATTCTACTTGAATGAAACTGTTACGCCAACAGTTTTTACGACTGTCCCTACTATGACGAATGTCTATTCTACCATCTCTCTTCCTCCTGGCCTGTATTTCTCACCAGTGGATTCAAACACTTTCAATTTGCAAGGTACTCCTGCAGTTCAGATTCCAACAAGCAATTATTTAATTGTTGGTCAGAATACCAATTCAAGTTCTGTAGATTATGGAAAGGTTGTAACCACAAATGTAAAAATTGGAGTGTCTGGAGAGCGTATCAATCTAACACCTATCGTGTACAGCAACACTCTAACAATTGGAACACCGATTGCTTCTCAGAATTTCACTGCTACATTTCCAACATATGGCATCTTCTCTTTCTTTTATTCGTGGTCAAATGCTCTTCCAGATGGACTCTATTTTACTGATAATACAGGAGCACCATTGAGTTCAAATTATAGAAGTTATGCTCCACCGAATGCACCCTATCGAATCGGAATAGCAGGAACACCTACTGTCACTGCTGCGTATCAATATGCCAATTCGAACTACTCTTCTAACATTCACGTATCCTGCGTGTTATCTCGAAACAATTCCAATGTTTCCAATGCATTTGATGTGACTCTTCCTTTCAGTGAAACCGTTCTTTTTAATAACATTTTTGTTCCTACAATTTACAGTGGTGTGGCTGTTCCTTCTACAAAGATATTCGATGTTGCAACATATTTCTCAAATGTAAGTTCTATCGCAACCTTATCGAATATAAATCTTAACAACGGAACACTTGCAATCAATCAAGTTGGATCAAATTGCTATATTTCAGGAACACCTGCTTCCAATGCAAATGTTACCTATACTTTCAATGCAACGAATACCGATTTGATAACTCAATCTTTGAATCTTCCTATTCCTGTTATTAGCGATCTTGTGACATTCAATTACTCGATTACGCCTTCGAACGGAACATCGTACAGTTTTATTAATTCTAGACCCCTTAATGAAGGATTAACAGGATACTATCCAAGTCAAATAAAATTCAATGCATCATCTGGTTCTGGAAATGCAATTACTTACAGTATCTCCGGATTTCCTGGAAACTGTGGAATTGTAATCGATTCATCTACAGGCATTCTTTCTGGAATACCGAATTCAAATTTTTCATCCACTCCTTTGACTATTACAGCAGTTGCAAACAATACAAATGCTTCGAATACGACTGTCATCAATGCTGCCATTCTTGCAGATACTATAACGAGTTACAACAGCAATACACTTCAATTTGTTCAAAATAGACCGTTTTCACCCTATCAAATTATTTCAACAACACTCAGTGGACGTAATATTTTGAGCTATACTGCAACCAGTGGATTATTGACTGGATTAACACTTACGAATACAGGCCTCATAAAAGGAACACCTCTTCCTTCCACATCAGGAACATTGCATATCAATGCAAGTACTGGGTATAATAATCTTTCAATTTCATTTCCATATACGACAACATCGGATTCCATTCTGTTTACAGTTGATTCAAATGTCTATGCATTGACTCCTGGAAATGCTGTTCCACCTATTCCTATTCACGGTCTTTCTTACAGTGGAACGCCTGTTGGTAATTTTACTATTTCAAATAATGTTCCTTCTGATCCAACTTATGGAATAACAATTGGTTCTTCTACAGGAATCCTTGGAGGAACATTGTACGATGGAATTCCAACACTTACGTATCCTAGTAATTTATTGCCTTATCAAACTACCTTAAAAGTTTCAGGAACAGCAGGTCTTCTTTCAAATTCTATATCTCCAGAACTTATCACAACAAATCCAGTTGTTCCTAGAAAGTTCATATCGTTCAATACTCCTTCAAATGGTGGAAGACCGACTGGTTATTTAAGCAATTCCGATGATTTCTATAATTGGTCGTTGTTTTCAAATTTTATAGTCGGTGCATACATCACTGATTTGCGTGTAAGAAGAACGACAGGGTTCATTAACAGTATGGTAAATACGTATATCATTCCGTTCGGTTCCAACTATGCATATTCTACGAATGGTGTAGATTTTACAACAATAGCAACCAATACTGGATATGGAATCTATAAATTATTCAACGAAGGATCTACTTGGTATTCTGCAGGAACACGATTATTAGTAGGATGCAATGTTGCAGTGATTCAAAAATCAACCGATGATGGATTGACTTGGAGTGTTGTAAATTCAAACGTTGTTGATAGCACACATTCGCAAGAACTTCTACCAAGAAATGATTCGAATGCTTTCTCTATATTATCAAACAATTATTACCTAACAAATGGAGTTGCATTTGATGGAAATGGTTCCAATTTTATGATCGGAGGGTTTTTTTCAAACAATTACTACCATCCAACATCGAACAATCACAGTATGCTTCGTTCAAGCAATTACGGTTCTAATTGGGATATTGTTACAGGAGAATTCTTAAAAGAGACTGCAAATTTCAATTTAAGTGGATCTGTGTGGATTGCAACCGGTTCTGATTCAAATTTCACTGGAAAACTTACAACAAATGCTGTTCTTTGTCATACTATAAAATATTCAACCGATCAGGGATTGACTTGGAGCAACTCTTCTGGAGATTTTAATGTCAATGCATACGATATAACCTATGCAAATGGTGTTTGGATGGTGACAGGAACGGATCAAGGAAGTGGAATATATTTGAAATCTGGTCTGCGATATTCAACCAATGGAAGCAACTGGAATCTGGTTACACAAAGTGACATTGTGTACTCAAATGCCTACAACACTGCTCCAAATATTGGTATTGGTCCAGTTCAATTCGATGATATAAAGAATGAATGGAATCTTATTGTACGTTCCTATTCATCCGGTTCGAATTATATGAAACTTTATGTACACGATACAGTCAGTTCATTTGACTCAAATTGGGTATACAAATCAACTATCTATTCAAATGCAGGATATGATGAAGATCGTATAGATTATGCAAATATCAGCATTGCTTCCTACACATCCCAAGGAACAATCAGTTCTCAACTCGTATTTCCAGCACTCAATTCACCCGGAGGTCCTGTATTTGTATCTCCAAGTAAAACTGAATACATTCTCTACCAATATATGCCTCTTCAACCCATACAAATTACTGCAACAGGCACAGGAATAGTCTATCTTTTCCTTTTGAACTCAAGTCTTCCACAAGGTCTTTCGTTTGATCCAACAACCGGGCAAATAACAGGCACACCTACAAAAGAGAATCAAAAAGGGTCCTTCACAATTTATGCAAAAGATGATGTAGGAATCAGTACACTCACAATTCTGTATCAAGTTCTCATTCCAAACTTTATCAAACAGCAAAACGGAGCAGGAGCGTTTACGTCCCTCGTCCGCCAAACCGTAGAGGTCAATGCAGCAGAATATAGTGTGAATAATGAAGTTTATCCTGCAGGAGTTACAACACTTGGATCATTTATGTCACCTGCTGCTCCTGACAATACCAAAGACAAGTTACCTTGTAATTGTTAATCCTTATCAGTATATGCAAAAAGTCCAAGAGCAAAGAGTGCCATACCAACAGCTACCCAACGGACACCTTTGATGGTTTCACCAAAAATTAGGACACCTTGCAATGTTACAACCACATCCGATACTAAATTCCAGACCAAGTTAACAACGGTCATATTCTCGTAGTCAAGTGCCTTCAAGAAAATGAGGGGCTCAAGTGCGTAGAGACCAACTGAAAAAGGGATACCGACTCCAGAACTGAGGGTGCCTTCACTTACCATCTTAGCAGAGCCCATCATCAAAATATCAATGGTAGCCATTATCACACCGAAAAAGATTGGAAGGAAATCAAATCCTCCAACTTTCCAGTTGATACTGCCAATCAGTTTATCAATTATATCCTTCTTCTTAGCCATTTACTATTTAGCTTAGAATCTTCATTTCGGCGAATTCGGCAAATCCGAGGTGTCCCAACATCTTTCCAGCATTTCCATCTGCAAGAACCTCAAAGACCTTCTTGTCCTCAGTGACATAATACTTGTTTCCTCTGAAGTCGACTTCGGTTACATCGGCTTCTTGTGATGAGTCTGCCTTGACAGCAGCGGCCACGAAGAAGTCGTGAGCGTGGAGATCAAATGTCTTGGTCATATACTGTTCTTTGTTCATAGCGTTGAGGTAGACGAGAAATGCCTTCTTGTCTGGATTGGTGATATTCAACTCATCCGTGACCTGTTTGATTTTCTTTGTTTGAGCGGTGTTGAACTTCTCAACATTCTTTGTTGGTGCTGCAGGAGCAGGAGCAGGAGTTGGTTCAGGAACTGGTGCTGGTGGAACAACTGGTTCAGGCTCAGGTTCTTTGCGAGCACGTGGCTTTCTTGCAGGAGTCTCGGTAGGCCAGAGTTTGTCAAAGAGAGCAGTGAGGAAGTCTTCGGTTTTTGCGAATGTCTTGATGTCAAGCGATGCGGAGGCAGTGGTGATAGCGTTTTTAATTGCGGCGTTCATTTTTG
>Ga0214173_100021_pt1 | contig 33332 bp, 56 predicted proteins | sample TroBogEpilimnion_34_FD_153011 | JGI IMG/M metagenome (GOLD analysis project Ga0214173, IMG submission 153011) | Freshwater microbial communities from Trout Bog Lake, WI - 25JUL2007 epilimnion | ecosystem: Environmental > Aquatic > Freshwater > Lake > Epilimnion/Euphotic zone | place: Trout Bog... | reverse complement strand
TACCAATCAAGCAAACGCCGATAGGTAAGGTCTTCCATCTCTGAAAGATGTTCCGTGTGACTTTTATAGTCACCAATGTTGAACTGGTAATAGTGCATTACTCTCGCCTTTTAAAGCTCCCTAAAGAAAGAAACGGCGGCAGGAGAGGGAGTAACTCTTTTCGGTCTGCTCATGACTTCAGACCTAGCCGTGTTTCAAAAAATTATATATCAATTCCGTGCAAGACCATTCCGATCATCATAAAAAGAAGCCAAGCAGTCTCGCCATTGAGAGCCAGCAAAAAAGCAACGATAAGCAATGCCCACCTCATTGAAGCACCTCAAACCATTCTGGGCGCAATACCCTTAACTGCCATAGCCTACCCTGCGGTAGCTTGACCCAGTTGTTTACAGCTTGCCTAGAGCATCCAAGCAGCCTAGCAAGCTCACTAGGTGAGCCTGCACGTTTGATAGCATCTTCTTTTGTCATGGGCGAATTGTATAGGTAAATTGACAAAAATACAACACAATGAAAATATTTTGCAAATTGTTGGTTTATTTGTAAATTTCTTGATACACTTCTATCCATGCCGCACATCTGCGGTCTTTTAAGGAGCACATTATGCAAGACCTCAACCCAACCACCCGACAGTACCCACGCACACTTGACGAGGCGTTTCCCAACACCGTCAAGCACGAGCAATATCTTTCATACCAACAATCAATCAACAAAGACGAGCAGGCATCCAATGCTGAGTTTTGGGTGTACATCACTTTGGCGTTTGCCGCTGGTTTTTTAGTTCACTTGCTGTGGGGTGCAAAATGATTAGCTTTGAAACATTTTTCTATCCAATGTCGATGGACGAAGTTCTTGGCGAACGTGATCTGTTCATTGAATACGAGTTTTCCAAATTTGGGCTGGATTACAAAGTGATTGCAGTCTCTGCAAATGGAGACCGTGAAACTATTGACCATTTGCTTGACGAAAAAGAGCACAACTCAATTTTGCGCTTGATCGCTCAAAACGAACATGAAGCATACGAGCAAGGTGTTAACTATGACTGACCAAGATTTTGAAGATATGGCAATTCTTGCTAATGACATTGAAAAATTTGTTGATGTTGGCAACGAATACATTTCTGGAATGGCTTTGTTGATGGCAACAGCATCTCATTGTGTGGATAACAACATTCCTAAAGCAACAGCGGTAAGCATCTTGAAATCATTGATGGATGATTACTTAAAAAACAAAATTGCAAATATGAAGAAGACGCATAAAGCAAAATGACTGAAGAAGAATTTGAAGACAAAATGAATCGGTATGAACTAGACCAAGAATATGCCGAATACATTTCTGAGTGCCGCCCCATTTGTAATGGCGACCAGCTAATTTACTGGATGGAGCGCGGTGATTATTATGATGACTTTAAAGAAAAGATGGTGAACAAATGAAAAATATTGCAACAGCATTGGTCAAAGCACAAAAGGCGTTTGGCCCTGCTTTAAAGACCGCTACAAACCCTCATTTCCGTTCACGCTACGCTGACCTGTCAGCTTGCGTTGAAGCGGTTATAGACGCTTTAAACAACAACGGCATCTATCTGCTTCAGAAAAACTACGATTGCGCCGATGGCATCATGGTTGAGACTGTGTTTGTTCATGAATCAGGCGAAATGCTTGAGTGCGGCATTGTTCACTTTCCTGCCACCAAGAAAGACCCACAAGGCTACGCTTCGGCTCTTACTTATGGTCGCCGTTATTCATTAATGGCTGCCTGCGGTATTGCGCCAGAAGATGATGATGGAAACGCCGCCAGCAAGTCAGTTCCTAAACACACGCCGACTAAACCTGTACAAGAGATGGTCAAAGAAGATCGCAAAGAAGTATTGTTGACTTCTGCTAAATTCATTGTTGCCAGCATGGACGCAGGAGAAATGGATGAGGCTATCCAAGAATGGGAAGCAATCACCGACCCAGAGGAGAAAACACATCTTTGGTCTATGTTAGACAGTAAATATCGTTCCGCAATCAAAAAGGCAAAAAATGGCTAAAACAATGTATGAAGTGGTGGCAATCGTTGGCAAATACACCAACAAAGACGGTCAAGAAAAGAACCGCTATCAACGTTTGGGTTCAGTTGTTGAAACTAAATCAGGACCAATGTTGAAAATGGATTTGATTCCAATTACCGAAGATGGTTGGACAGGATGGTGCTATCTTAACGAACCCAAACCAAAAGAGGGCTACCAAGGTTTGCCCAAAGACGATTTTGACAACATCCCATTCTGAGTTATGGGGCTTTGTCCCCATTTTTTTGACAAATTAAGAGGCGCATTATGAACATCGAAAACTGGTTTGCTGAAAACAACCACATTTGGAAAGCGTTTGAGGAGCAAGCGCTGCTGATCTATCAACGAGGCCACCGACATTACTCAGCCAGAACAATCATTGAGTTCTTACGCCACCATTCAGCTTTAAAAGAAGCCAGTGGAGAATGGAAAATTAACGACCACATCACACCACACTTGGCTAGACGGTTTATGAAAGAGCATCCACACTTGAATGGATTTTTTGAAACAAGGAGTATGAAATGAAACGCTACTTTGCAACCATTGGGTATTGCATGACACCGTTCGTCATCAGCTATGCGTTCTGGTACGTGATCGGCGCTGGCATCTCGGCAAGCTGGGATTTGGCTAACTGGACAGTTGGTTTAAAAGTTACGTTGGCCGTATGGGCGTATTGTTTTGCGATCATGCTGTTGTTTAAACTTGAACGTGGAGGCGAATGATGGACTGGATTGACATTATTGTTGGTGGCATCGTTGCTATTTTTATCGTAGGCGGTTGCTTGGCGTTGTACGCTGATGCAACTAACCATCCTTGGGCGGATAGTGATGATTGAAGCAATGAAGCTGGCGCTTGAGGCGTTGAAAGAAAATCACTACTACATGATTGACGCAGGATTGCCAAATCAGTCAATGCTTAACAAAACATTGACGGCATACAAAGCCCTAGAAGAAGCACTAGCCAAGCAAGAGCAGGATAAGCCTGTGGGATGGATAGACAGTAAAGGAAACATGATTTGCACAAAAATAAATGAATCTTGCAAACCTCTCTACACCCACCCACAACCCCGTAAGCCGCTGACGGACAGGGAGATAGGCTCGGTTATTGATGACGTAAAAGAAAAATCCCTCTATGCAAGCCACCATTTTGGTTTTTGGATTGAATTTTGCAGAGCAATTGAATCCGCCCACGGCATTAAAGGAGTGAGACATGAGTGAATTAAAGAAAGGTTTTTACTTGGTAACAGCGAATGGAATCAACACCATGCTGCGCTGGGACGGTGAAGATTGGGTTGATATGCGCGGCATCCGCCCGTGCTTTAAAGAAGTGGTGCAGACAAGGTACTGTGGGGAGAACAACCCAGTGTTTGAGCGGGATGAGCCTGTGGCTGTGGTTACTGGTGTGTACGGTGGACGGTTCATTGTTGAGCCAACAAACCCAGCGATGGTGCTGCCCGTCAACATGGCGCTCTACATCCACCCACGACCCCGCAAGCCGCTGACGGATGAGCAGATTGATGAAATCGCCGACACAGTGGCAAATATGCCTTTGGTCGGAATTGTGAATGACTTTAGAACTCGTTTTGCCAGAGCAATCGAAGCCGTCCACGGCATAAAGGAGTAAGACATGACAACAAAAGAAAAAGGTTATCCACCATGCTATGCGGATTATCAATTTAATCATGCTCACGACAGACAATGCGTATGGTGTGAAGTAAAGACAGATTGCAAAACAGGTGAACCAGCAAAAGAAAAACCAATGGCTTGGAAACACTACACAAAACCATTGGAAAGACGTTTACAACACTTGGAAGCCAAAGAGCATCAAAACAGTTTTGACAAGCACGAAGCATCTGCACTAAAGCACGTTTTGGAAATTGTTAAACAGCCACAACAACGCACATGGGTAGGGCTGACACCTACCGATATGCAGAAACTGTCAGCCGAATGGTGGACTCCTAACGAAAATGAGGTGGTATTGATAAATTGGATTGAAGCCAAACTCAAGGAGAAGAACAATGGATGACGATATTTATAACATCCTCATGCTTTGCACAATCTTGTTTTTTGGAGCAGGATTCTTTACCGCTTTGCTCATCGCCACTTGGGTGATGATTGAAGCCTTGTCAGACTAAAACTTGATAAGCCTTTTGAGTCAATGCAATCCGTTCAGCAAGTCCAAAGATGCCGCCATTTATTTTGCGAGTTACAGCCTCGTAGTTCATGGCGTCTGCCAAAGCATTGAGGTTATGTGTTGACCAGAACCAGCCAGCACTTAACGCAGCGTATTTAGGCGAGGACACCAAATCGGGTGAGGCCACAAGATCGGTACCGATGGCCTGACCGCAGTGCCAGTAGCCATCATGGCCCGTGAGTTGGATCGCACCCCGACCACGGAACCGATACCCGTCCCCAGACGCTTCGTCACGATTGCCCATGCGTGAGGCGTAGACCTTGTTGGCAATCTTTTGGGGCTGGTGGGCGTAGGCATTAGCAATCTCCAAAGTAGGGAATCGGCTAGGCCACAGTTTAACCAAAGTCTCGGCTTTGTAATTTAAGCCTTCCTCAAGCGTTTTGAAGTTGTTGCACTCATGGCTACATTGACCGATAAACGCTGCTTGCTGGCGCGGTGTTGCAATGTTGAACTTTGCAAACGTATCGTTAAGCGCAGGCGTCCATTCGATACCAATACCAAGTTGTTGGAGTTGTTCAGCGTTTACCACGGATGATTTCCCTCATTTTTGCGTATTGGTCGATGCAGGCGTTAAGTTCGACAATGGCTTGGTCGCCGTCTCCTGTGATGGCGACAAGAGCTTCACTAACCGATCTGTCAAGTTCGGCTCTCGTTTCTGTATCGCTAGGGGAGGCACATCCAGCTTGGGGGGTGACGTTGACGAACAACCGCTGCTCACCAGTATGGATAGCATTAACAAGCTGAGAGTTTTTAGTTGCCAGAGATTTTTTTGCTTGTGCGAGTTGGGCATCTGCTTGTTCCTTTGCGTCAGACATTTCCTGATTCTTTTTACCAATGACAATAGCATCTTCTGCCTCTTTTTCTTTGTAGCCTTGATGGTGTCCATAACCATAAACACCTGCCAAGGCCATTAAAACGCTTAAGATGACCCACGGATTCATCGTCATTCCTTAACCGATTGACGAGCCGCAGCCATAGCTTCACGCTCATGGTCTGGCTCAAGATGATTGGCAGGTGTTGAAGGCGCTGAAGGCGCAGACCATTCGGCTACTTGAATAGACTGCACAGGAGGCGCAACATAGGCCGCTGTATTTGATTTGGCAGCGTTCATCATGTCTTTGGCCTCATTGCTCACGCCTTTGGTCAAGATGCCACCAATGCCGCCCACAATCAATAAAACAATGTCGTTCAACATCTTTGTGTAGGCTTGGTCAATCGGGGCCATTTGCTTAATCGGCTGAGTCACAAACGTCACCGAATACAACAAAGCAAACGTAATAAACGCAAATATCAACGTCACCATAATGACGACAAACGCTCTGACGCGAACGTCTATCTCATCGGCAGTTAGCCTGGCATTGTTGGGCGCTAAGAGTTGTAACAGAATTTCCTTCAATTTTCTTCTCCAAGATAGGGGCTACAAGATACTCAGGGCAGGTTTGTGAAAAATCGCAACGAGGATGCTGGCATTGTTCATCTTTGAAATGATCGTATTCTTGGCAATAGTACCTTGTATGGTCTTCACAGCCAATAAGTATCCAACTGAAAAAAATAAGTATACAAAACCTCATTATTTTTCCTTTTGCTCTTGCATTTCTTTCTGAGCCTGTTGCAGTTTTCGCAAAGTATGCTCCATTGCCATTTCAGCCACATACGCCCGATACCAAACATATCCAGCCGCAGGCACTAACAAAGCAAACAACAACACCAACAAGATTAGTATTGCATGAAATCCTGAGTCGTCAGCCGCAGAGTAATCATCAAGCCCCACACCCACGCCGCCAGAAGCCCGAGCGTTACCGCCAAGGCGACCCGCATTTGTCGGCGCTTGCTGATTTCCTCGCGTAGCCATCTTGCCTCATTCCTTTTCCTGATTTGCTCACGCCTTGCGAATTCCTGTTCTTCAACAATCCGACTGTGCATCTTGAGAAACCTCGTGTATATGTCCTTTAACTCAGGCGGCGCATACACCATAGCCTCTCGTATCTCTATGCTCAAGTTCTCTAGTTGAAGTTCTACGAGCGCCCTATCCATTGCGTTCTTGGCGAGGTTTGCGTTTGGGTCGTAGACCGTGTTCGATGTTTCCTCAAGGTCTTTGTAATAATTTGTGAGCTTCTGATGCAAATCAAAGAAGTCTCCCATTTTTTGACCAACATCCACGATAAGCTGTGCTTGGAGTTCTTCAGGGTCTTGATGGCGTTTAACTTTTTTAACAGGCTCTGCAACGGCGACAACAGCTTTCTTAGCGCCAAATAAACCTTTGAGCCAAACCCAAATCCCTGAAACTTCTTTTGCAATGGCTTTAACGTCACCAATTGCTCGCTCAGTCCCCTTCTTGAACTCCTCAATCGCCATGCGTCCTTCATGGAGTTGATCGCAACCCGCTTTGATCTGTTTGACCAAAGTGACTGCGCCAAGAAGGAGGGTGATCGGGTCAATGGGCTACTCACTTTTTGCCAAGTTGCGACCAGAACAAAGTTGCCGCACCAAATGCGCCAGCTATCCAAAGAATAGGCTTGGCAGCAGAAGCAATCCAGCTTAAGACCTTAAAAGCGCCTTGCAACGATTGGAAAGCATCGACCAAAACAAGGCGGTCATATATTTCTTTGTGGGTAATGGTCTGTTCTTCCATCTCAACACCTTATGATTTCATGATGTATGCGAGAGCATAGTAAGGAGGCAGGTTTGCGTTTGTTCCGCTAACACCAGTTGATGCGTTGGTAGTCGCAACAGAAATTCCTGTAGTGGCAGTTCCTGTGTTGTCTGTTGTTGTTGAGTTATAAACTGGCGTTGTGTTACCAGATTGAGGAGCAGTTCCAGAAACTCTCGTATAAGTGTGATTGTGACCAGGGTCTGTAACAACAGAAGTTGCCGTGTGTGTATGTGAAACAACAATAGCATCTGTTGAACCACCAGTGCCACCAACAGAATACAAGTTACCAGCGCCAACAATAAAACGATCTTTTAAGTTGGGCGTTCCATTAGTACCGTCACACAATAACCAGCCCGATGGAATAGACCCAATTGCACCTGACCACAAAGAAATCAAGCCACTAGGAATTGTGGCTCCAGAAGTAGCTTGAACACCAATAATTCCATACAAGTTATCGTAAGTTTGAATAGTGTTGCCAACAGCGTCTTGCAACACAAACTTGTAGTTAAAACCATAAGTCAACCAAATCTCAGTCTGTGGGCGACCATCCGAACCCAAGACGATAGGGTTGGTGTTGGCATATACACCACCGTTATCAGAGTAGGTAGCAAGCGGTGTGCTTGAACCTGCTTGATAAGTGTAGATTTGACCACCAGCTAAAGGCAATCCTGTGCTAGTGAAAAATTGAAAACCGTTACCGATAGGTGCAAGATTAACGCTCATTTTTGTTCCTTATTGTCCGCTCGGGACGCCTTCAATTTCAATGCGAGGAATTTTCCCCAAATTAGATAATGCGTTGATTGACCCCGCATTTAATCCAGTGGTTTTACCAATGTCTGACAATTTTCTTGCAGCCTTGCCGCCGTAATACAAACCTTCACCGACAAGTCGAGGCGTTTGAAATGGCAAAGCAGCTAAGTATGCGGGATTTGTTAACAAACCAGTTGCGGCTGTAAGGTTTTCAACGCCACCAGCCAAACCACGAGCGGACGGAGAACTCAATGCTTGTCCATGCAATGCGCTAATAAAAGGTTTGCCGCCTTCTGCTTCAAGCTGTTGAGCAAGACTTAGCCTTTGACCATAATTAGTGTTTACGTTGTTGCGTGTAAGACTTTGCAATTTGCGTAAAGCAGTATCAGCAGATGCTTTGTTATTTAAAGACAAAGCTTTTTCAATTTCACGAATTTGCTCAGAAGATTGAGCATAATCTTTCATCACATCAGCATAAACAGGAGCTTGTTTGGAGATTGTGTCTTTAACTGCGTTGTAAATGTTTGAGCCAATTCGAGATGAATTAGCTTCTGTTTGAGGATTTACACGATCAGTGATTGCACCAAGACGTTGCTTAAGATTATCAATGCCTTCTGGCGTGTGATAAATTGTTGGCTCTGAGTTCTTCCATGCTTTAATTTCATCAGCCAATTCATTTAAATGCTGTTCAGCAACATCATCTTTAATTTTGTCAACAAATCTGTTGCTGCTTCTAGCTTTTTCAAGCGCATTATCAATGTCTTTAAAGTCAAGAACAGTCTTATCTTTTGAAATGTCGTGCATACCAGAACGATAAGCATTTCCTCGATTTTGACGCATGACTTCTAAATTGTGACGAGCGTTTTCTAATGGCTGAGTCATTGGAGATTCACCGCGCAATGCGCCTTGGAATTCTTTATCACCAATAAAACCAGCTTTAGCGCCGCCGCCAATTGTTTCTGCGCTTGTACCTGTTGCCATTCCAAGCAAAGGCTTTCCTACAACACCAGCAGCTTTAAATGGTGCACTAATAGGATTTGTAAATTCAGAACCTGTTTTAGCGACATTGGAAATGTTTTCCAAAGCTTTAGACAAATTCAATTCACCTGAAACTTTTGCCATTTTAGACAATCCACCAGGTAAGCTAGCGCCACCAGAAAGCAGCATAGACAAATCAGATGCAACGCCAACAGGGTCGGTTGATAGCGTATGTTTTAACGCTTCTTCAGACCCATATTTATCAGCATAAATTTGTTTTAGTTGGCTTTCTGCTTCTTTTGCTTTTTTGATTGCAGTGGCTTGTGTTGGGTCAAGTGCGCTTTCTGGAATTAAATGCAACAAACCGCCGCGCATCAAATCAACAATATGCGATGCGGATTCCAAAGGATGCGTCACAGTTTGTGCAATTCCTTTGCCAAATTCAATAGCACTTGGAACAATGTTCGCATACGCCTGAACAGGAACTTCACTCCAAGGAGTGCCTTCTTGTTTTGGTGCTTCTTGTGCAATTTGTACAAAATTACTTGCAGTGATTGGCGTAGAAGTTGTTTCTTCTTTGCCTTCATTGGCAAGTTTATAAAAATCAGCGGCTGTTAGCTGTCCCATTATTTGCCTCCTTTTGCCAAATCCTCAAGCTGTTGTTTTTTATCAAAAAGAGCTTGAATTTGATTTTGAGACATTTTCCCAAAATGTTTTGCTACTTGTTGTTTAGCAGAAGGAGACAATTCTTCCAAAGATTTTTTACCAACAATGCCAATCAGTTGAGTTACTTTGGGGTCGTTGTTAATTGCATTAAATTGATTTTCAAAATTGTTAATGCTTGCAAGATTTGGTTGGTTAGGATTGCCTTGATGCGCCAAAACACCTTGATGATACAAACGCTTGGCAGCAAGAGTTCCTTTGTCGTTATAAATAATGTCTAACAATGCTTCTTTGGAAGTTCCAAAAGAACCCATTGCGGAACGTTTGGATTCTTGATCTTCGTTAGAGCGAGAACCTTCTTGACGAATACGTTGCTCCAAGTATTTTTGAATTTCAACTTCATCAGAATTTAAGCCAACGCCACCAGTTTTATTTGCAATTGCTTCAGCAAGTTTACCAACTCGAACATTTTTTTTCTCAAGCAAATTAATAATTTTGTCGTTTGTAAATTCCATTTGCGGAATAGAATTTGTATTGCCGATGTTCATCTCTGCGTTTGAAACAGCAGGCAAAGCAGACAGACGACCAACACGAGATTTATAAGCCTCGTAAGGTTCGCTAGGAGAAATTTGAATTCCTCCTTTGTTTTCAAACTGGTTGCTTATTTCAGCGGGTGCAACTGGCGCATTTGCAATAGGCGCTGTTGGTCTAATGTTATTTGTTGGAACATTAGGTGCAGGGCGAGGCACAGCATTTTGATTAACAATACCGCCACCTCCTGCGCCGCCACCAAATTGCATTGGCGCTCCAGTTGGACTTGTTGCAACTGTTGGAGCAAGACCTTGAATGTACCGAGTTCCAGGCAATGCTTGACCAACAGGAACAGAACCAAATTCGTTTGTTGCCGTTGTTTGACCGCCAGAACCAAAACTAACAGCAGTTCCGTTAGGATTCAATGCGCTTGTACGAGAAGCGGCATCCAAACCTTGTAAATGACGTTCTTTCAAAAATTGACGCAAACCAGAAGGATTGGTTTGAGCCATATTAATGTAATCTTGTTTTAACTCATTAATTTTTTCTTGTGGCAATCCTAACGCTTTACCAGTTTGATCTGCTTTATCACTTACTTGTTTAACAAGGGTTGCAATATCAACAGATTTAGGGTCTTTTTCAGCGGCAACAACCAAAGGATTGTTAATCATTGAAATTTGACTATCAGCAATTTTTTGAAATTTTTGTTGTGCTAAATCTAATGCGCTTTTTTCAGAACCTGTTTCGGCGGTAGTTGCTTCAGCCGCAGATTTTCGAACAGCAAGTGGCATTGTTTTTTGCACTTGCTCAAGTTCCAATTGAGCTTTTTGCAACGCCAAAGGATTGAGTTGTTGAGCTTGGCGTAATTGTTGAACACCACTAGCCATGTTGACCATGTCAGCAAGGCTCATGCCTTTAGGCGCTTCGTATGTAACAGGTTTACCAAATTGGAGATCAGCCATGTTTATTCCTTATGCGGGGTTAACGTTACCAACAGTATTGGCGTTAACATTACCAAACCCATAATCAAGTTGTGTATTTGGTGTTGAAGGAACAGAATAAGGTGTATAACCAGCACCTCCTTGTGGAGAATACTTACTCAACAAGTTATTGGTGTATTGCATACTTCCCAATGTGTTCAAACCAGTTCCCAATGCACTTGCAACACCTGTTTGACCAGCAGCTTGTGCAGCAGCACTACCAACCGCAGCTTGTCCAATGTTTGATGCTGTGTTGGATGCCAAGTTAGCAGTTGTATTTTGAGCGTTTTGACCCAAACCAGCAATGCCAGCCAAAGTGTTGTAAATGCCTGTGCGCTGAGTTTGATAATTGTTAAAAGCGTTTTGATAAGCGTTACCAGCGTAATCTTGCGTAAATTGATTCAAACCTTGCAAGGCATTGCCGCCAATAGCACCACCGCCCACGTTTGCCGCACGTTGATTAGCCATTTGACCTTGCTGCAACATGAAGTCATAGTTAGGCGCTAAACCGCCCTGCAAGTCTTGAGCATTAAATTGGTGCGTCAAATAACCTGAACCAGTTTGAGAGCCAATAGGGTTGCCGTTGGCATCATAGGTTTGCGTTGTACCAGAGCCTAATGCACCAAGTTGATTCAGGGCGTTATATCCAGCAGCACGATTTGGCGCAAATTGCGCGTTCTGCGTGTTGAACATATTTTGCTGGACATTAGCAGCGTATTGAGCCGCACCAGCTTGCGTGTTAGCCGCATTTTGAGCAGCATTAGCCCCAATTAATGAACCACCTACAACAGCAGCAGCAGCAACCCAAGTCATTTATTTACCCTCCAAGGCTTCAACCTTGATTTTGTTAGATGAATCAAACAATGCAATCTCATCAGGTTCAATTAAATCTTTTTCAATCTTTTCTAGATTTGTTTTGTTTGTTTTGTGAACGGTGATGCCAATTGCATCTGTCACCGCCAGAGTCACTCGTTTAGTGCCAGGCTTTGAACAGATCACATCACCCTCATTCAAAGTAACCATTCCTTTTTCTGACCAAGCAATAATTTGCCCTTTGGCACACAAAAAGAAATGATCTTTTTTATGAACTTTGCCGACAATCAATGTGCCAGCTTTTCTGAATACTTTTCGGCAATACATTCCACCTGAAAAATAATGTTCCGTCTCAAGTTCTGCCTGTGGCATCTTGACCATTTCAGCTTGCAAGCGATTGATTTCTTGCAGCGTAGGAACATGATTTTCAACAAGTTCTGTCATGTTATTGATTGTAATACGGGACTTTGAAAGGCTTACCATTTACCGTAATGTTTATAAAACCTACGGGCGCAGCAGGAAGACTACCAGAGCCTGTCGTTGCTGTGGTTGCCGATGAAAAGTTCAGCAGGTTAAGAAAGAACTGTTGCCAAGCACGAGTCGGGCGTTTGGTTGAGCTATCCAAAAACTCCGACTGAGGGTATGGGTTTGTTTGCGTTGAGCCGTAAATTCCACCAGCCATTAGCTTTCTCCTTCAGAGGCTTTAAGGTTGGCAGAAACAATGACCGCTTTTACAGGGTCTGAGACAACGACCTCATACACTCGATCTCGGGCTGTACCCAATCTGCGCCAAATGGCACGATTCTTGTATTTGCCTTCTTGACCGATAGAAACCCAATATTCACGCGACCATGTAGAGCCACCGTCATTTGACCAGCGCAACATGGCTTGAGGGTTGTCAGTAGTCGGAGAAACAACCCTTGCTTGCAAATAAAAAGATTGTCCAGCCAACACTGTAAAAGTTTGTCCAGCAGGAATAATTTGCACATTGTTTGGCAATGAACCAGCACTTAGGCCAGTTGTTCCCACGCCAGGCTGGAATTGAATTTGTAACTCATCAAAAAATTGACGCTGCAAATCAGTCACCAAATGAGGCGCTCTGCGTAATCTACGCACGTTCTGACCGTTATCAGTGTAATTAGTGGAGTCAATTTCGTAGATGTTGCCGTTGGAATAGTCCCCGCAGAGAACCATACCTTGAAACAACGCAGCGCAATTACCACGGTGACGCTCGTATTGGCCTAAGTTGTTTGTGTACAACCACTTATGCCACATACCTGTTGTAATGTCATAAGCCCAAGTCAAACCGTTTGTGCCGATACTTGGAAATGTCACCACAAAAACTTCATGGCCTTCTAATTGATATGTCCACGAAATAGCGTCTGAAATATTTTGGTTGACCAATGTATTCTCAACTGCATGAGTTGAGATACGCTGTGGCTGATAGCCGTTCATTTGCATGACTTGGGCTTGACCGCGACTGTTTTGCGATACATAGGCAAACGAGTTGCCCACGCGAGACATGGAGAACTTAGCCGCAATACCGTGTTGCGTAGAAGTGCCTGGAATCCGTTGGAATGGGAAAGGCACAGCGCCCACATCCACCCACGCCTCAGAAGAAGCCTCACCCAACAAATAAACTTCTCGGTGGTCAACAATAAGGGACACAAGGTTGTCAGGCGCACCGTCTTTGGCTGAGTAGCTGAGAGCAGGGCTAACAGGAGACAAAAGGTTAGAAGCACCCCATTGCTGGCTGTTTGGTCGGTTGTAGACAAAGTAATTGTCAACAATGTCGACAGTATTACCGCCAGTAAACGCACCGTCAGACGATGGAATAACTGTCCAATTTAGGGCATACAAAGTCTCAGATGCAACGGTTTGCGAAGTGCTGACCGTGTATGTACCTGTGCCGCCTGTGCCAGTTCCAAGGGCGGTAATCATAGTGTTGGCGGCTACGCCAGTACCTTGAATGGTTTGCCCAACATAAAGAGTACCGCTAGACACTGCACTGACTGTCAACGTAGTACCAGAAATTGCGCCAGTTACAATAGCGCCGCTTGAAGATGTGTAGAACTGAGCAGAAGCAAGGTTTTGGCTAATGTTGATCGTATATGTACCAACACCACCACTACCTGTGCCGAGCGCAGTAATCACGGTCTCTTGAGCGCCACCAATAGCAAAGAATTGTTGTCCAACAGCAATAGTTCCCGATTTAACAGAAGAAACCGTCAAGGTAGTACCTGATGTTGACCCTGTGAAAATCGCAGCCGTTTGCGTACCAATAACCCACGTATAACGGTAAGTTCCATCCACAATGTAGACGTTAATACCGTTGTCAGAAATTGATACCCGACCAGATGTTGAGTTCAATTGACCGATGATGACGGGAGTTAACGCAGTATTTAATGCGTAAACGTATGAGCCACACACAGCAACAAGAATATTCCCACCAGACAAAGTACGCAAGCCGCGCACTTCCTGTTGATTTGGCAAAGTGGCTTGAATTGTCAGCCCTGGCGTTGGGTATAAAGCAACCACGCCACGAGCGCCATCAGGCTTTGTAGGGTCAACTTCAGGTCGAAAGTTAATACACTCCTGTGCATCTTGATAGATGGAAGGAGCTTCGTAACTTGCGCCAACAAAACCAAAATCAGCCATGTTTTATATTACCAAGGTAAAGCAGGTGTCACTTTAGCAGGAGAGATCAAAGCAACAATCTGAGCATCCAAATTAGCTTCCAATTCAACAACTTTTTCTGCACCCATTGCGGATTGCAACCAACCAATGACTTCTGCTTCTGTCAGGCTATTGAAAGCCGTGAAAGGTGAGCCAGCGGTATATGCAACGCCTTGTGTGCCGTACACAGTAACGTTATGCGTACCGTCTGTGCCGTTGACTCGCCAATGAATTGTGTTAACCACGTTGGTCTGACCTTCTAAGCTAGGAGCGCAATCAAGTGCTTCTACGACCCATGTGTATGTGTTTGCCATGATGTTTCCTTAGAAGCCAGCTACGCCAGCGGATTTGAGTTTAGCTTGCAAGTCTGTGATGGTTGCGTTGAGTTCTTGGATGAAAGCAACTAAATTTGCCATTACTTCAGAGCTTGATGGTTGAATTGTTTGATAAACAGGTTTTCCATCAGCATCCACAGCATCTTTTTCGCCGTGACCTGAATACTTAGCAACTTCCATAAACTCATGGGCAATAAAGCCAACACCTTTACCAGAACCATCCCACCAATCCCAAGTTTTTGGCTGCAACCCCATTACAAAATCTTTAGCGTTTGTTACGGGCGTTGGATTGTTTTTTAAACGGTAATCTGAAGTAATGTTGTAAAGAACCCCTGTTGTACCATTTTGAGAAATTGATCCAATAGCTCCAGAATTCCCGCCATAATAAAAACCAGCAAAATAATTTCCACTTGAAGCGCTTGTAGAGTGCATAAATGACTGATATGCACCAGCGCCTGTGTAGAAAGCAAAAGCATCTTTATTAGTAGTTGCTTGTGTTGTAGTCCCCACCAACAAGTTACCGCTGGAGTCGATACGCATACGTTCTGTGCCGTTGATGATGTAACGCATTGGGTAAGAAGCAGTGTTCTCAAATGCGGTAGAACCGTCAGAAAAGTCGCTAATTTTTAAACTTCCCAATCCGTTAGTAAGCTGAATGGCAATATCAGAGTTTGCAGCAGTAGCAACAGTCAACTTTTGACTTGGAGAAATTGTACCAATACCTACGTTACCGCTGGAGTCAATACGCATACGTTCTGAACCGTTGGTATACGTTACTAATGGGTTTGTCCCAACACTTGCAATGTAAGAAGTCGCATTATTGGCATTGAAATACATTCGCGTAATACCAGCAGTTTGAATTTCCAAACCTGGTAAGTTAGCAGCGGTAGCATTATTGATTGCCAAACCATTAGAAACAGTTGTAATGCCAGCAGTTGTACCAATGCCTACGTTTTGACTAGAGTCAACATAAACAGCAGTTGTCCCGCCTGTTTGCAAAGCCAACGTATTGGTGTTGTCTGCTGTTTCAATAATACCTGTTGCGTTTGAATTGATTGTTGACATTTCTAGTCCTTTTTATCTAAAGAATCCACCACTTAAAATCCAACCAGCGTCCTTAGACTTGCCGACCAGCAGCGAATCAGGGTAACGAGAGACTTGCGGTGGTTTCATGTTTGTGCGTTTTACCGTAGCTTTAGCCTGCGATGCAAACGCATTAATCATTTGAATTTGAGTAGCACTTGCTTTGCCGTACATAGGCATCAGGCGTTCAGCCAAACACCAGCGCAGGGCGTTTGTATAGCCTTGTGGCAATGCTAAGTTGTCAAAGTAAGTGTTGTATCGAGCAAAGATTTGGTTGGCAAAGATGTGCATCTCACCCTGAGAAGGGTTAGGCCACACATAAATATTCCCAAGAATCTCTGTTGGCTGGTAGTAAACAGCTTTAGGCCAAGGGCCATTCAACGTCTTGAGGCCAATCATCTCGTAATCTTCAAGATTCAAGATTGCAACAGGGTAATCCAAGCCGCCGTTAACAATTGGCACACCATTTGAATTAGTGTTAATACGTACAAAAGACGAATCAATCGCCAATGGTCGCTCGTAATAACCTGTAATTGTGGTGGATGCAACGGTCTGGCTGACGTTCAATTGGTATGTACCAACTTCGTTTACGTTGTTGCCTGCTCCTGTCAGAAAGCCAACAATGCGTGTTCCTGCCGTGATACCTGAGCCACTCAGATATTGATTAAGGTTAATAGCACCAGAGTTGATGCCTGTGACGGTCAAAACGTTGCCAGTGATAGACCCTGTAAAGCTGGCGTTGATGTTACCAGTAGGGCCGATGGTGTATTGCGTTTGACCAGGCACAATCGGAAATACGATCTCGGTTTTGTAGAAAACCATCATATCTTCGTTTGACCATTGGTCAATCATATCGTTGAGCATATCAAAAGCATCTGCGGCTGCTTCTGGAGTAGGAGATTCCCCCGCCTCCAAAGCGCCGATGTCTTTTAATGCTCTGCTGATGATGTCAAATGGTACAGCCATGATTTAACCCAAATTTGGTGTGAAAACTTGGGCAACCCAAGGCGGCAACACGGTTTTTTGTTCCATGTTGGCAAGCTGTTGCGCTAGGCGTGATTCTATGATATTTTCGCCGTGTTGGGTAGCATCTTCTTTAACCCAAGCAATCACATCTTCCTCGGTGACTTCGGCGTAAGGCTTGGTCAAAACAGGGTCGCCAAATCGCCAATAGCCTTCAGTGTCCACAGAATAGTCACCGTCAACAGCTTTTACATGATATTTGGCTTCTGTAATCAAGCCATCTGCGGCTTTGACTTCCAGAATTTTCCAGTTAAATTCCATATTTACTCCAATCAAAGACCAAAAGCCGCTAACTTGCCTGCCATTTTTTCAATCATTTTTTGTTGCTCTTGAATAGCTTTAACAAGCACAGGGACAAAGTTTGCATAAGCAATTCCCAAATATTCACCAGAATCATCTACCACCTCGGGGATGATCTTTTGAACTTCTTGAGCAATAAAACCGATTTCATTGTTGTCGTTGTCTAATCTGTTGTATGTCACAGGATTTAACAACATGACTTTATCAAGCGTTTTATCAATAGAAACAATGTTTCTTTTAAGTCTTTCATCAGAACTGATAACCGTACCGACAGAAGTCAAAACGCCTGTGCTTGGATTAAATTTGAGTTTGGTTGATGATGTGTATTCAGGCAAATTACCTGTTGTATTTGTTTTCCAAACAGGATAAACAGTCGCATTAGTTGATGTGTCATCAGTGGTTGCGGTATTTGTGGCGTTTGTTGCTGTGGTCGCTGTGGTCGCAGTTCCAGCATTACCGTCAATACTTGTGCCTGTAAGTGTCTGGCTGGCGCTTGCTCGGTTAAGGGCAATAGCTGTCGTGCCAATGTAGACCGTAGAGTTACCAAGGACAGCGCTTGGAATTGTGCCTGTCAAGTTACCAGCAGTCAGACTTGTTAAAGAAGCGCCAGAGCCGCTAAAACCTGTGGCTGTCAGCACACCAGTGGAAGGGTTGTATTGATACTTGGTGGAGCTTGTGTATTCAGTTTGTAAATTGCCGCTTGTAGCGGATGCAAACAGTGGATAACGAGTTGCATTTGTGGTGGTGTCGTCAGTAACTGTTGCATAAGCTGTGGGCGTAGACCATGTTGGAGCGCTAGAACCGTTTGAGGTTAAGACTTGTCCAGTAGAGCCAGCAGCAGTAAATGCGTAAGCAGTACCAGTGCCATAGGGAACAGCACCAGCAGTAGGAGTAGCCGTTCCATTTGTACCGCCTCCATTAATGCCGACCACGCCCCATGCTGGAGCAACGGTTGAACCGCCTGTCACCAAGGCTTGACCAGATGTGCCGTAACCTGTTGTTCCGCTTAATGCAGGAGTTGTTCCAAGGTTTGTTGAAAAACCAAGAGCACCTGAACTGTTGATTACATGAGCATATTGGCCTGTTGAACCCCAAGCAAAATAACTTTTATATCCGTTGCCAGACCCAAAACTAATATCACCGTCATGGCCTGAAAAATAAATCCCGTTGTTGATGGAGTAAAAGTCAGAAGGTGTACCAGATGAGTAAACCGATGAGTTCATGCCAAACTCACCGTAATACGATGAATCTGTACCTATGTCGTTAGAGATAACGTAATTGGTTGAAGCGCTAGCAGATGTACTCTTGTTTTGAATAACAAGCTGGTTATATGAGTTGGCGGTTGTGCTACCAAAAGAAGCAATAGAGTTGGAAGCATTGAACGACAAAACTGGCGTTGTACTGGTAACAGAATTAGCCGACAAAGTAGTAAAGTCGCCAGATGATCGAGTGGTCGCACCGATAGACGCACCGTTAATTGTCCCACCTGTAATCGCCACGGAGTTGGCGTTTTGGGTTGACATTGTTCCCAAGCCAGTGATTGCTGTATTAGGAATGGTTGAGGAAGCCGTAAAAGCGCTTGTACCGTTACCAAATACATATCCTGATAGGGTAGCCGCACCTGTACCGCCAGAGGCCACGGGAATAGGGCTAGAAAGCCCTGAAATCGTCCCGCCAGTTATAGCCACAGAATTGGCGTTCTGTGTGCTCATTGTCCCCAAACCAGTAATGTCCGTATTCGGGATTGAAGTCACTGCTGTCAAAGCGCTCGTGCCAGTCCCTTTCACATATCCAGTTAGGGATGTTGCGCCTGTGCCGCCGTAGGGAACTCCGATTGTTGAAGCGTTCCATGTTCCTGCTGTAAGTGTTCCAACGCCTGTGATGCCTGTGTAAGAGCCTGAAATCAATGAACTAGCGATAGTTCCTGATGTGATTTGCGAGGCAGCAATGGCAATTGAGGTAGGTGTTGCGCTTGTTACTTGACCTTGAGCATTGATCGCCAAAACAGGTACGCTAGACGCTGAACCATAGGTCGAAGCGGTTACGCCTGTGTTTGTGATGCTAAAAGTGTTTGACGCAAGGGTTAGCCCTGTGCCAGCAAAGTAAGTCGCAGAGCCTGAGAATTGAACAAATGTGATAGCTGTTGTGCCAATCGTGCCAGATTGTGCTGATGTGGAAACCCATCCAGTATTTGCGTTAGACGACCCAAATACAGCAACCGTGTAAGCACCAGGCACTTCTGCCCAAACATCCATGTCTGTGGCACGAGTCCAAGCGCCCGATGCCGCAACATAAATGCCGTTTTGCGAGGCGGTAGTTTGATTTTTTACCAATACTCGGTCGCCAGCTTGCACCGAATAAGTGTCAATGGTCTGCAATCCCGACAGCGTAATGTTCACAGTCGTAGCGCATTTAACCGCTTGTTTAGGATTTAAGCCTTGGGCGATAGCGTCAACATAGGCTTTGTTGACAATATCTGTATTACCGCTTGGAGATGTGGTAATTTGCCCTGTTGTTGTCTGAATATTGGTAAAAACCCCAGTAGACGGGGTAGTAGCGCCGATTGTCGTGCTGTCAATCGTGCTGTTGGTGATCTGCAAGCCCGATTGTTGCGGGTTAACAGTAGCGTAAAAGGGCTGACCCTGCCCGATAAACGTATTGAATGAGTTGTCAAGATTGAATAACGCCTGTACAGGCAAGATATTCTGGTCGTTTACTTTTGCGGGGTCAGCCATTTAAGCCTCTTATGATTGATCTGCCACAGGAGTGACGTACAGCAAACCAGCAGTAGCCGAATTACTGAGCGCAGTCATGTAAAAGGGCGCTTGCGGGGTTGCCAAGATCAAAGGTGAAGTCATGCCAGCAGGCAATACGTAGTCTCCATTCGTTCCGTCTGAGGGAAACGTAGGAGCACCAACGCTCGAAGTTGTACCAAACTTCACCGCAATAGGAGCAGCGCCCGTATTGAGGAATGAAGCAAAGTTCACTTGGTCGTTAGTATAGTTACCAACGATTTGGACAGCAGAGTGTGCAGTGTTGGTCACAGATAACGCAACAGTTTGACCCGAATTGCGTTGTACGGTTGAGCCAGCCATGATTAAACAGCAGTCACAGGTGCAGGGCCTTCCAGACGGGTAATCTGGATGACGTATTGACCACTAGCAGGCACAAGAGAAGCGTTTGATGTCAAGTTGCCAAACTGGATTTGCAAAGTGTTAGCAGCAGTGCAATCAGCTTCAGCAATCATAACACCAGCGGTTTGTGTGCCAAACACACCTTGAACAAGCACCAAGTCGGTTGTCAACAAGCCAGGCACTGTGTAAGTCACAGCGGTGGTAGTGTTGGCAGCCAAAGTATTGGATGCGTTGTTAAGAGTGGGGGTGATGTAGAAAGTCTCATGGGCATTGCCACGAGTTACGGTCGTAGATGACATTTTGCGTCCTTTCAGAAAGACAAAGTGATTATACAAAAAACGCCCAATGAAGGGCGTTTCCTGATTGGTTTTTTTGCTATTTAAGCAGCAATCAAACCAAGAGCTTTCAATGCGGTAACGATGTCACCGATTGTGTAAGCTGTTGAGCCAGACGCACCTGGGAAGGTGGTGTTGGTGTACACAGCAGTAGTAGAACCAGCAGCAGTAGTGGTGGTGTTACCAGCGGAAGTGGGTTGAACCACAGCGGTAACGCCATAGAAAGACACTTTGCCACCGTTAGGGGCGATAGCCGTTCCGTCTGTGCTGTCACCATCAATCAGATAGTGAGGGCTGGTTGTAACGGCAGGGCCGTTGTTGGTGTAGGTGGTGGGGGTCAAAGCCATGATTATTTACTCCTTATTGAAGATTAGGCTGCAACACGGCAAGCGAGTTCAGGGTACAAAGGTGCCCAGCCATACAACACATCCAAACGAGTAGGAATACTATCGTTGTTAATGGTGTATTGGCGAACCACACGCATGGACAAGCCGATTTCTTTATCACTAGCACGACCAGCAAAATGTACACCTTCGGGTAACTCGAGGTCTGCAACTGCTAATGTAAAAGCATTACGGTGCATGATGATGTTTTGTGGAGAAACGACACCAGTTTGGTTAAAAGGAGTCACAGCAGAAGCGCCAGCCGATGTGATGCTCACGTTCTGGAATTGACCAGCAGAGATCACAGCAGGAGACACGGTCACGCTGTTACCAGAGATAGCTTTCACCACGAAGTTACGCAGTTTGTTGCTACCGTAGGCTTGACGGTTTTGGGGGTTGACTGCATAGACGTTAGCGATAGTGAATGTGTCGCCAACGTTAGGAGTGAACGTACCCGATTTAGTCAAGGTCAACACCGAGCTAGAAGCCCAACCAGAGGTCAAGATACCAGTGTCGGTAGAAGTGTTGATGGTTGCAGTGCCGGTGTAGTTGCCAAAGGTTTGGCTAACAACGTTCTGATCCATTTTCCAGTTCATACCACCAGAGTCACGACCCATCAGACCTTTGCGGTACTGTTCGCCGATAGCTTCTTGTGGCACAAACAAACCTTTCAAGCTGTCCACGATGGTGGCAGATGTGAAAGGCTCAACGGTGCAAGAACGGCGACCATCACGAGGAGCACCTTCGCTGTCGAGGTAAGCGCCAGCAGTCAGATAAGTAATCAGACCAGTGGGAGGCGTACCAGCAGTACCAACGATGTTGGCGGTGTTCAACGCAGCCATAGACAAACCATCACGATCTATCTTATTCGCAATAGCTGCCACGGCCGGTTTGAGAACTCGGTCCGAGAACATGTCAAGCGAAAGTGCTAAATCTTGAGTGGTAAACTGCGTATCCACGTGAAATTGAGTGCTTAAGGTAACAGGAACGCTTGTTTCGTTGAAGTCTTCAACGTTAAGCGCAGGCCCTGTTGTACCAATGAAGCGTCCAGGACGTCTCACATTGACAGTGTTACCAATTTTGCCGCCAACGACAGCGAATTGGTCATCATAGTTACGGTCGACTTCCGAGGTGAAAGTCAATTCGTTCTCCAAGACCATCAACGCTTCGTTGGTGATCTTGGAAATGGTTAGGAGTTGGTTACTCATTTCATTTCCTTTGAATTAAATATGAACAAAAAAGGGTCTGTCAGCGAATCCGACCTTGTTTTCGTGCTGCTTTCCACTGTGAGTAAGTTCCGTGAAATTGACCGTTTGAGTCAATAGCCACATCTGCTACTCCAGCCGCAGTGCGAATCGGTTGAATTGGCGCTGGCGCTTTACTTTTAACCACAGGCTTTACTTCTTCAGACTTGGCTTCAAACCTTGCCTCCAGTTTCCCCAACTCTTTCATGGCGGCTTTTTCCGTCATACCAGCAATCTTTTTGGCGAGGTCTGAGTTCTCGGCTAAGTGATATAGGATTTTTGGGCCAACATCACTTTCAAGAATCGCATCACGTACCGAGTCGCTTACAACTACGTCACTTGATGCCACCATATCGTCAAAATCAGGCAATTCTGCTTTGGCTTGCTGTACCTTTTGACCCCAAGTCTCATAAACTTTTTGTCGTTGGGCAGCAGCTTTTTCCTCAGCATCGCGCCTATCACGTTCCTGAAGCGCTTTTTCTGTCGAATACTCAGCAAGAGCCTTCGCATATTCAAACGCATCCTGAAACTGGCTAGGTTGCGGTTCTTCGTCAACAAGCGCAGCCTTTTGGGGCTGTGTTTGTCTCTCAAGAGCCGCTAGACGTTCTTCCAGAGCTTGCCTTTGCTCGCGTTCACGTTGCGCTTCTTTACGCGCTTCTTCACGCTGCTTGGTAATCTCTGAAAACCTCCGTTCGAGTTTCGGATTCTGTTTCCGTTCACCCTCTGGCTTGGCTTCCTCTTTCGCTTCCTCTGGCTCACTCCCACTAACTTCTTCCGACACTGGCTCTGTTGGAGTTTCCTCAACAACAGCCACAGGCTCGGATTCTGTTTGGGCTAAACCCAGTTTTTGTGCATAGAACTCAGCCGCATTTTCGCTAGTCAATACTTGACCTGCTTGGTTTTCGGACATACGTTTCCCAACGATTTAACCCTGTGTACCTCACAGGTAAGGTTTAGTAGCCATTATGCTACTGATTTTATTGATTTGCAATGTCTTGATTAGCCTGATTTGCGTAAGCGTATTGTTCCGCATTACGCACTTGAATTTCCTTCTCAAGGCGCTTGGTGTCCATATGGTGAAGCAGCAATTCCATGATCGCTTCAATTTCCACTTTGTTTTGTGAGGTAATGGCGCGTGTATTTTGGTCGTTAACCTTGACCTCTGCCATTGTCTCTGTATTGTGTGCCTTGGCTGTCTGGCGCATCAGTTCGCGCTTAGTCTCAGCATCTTGCTTGACTTGCTCGATGTCAGCACGTTGCTTCATGGCAATTTCCATTTGCTGCATCTTCTGTTGCATTTCTTGGACTTGCGCCTGAGCCTGAGCCATAGCCATTTGGATTTGTGGTGGCACATCGGACTTCTCATCCACTTTAGACAGCGGGTTGAGCGTAGCCAAGCGGTCTGCGATAACGTCTGCGCCAGGGAAATCCATGTTCCTGAACCACAAATCGCCAATTTGCGACATAAGTTGTGGGTCTGCCGACAAGATAGGCGTGATGGTCTCCAAAGCCTCTTGGCGCTTGCTGTTGTAGCCTGGGCCTGTGTCCATCACCACATCGTAAAGACCCACTGTTAGGTCATTTTTCATGAGGTTGTTCACGGCATCACGCTCGTTAACCGTCACCAACTCAGGCTTACCGTCATCGCCAATAATCCGCATAACACGCTCGGTGTCATAGATTTTGGGGATAAGGTCAAGAATGGCACGAGCCACTTGAGCCTGAGATTTACACAGGTTGTCGTAAAAGTCAAAGTTGTTCAGGTCAACTTGCTGTTGTTGACCGTTCAAAGCCTTGCCTGAGATGTTGCCTTGCTTCAGTTGAGCAGGGTCAAAAACACCCATCAAGACCTTAATATCTTGGTCAATCAGCCCTGTGGCCTCCAAAATGCCAGCAGGAGGTGGCTCTGGCTGCAATCGAGTAGGTGGTGGCGCTTGACGACCATCAATGTCCGTCTGTTTGTATCTCAACAGCGGGAATGACTTGATGTTGGCCTGCGCCCAATCGTTTTCATGCCCCTCATCTTGGCCTTCAGCCATAATCCACTTGGCTTTAGGCGCAAGGGCGACCGATTCAGTCAGCGAGGTCTGCCAGAAGTTGTACATACGCTGTGCATCTTTGGCGTGACGCACCATGCCAAACTTCTTGCGCTTGTCGCCCACAATCACATGACGACCATAAACGGGAATAATAGGTAGGTATTTACCCGCCCATTCGCCTTCTTCCAAAATTTCATTGGCTGTCAGCTTGCAATACTTGACCGACTTCTTAACCGATTCACGCTCGTCAATGATCTCGATGCCCATGTTTTCAAGACGCTTGAAAAAGTCTTTGTCAGTCGCAAAGGTAGCAGAACCGTCACTGAGCATATATAGTTTGGCGCGTTCACGCACCATGTAGTAATACTCAGCAAGGCGAATATCCTCTTTGGTAATCCATTCAGATTGGCTGTCACCAGTACCACGCTGTGTGAACGATGTGACTTCAGCATCAGGGTAGAGCTTGCTGAAATCAGCCTTACGCATCATTGTTGTAATCAAACAACGCTCTGCATCAGACCCATCAGGCATGATTGAGTTAATGTCGTAATAGACCGTAAATGGGTTATCAATAGGCTCAATGTAGATTTCTTGGTCAAATGAGTCGTCACTCACGTAATCTGTACGCAGACGGATATAACCCCACCCCATGCGAACAGCGTAATCTGTGGCTGTGTCATAGGCGTTATCAGCATTGGAATTGGCTTCAATGTGGCGAATGATGCCTTGGATGACTTGCGCGGTCTTTTCGTCTGCTTGGCTGTTCATGCCATGCACTTTAGGGCGTGGGCGCTGCTGGCGAATCTGGTTGACCACTTGGCGGCAATAACCATCCAGCTTGTTGATCGTCAGCACAGGACGAGATTCGAGGTTTCGGCTGTTTTGCAGTTCAACAGGCCATTGATCGCCGTTGACGAACTTCAAATCTTCCAATGCTTCTTGGCGATTCATTGTGTCGGCATCGTTAGCCAGACGCAAAAACTGGATAGCCTCGTCAATTCGAGGGTCGTAATCGCTCAAAGAGCTTTCATTGAATTCAGCCATTTAATTACCCATCCAAGAGTGTGCGCCGCCATAGTTCTGCGGCACAGATTTTTGACGCTGCCTGCCTCTAGGCTCGTTCACCATTAACCCGATATATCTAAATGCGTCTGCACCGTGACTGTAATGGTCATGGAGAGGCGTTCTGCTAAATTGGCCTGTCTCGGAGTCAACTTCATAACGATAGTGTCGAAGGCATTGTAACCCTTCGGCACAATTATCTCTATCAAAATAACACGACCTGAATATCGTTCTGGCAGCGTTGATTGAATCCACCACAGGCACACGCTCCAAAACCTTAGTCTTGTAGCCTGCTGCCCTCACAATGTCCTCAATACTGCGCCCTGACGATGCCAGCGTCTTGTTTTGGGCATCGTGTGGCAACCACAGGGTATCGTAAAGATAGCCGTAAGTCTGCATTTTCGCCAAAATGTCGGTCATTGTGGTTTGGTTGACCTCAATGTAGCGAATCAGGCGGGTTTCCATGCCGATAAACTGCACAAACCAAACCGAGGTCATATCTGCCCAACCCAAATCAAACACGGCGTGTACAGGCTTAGAGGCATCATATGGCACGTTAGTGATTCGGTTGTCCAACTCAGCCATTTGCATTTCTTTGCCAAAGATAGCGCCATCCACCGTCATGCGGCAGAAGCCTTCCCAAACGATTCTATGCGCCGCAGGGTCGCGTGACTTTAGCGCCAGCATTTCGTCTTTAAGCGTGTCAGGAAACCAAGGGTTATCCGACCAATTGATCTTTTGGACAATTGCGTTAGCAGGTGGGTTAGCCACAAACCGCTGGTAAGTCTCGTCAGTCTCCAGTTCGGGGTTAAACGTCACCCAAATCTCGGACTGCTCCTTACGAATAGTAGGAATCAGCACGTTCCAGCTATTGCGGGAAACCGTTTGTGACTCCTCTACCCAACACACATCAACCCCTTCGATAGATTTGACGTTAACCACGTTGTTCCGCAGGCCAACAAAGAAAAACTCTGTGCCGTTCTTGCCTTTGATGGACTTCTCAGTAATCTCGTAGAAGCCAGCCAAACCCATATCAACGATCTGGTCGCACAGCAGCTTGTGGACTGAATCCTTGATAGAAGTCTGAAACTCCCGAGCGCAAAGAATCCGCAATGGTGCTTGAGCGCCCTTAATCAGCAATGCTCTAGCCACACCCCATGACTTAGCGCCGCCACGACCACCGTACAGCACTCGATAGCGGGAATTCTTAGGGTTGAATAAGCACTCCAGCTTGGCTGGAAACTGTGCGTTAGCAATGGCGGTCTTTACGTCACTCATTAGGCTTGACGAATGTGACTTGGATGCCTGTTAGCAATGGAGCACCATCTACCCCTGTAATCTCTTGCTTCACGCTCTCACGATACTTCTTGGGGAATCGTGCCGCCATGCTTCTTGACCAGATAGAAGCGTTCAAGCGGTCGCTTTCTTTGTTCTCCACCATGTAAGCCATTGCTTGATCTTCCCACCAGAGTAACTCGAAATCCTTAGCAATGTCCAAGGCTTCTCGAAATTCTGGAAATTCATCACGCCAGCGATACAAAGTAGCAGTTCCAACGCCCAAAGTAGCGCCAATAGCCTCTGTTGACTTACCGATTTTGCCAAGTTCAATTACTTGGTCGCAATATGCGGGGTCATAGAGGCTTGGTCTACCTACTGGGCGTTTTATTTCAGTCATACTTATCATTTTGGCAAATCTTGTGCGTTGAAATACCCTTGTCGGTTTAGATACAAAGCATTTTCTGGTGCAGTATCCATTCCGTAAGGATTTGTTTCAGATTTGTATTCAGCAGGAAAATATTGCTTTCTATCTTCGGCATTTAAATTACGTCTAGTTCCAACTTGACGCGCTTCAATTTCCCCACCTAAACGGCGATACATTTGATCTGCATTGTATGGCGTTGTTTTTTTATCCAATCCATACATTTTTACCAATTGTTCTGCTTGTGATCTTGAATCTGTGCCATTTGAATAAGCAGGCCAACTAGCTTGAAAACGAGCTTCTTCATGTGGCAACCAATCTGCCACCCCTTTATCATAATAATTTTGTATTAATTTATCATGAGCTATTCTGTACCAATCAGAATTGTTTAAAGGCGATAAACCCATTCTTTGTGCAGTTGATTCAACTTCTTTTCGCCAATTTAAAATATCTCTAGCTTTTGTTGCAGCATCTTGGTGGTGAAAATCTTGAGATGATCCGCCAACAGCCCAATTTTCGTTTTCTTGAATATTGTGTTGCAATTCATGCAAAATTGTTTCTTTTGCTTTATCTGCTGGCATATTAGGATTTAATTCAAACCATCCTTTACCTTCTTCAGGCAAAGCCATTCGACCACTTAATTTGCTATCTTTTGGTGTAAATCTAACTTCAATATCTTTTAAGTGAGGATATACCTCATACAAATCTGGATGATGAAAAATATCTCCCATAGTTACAGGTTCAGCAGTTTTATCTTTGCCTAACTTACGCATTTGATTCATTACAGCATCTTCTACTTTTTCACCGCCTTTAAGTTTGGCAGATTCATCTGTAATTTCACGTCTCCATTGATTGTCTATAGGATTCCTAAAAACATTTAATTTGTTCCATATTTCTTTTGGACTAATACCTGTTTTTTCCATTTTTAATGCAGAAAATGCAATTTTTGGATCAACAGGAGCAAAAATTCCAGCGGGGTTGTACCCTTGCGCTGTGTCCAATGCGTTCTGCATTTGGATTGGGCCATTTAGCTTGCCAGTTTGCTGAAATTCGTTCAATGCCGCCGCATCTGATTCATTTTGCGCCCTTGCCCGATCATTGGCATAGCCTAGCATTTGCTGCAAACTCGCACCTGGATTAGAGGCGGCATCGCTTAATCGGCGTTTGAATGAGTCAGCGGCGCTGTAAATGTCGGCTAATGTTGGCATAGAAATCCTCGGTTTACCCGATTTTATTTCTTTTTAGGCTTCTTAGCAGCTTCTCGCTTTTCAGAGTACGCAATTGCTAGGGCTTGAGCCTTTGGCTTGCCTACTTTCAGTTCCGTTTTCAGGTTTTCCTTGAACGCTTTGTCTGATTTGCTCTTGATTAACGGCATCTTTGATTTCCTTGATCTTTGTTGCGTAACTGCTCACAAACTCTTTGAACGATTCAACCATCTCATAGCTGCCACCGTTCGCTTTCAGCCATTCCATTTGCTTTACAGCGCAATCGTGAAACCACAATAGCTTGTAGGCTTCGTTCATTGTATTTCGCCATTAGTTTCAACTTTTACTTTAGTTGAACGCTCATCAATTGATCTGCGGTATTCCAAATGTCTAAGGCGCTTTTCCATCTCAAACTTTCTACCTTTAATCCAATTGACAACTCTTTCTTGATTTTCAAGAATTTGACCAATATGGGTTATATCGGCTCTAAGTTCAATTTCTTCTTCAATATGCGCCCAACTCATATTTCCTCCACAAAGCAAATATCTTGCCAACTCATCACCAGATAGCGTTCGCCGTTTTCTTTAAAGTCGTGATACTTCAAATATTCGTCTTTGTATGTGTCAGCAATCGTGCCAAAGTGTACTTTATCGCCCACATTTAAGCCATGTGCGGCAGCATCATCACCCACGGCGGTAATGTATCCAGTAGTTTCCGCGCCAGCCACCATGCTTAAATCCAGCGATTCAGATGTAAACCGCTTCTCAGGCTTGACAATGACTTTATCTTTAAGAGGTTTGTACATTCTGTACCTCTTTCTTTGGGCGACCTGGCTTGCGTTGCATATCTACAACAGGCAGCGCCAGCATTTCAGCTTTGAATTCACCGCACCAATCTTCACGACTTTTGTTATGGTGGGCTGGAAAACGCCGACAGACTCCTAATGAGCCTCTTTCTGTATCTTTAAAGTAGATACAAGACTTACAATGTTCACCAAGCATGACAACCTCTTTTTGTTGTGCCTAGAAGCCCCTTGAGTCCCGACTGACTCTTGGGGTTTCGCATTACTTACCGTAATCGCTACGTTTGTGATCGTACACGACTTTTTCAGACGAACCAGTGTTCATCTCGCCGCAACGACCATCAACGCGACCCATGTGCGAACCATTGCGTGAACCGATGCTGTCAGCCTTGCCCATAGCAACGCCACCAACAATCTTAGCCTTGCGCTCGCCAGATGTATCGCTAGACAAAACACCCTTGGGCATTTTCTCGCCAGACACGCCAGGCTCGTAGGCTTCACGGTCAACTTTAGACACATGAATTTTCTTTTCACCAGTACGGTCGCTCGATTTAGCGCCCTTTGGCTCTTTTTCCATATTTGGGTAACCCATTTCAATTTCCTTTGCAAAGAAAAATTTGCCATAATTGGCACACACATTATAGGAGTTTTTCCAATGGCAACCAAATTTTCTGTTAAAGCTGAAAAGCCCAAACACCGTGAACCTTCAAACTACGTTATCGAACGTGAGTACAAAAAAGAGCGCCGCGAGGTCATGGGCTTGGAAAAAGAACTGCGTGAACACGAAAAAACTGACGCTGCCCACGCTCACCCCATGCACATGAGCCACGAACGTAAGTCACAAAAAGACGCACCCTTGCCCAATATGCGTAAGTTCTAAGGCGTTATCTCTTTAGGCCACAAACCCTGCTCAACAAGGCGGCACACAGTCTTTTGTAGTGCCAGCATGAACAACTCACGTTTTTGTTCCTTGTTGAGTTTATTTCCTTGATCTAGTTCGTAATGGCATTTTTGGCATAGTGCCGCCACGTATTCGTCCGAGGCTTTAATGCTTCTGCCTTTGCCATGTTCCGCAAGGTTTGAGTGTGCCGCCTGCGTCTGGCCTTCTATGTAGCAGTTTTGGCAGGGCAATGATGCTACGTTTTTCAGATGTTGCTTGCTACGAAAGTAATTAAACTTTGGTCTGGCAGTCATATCACCACCACATCCTTACCGTGTGAACGTATGTTGTTGCGAGTTTTCTCAATCATGCGCTCATAAACCGACCTCGCCACGCTTGTGCGCTGTAAATCATGCCATTCCCGCACGTTTTGAAGCGCTTTGATGCCTTGACCATCCAATCCCATACGTTCGGTGGCTTCGTACCTTAAAGCGGCTTTATGTAGGCTTTCTTGTGCTAATTTGCAGTCTGGCAGGGCTTCAGGGCCGATGCCGCTTTTAGCAAATGTTTCGCAAATGTTCATTAAATCAACCAACATTCGCCAATCTTCAACTGTGCCTTGACCCATTCGCATGGATTCTAAGGCTGACAATTCAGCTAAACGTAGTTTGTTTAGGCTTGCTTCGTCTGTGATAGCAGCGCCTGCGATAGCGTGAGCAACCACATCAATATCGGTTGACCAAATTTTTCTTCGGCATTGCTTTCTCATACGATTGACCCCGCTAAGTCACAAAGCCTGTCGTAGTCTCTGTAATTCAAGCTATTCAAAATGTCGTTGCATTGTGTTCTGTAATATCCCCATAAAATTAATAAATACAACACATCATGCTCATTGTTTTTTTCCCAAAATTCATAAGCTGTCAATAAATAAATTGCTCCATTCATTCTGGCAGAACAATATGCTTCGTATTTTTGTAAAAGTTCTTTGTCAGTCATTTCATGCTCCTGATCTCGTCTAAAACTTTGTAAATTTGTTGGTCGGGTTTGCGTCTGAGAACACCGAGGATTTTTTCTCGTTCTTGTTCTGCTACCAGTTTGGAAAACTCGTAAATAAAGTGTTCACCGCATAGTTCTTCGTGAACTTGCGCCTGTCTAGCCATCTCAATGATGTCTTCTTGTGTCATGCTTCACCTCTTGCTCGGATTTCTTTTGCACAAAAATAAGCTGCAATGCCTAGATAAACTGCATCTTCACACAGCTTTGCACACGCCTCACGCTCTTTAGCTGCCACCAGTTTGGCAAAGGCTTCAAGATGATTTGTAATAATGATTGAATTGTCATCTCGACCTTCTTCATCGCACAAATACACTTTTTTTCCAAATTCAATAATTTCATCTTGTGTCATTGGGTCACCTTGTCTGTCATGCGGTTGCTGGCTTCTTCTGACCGCCAAACATCAACCCGCATCCTTGCAGCTTCCATTCCCCACTTGAGGAATTCCTCGATTTCAATAGCCGCAGCCAAGCCCTCTAAAAGCGCCTGATAGTCTGGATGGCTATATGCGTATCGCTCTTGTGCGTTTGCCGCCTCTACGCCCGTTTTAAGGGCTTCTGTCATCAGTAAAGCCTTCTTTGACTTCCTGAATTCTTCAAGGTGGCAGCGTTTGGCTTTTGCGGCTGCAAATTCTTTGCGGTTTTTGAGGATGTAATCAATTGCTTCATGGGCGCTCATAATGTTTCCTTAATAGCCCCGATTGCTCTTAGGGCTGCTTCTGCGTTGTCAACACGGCACAATGTACCACCAATCCAATGCTCAAAAAACTCCTGTTGTAATTTTGTCAACTTTTTTTTATTGTTAGCTTTGATTTCCATCAACCAAGTGTGATTGCGGTATCCAACAAGCAAATCGACAGGTAAACCAATAATCCAAACGTATGCGCCAGCCGCCCGTAATGCTGACACAATTTGTTGTTGATTGGCATCAATTCGGGCTGCTCGTCTCATCTTCATCTTCTTTCAAAATTTCATCCCAATTTGGATGATGATTAGTGTCATCATTTTTGTCTTGTTGTTCCATGTGGTTGTCTAAAAGGTCAACAACTTGAAAAATTGCCAAAGTTTGAGTGACGTTTAAACCCTCAATGCTGGTCAGTATCCGAATGGCTTGTTTCAACGCCTCTGGATTTGTTTTCATCAATCTTCGCTTTTACGTCTGCGCCCAAATTCTTGAACATCCCCGAAGGCTCGTTCATAAGCTGCTTCACCATATAACGTGCGTGATCTAACGTAGCAGGACACATCGCCATCTTTGCGTAATGGATTACTTGTTGATCGTATATCGCCTGTAAGGATGAGTGCAATTGTGATTTGCTCTTGGGGTTGCCAGATTCCATTTTTCACCTTGTCAAGAATTTGGTGTGCTTCATTTTTGTTCATACGCTTGCGCTTTCATTTCACGTTTTAATTCGTCTAACTTTTGCAATGCAATTTGTTTTTGCCTTTGAATTTCAGCCAATTCACGCTCTGTTTTTTGATGTGTGACCAATTGCACAGGTTTGCTTGGAATTTCAGGGCCAGCATTGCATAAATCACGAAACTTAAGCGCCGATGGTGGATAGTCTGAATTCAATTTACGCAAAGCAAAATCAAGACTTGGCTTGTATGTAAGAAACCGACCAAGGTTTTCACGCCAAACTTGCCTCACCAAACCCAAATCCATGCCTTCCCAATGTCGGTTAAATGATGCACCGTAAATTGCGCCCATGTAGCCAAAAATGTAATCAAGGCCACTTTCGGCATCACAAAAATCAGTTTCCGAGTAAGCGTACATTTCCACCTCCGACTAAACCACGAGTTAATCCAGACATTACCGTTTGATTTGTTTGACCAGTTTTGCTCATCGGATTGTCTTTGCTAATCCATTCAGCTTTCAACCCTTGGCTTCCACGAGTACACCATTCAGCCAAAAATTGCTCAAGTGACCAACCCAACTTTTCAGCTTCTTTTCTTGCACCATTTACAACCGTGTTTGTCACAGATGCTTTTTTTGTTTTACGAAGTTGCAACCAATCATCCCAAACTTGTTTTGAAACATCTGGTGGGCAAGCAACGCTAGTTGCTTTTACTTTGTGTCTTGTGTCTTGTGTTATGGGTAATGTGTTATGTGTAGCATTGCTTTCGGATTGCGATTGCAATGCGTTCGCATCTTTAGCTCTGTTCCATCTAGCTTTGGCGCTGGCACTGGCTTTTTCAGACTTCTCACCTGTCTTAGCAATTTCTTTGTTTGCTCGATGATGAATCCACCCAATCTCTGTGCGTTCAAAATACTCTTGCAATACCAACGCAATGCAATCGCTATGCGAACGCATACGAATCTGCCTTGCAATCTCGGTTAAATCAAGTGGAATTGGTGATTCGTGAAGATAGTACCAATCAAGCAAACGCCGATAGGTAAGGTCTTCCATCTCTGAAAGATGTTCCGTGTGACTTTTATAGTCACCAATGTTGAACTGGTAATAGTGCATT
>Ga0214173_100018_pt1 | contig 37716 bp, 62 predicted proteins | sample TroBogEpilimnion_34_FD_153011 | JGI IMG/M metagenome (GOLD analysis project Ga0214173, IMG submission 153011) | Freshwater microbial communities from Trout Bog Lake, WI - 25JUL2007 epilimnion | ecosystem: Environmental > Aquatic > Freshwater > Lake > Epilimnion/Euphotic zone | place: Trout Bog... | reverse complement strand
ATTTGTTCTGAGGATGCAGGTGGATTCTTGGATGCCCAAGCCGTTGAAAGCTACCAATTTATCGACCGAAAGATGATTAATTTGGATCTAGCGATGGGATTTATGAGTGAAGAAAACCGATTGACTAGACAACAATTGATTACCGCTGCTCAACAACAATTTGGCCAAGCCATGATGCAAGTACCCTTAGAGTTACCTGAGATGTTCATTAAGCTTAGATTGCCTTATGAAGAGACATTGCGTACTTTAGGCATTAAGCATTTAGACCAATATTTGCCTACCTTGGAAGAATGGTCAAAAATCATGCAGGCCAAGGCTAAGATGCCACCTTCTCCACAAGACCAAGTTGAAGCATCTAAGGCTGAAATGAACAAAGCCAAAACCCAAGAAATTGGCATGAATACTCAGTTTATTAAGAAAAAGACTGAGGACATCGATACTGACAACATGTTTGAAGCGTTGGCAGCGTCAAGGGATAAATTAAGGGCAGTCCAAGTTGATTAAAGGAAGTAAATGAAAAGTCTACTAGAAAATGTGACGGGTTACTTTAATAAGCGAACCAAATATTCAGATGCCAAAAGCACAAACCCTGAAAAACAAATCCAGTTTTTGGAAAACGGGGAATGTGCAACTAGGCTTTTAAAAAACACTGATTTTGCGTTGATGTTTAATCTATACAGATTTAATCTGTTGGAAAGAATAGAAGATTCAAAAACAGATGAGGAAAGGATAACTAACTCACATTACATGGCTGGTGCGAGGGATTTAATCGATTTCATTGAACTAACAGTATTTTTATCTAAAGGCGTTCAGTCTAAGATAGAAAAGAATTAACATTTATTAAAGAATAGGATAAACTTATGGTAGACGTAACCTCAACAGAGAACGGAACCCAACAAACTGGTGATCCAGTTGCAACCATAGCTGAGATGATTGCCGTCAACAGACGAAACAATCCTCAACCCAATGGTTCCAACCCGCCACCAGGTGGACAAGAAGAGGAGAAATCCGAATCCCCACAGGCGCAACCTGAAGATGGAAGCGAACCTGAAGAAAGCGTGAGTGAGGCTGAAGAAGCAGTAAATGAAGAAGTGGCAGAAGAACCCTCCGAAGGAGATAGTTCGATTGTTAATTTCTTTGAATTTGCTGATGAGAATCCTGAATTGAAGTTTAAGATACCCAATAAGAACGCTGAAGGCGGTTTTGTTGAGTTAACTGCAAAAAAGGCTGCTACTCTTCTTGGTCAAACAAGTGCTTTGGATGAAAATTCTCGCAAACTGAAAGCCGAAAAGGCCGATTTTGAAGAGTATGAAGCGAAGCGTAGGGCTGAATTAGACGGATTGCAAATTGGTTTAGAGTTAACAATTGCTCCACAACTGCAAAGTGCAGCGGATGAGTTGGTAACCCTTCAACAATACAACCAGAAATGGTCGCAAATCCTGTCGGAAGCGACTACTCCTGCTCAACAAGCTGAAGCTCAGGCAGCGATTGCCCAGAACAAGCGGTTGATTGAAGAGAAGTCACAATTCATCCAATCGAATCGTCCTAAAGTTGAACAGTTTTATCAGCAAAGAACCGAGTACGTCAAGACCATTCTTGAACAACAAAGGCAAAACTTCACTGATAAAGAATTGGCCAACAAAGCTAACTTTAACGAATTGCGTGAAAAGATAGCAAAGGATTGGAAAGGTGCAAATCTTGCAGCCATTCCTGGGATACCAAACATTGATTTGGTTTCTAGTGATGAGCAACTTTTAGCGTTGATACGGGATGGTTACAAGTTCCGTGAAGGCCCTAAAGTTAAAAACGCAGGTGGTTCATTGGCGGCAGCAGGTAAAGTAACTGCTAAAGGCAAGACAACCATGCCAGATCCAACTGAAGAACTTCAAAAGCGAGCTTCAAAAGGCGATAAGAATGCGGCTAGGGATCTTTTAGCAACCATGCTTGCGTCAAACAAACAAAGACGTAAGTAACTTTAGGAGTATTTCTCATGTCAACAATTACATCAACCAGTCTTGGTAATGGTAATGGTGCTTATGCCACCGATATCGTTGTCAAGGATATGGACTTAACAGTCTCTAACTACGTTAAAGATCGTACGCCTGTTACCAACATGGCTATGTCTAAAAAACGTAAAATCAATTCAACTTTGCACATTTGGCCTAATGACTATTTCCGTCAGCCTGGCTTGAATGCTAAGTTGGAAGGCGCATCTGTTGATTCAACAACTGCCGCTTCTAACACACGTTCTAACTTGGGTAACTATTCACAGATTTTCACAACTGTGATTGGTGCTACAGGTACTGCCCGTGCCGTTGAGCAAGCTGGTGGCGATCCCCAAGCATATCAAGAAGTCAAGCAATTGACTGAGATTATGTTTGACGTTGAGTTGCAAATGGTTCGTGCCGATGGCGCATCTATCAAGTATGCTGGTCAAGCAGGTACACAACCTTCTGGTTCAACAACTGTTAACTCTGGCCGTAGATTCGGTTCATTGTTCTCATTTGCTGGTACACGTTCTGGCAATGATGCTGATGGCGTTTCTGTTCTTAACCTCGCTACCTCTGATAGCAATGACGTAACTAGCGGTATTGACACTAATACTCCTTTTAACGGCACATTGGCTAACGCTGGTTTGGGTTATTTCAGCTTCACCGCAAGTGCTTCTGGTGTTACTCTTCAGCAATTCAGCCCCTATTTGTACAAGCAACTAGTGACTACCGCTGAACAACGTTTCAACGCCAAAATCACTAATATGGTTGTTCCCACTTCAATGAGAACCCATATTTCTGACACCATTCCAACAAGCCGTTCTATCAACAGGTTTAATCCTGCTGACAAGGGCGACACCATTGGTACATACGAAGGTGACTTCAACTACACATACCAGATCGATGATAACTGGATCATGGACCAAACAGGTTCAGACAACACTTCTGTTTTGTTCTTGAATCCTGACGTAGTTCAGTGGGGCTCACTCCGTGAGCTTGGCCCAAATAACGAGGTGTTCTCAAACGCTGACGCTTCTTTGGACCAATACATCATGGAAGGTACATTGATTGTGCGTAACCCAGCAGGTGTTGCTGTTTTGGCTGCTATCAGCCCAACAGGTGCAGCAGTAACTGGTCCTCGCTCATCAAGCCAGGTCAAGCGTTATCTAGCCTAAGCTAGTTTCTGAAGGAGGTCCTCACGGGCCTTCTTTGGAAAGGAGCTAATGCATGGAAAAGTATGAAACAGATGAGATAAGCGAAGATTACTATTTAAAAGGTAATCTGGAAGCGGGTTTTGATGGTGTATTCCGTCAGAACAATAAACTGTTCAATGAAGTTAAATCTGGTACTTGGTCGCAAACCTTTAATACACCCAATTTGGATTACAAAGTCGGGGCTATTGATGGCGAGCGATATGTCCAGTACACGCAACACAACGTAGAAGAAATTAAAGCTGACTGTAAGCAAAAACGCGAGTTTTACGCTATTCACGGGACAGACAATCCTTTTTTTGCTGGAACGTTTCATGCAATGGAATTGCCCAAGTGTTTTGCTCACGAAATCAGCTCCAAGTATTTTAATAATCGGCCTTGGGAACTGATAAAGCGAGATAAAAAAGACAAGATTCTTTTCTATGCTATTGTGAACGAATATTATTCAGATTTTGTTTGCCACCCTAGCGGAAAGATACCACTCCCGTATAATCCAAGTATTCCGACACGTTAAGGATTCCAGATGTCTCAATTTATCCAATCTGCAAATACTCTTGTAAGCCGTGTTGCATCTTGGGTTGGAGCCATCGCTTCTAGTACTTCAGTAAACGCTACTGCTTATAGCTCGACTACTGGCGTTATTACTACCGCATCTTCTTTAGTGGGTATTGTTAATGTTGGGGACTTCATTGGCTATAACGTAACCTATCCTTTTACAGTGGTTACGGCAGTTAGCTCATCAAATATCACTGTTAACGATCCTGATTTGATTTGGAATGGCGCAACATTACCAACATCAATCTTAAAACTGCCAACTCAATCTGTTCTTGAGATACAAAATTGTATTCAGATGGCTGAACTAAAGATGAGAACGTTGGAGTTGCCTGCACTCAGAACATCTCCTTACGATGCCACTAATCCAACAATATTAACGACTGATTCAAATGGCATGGCTCCAATTCCTGCCGACATGAATTGGCCAATATTGTTTTTCCAAGAGACACCTAATTCTGATGTTTCACCTGGTAGCTTGGCTGCTGGGTTTGGTCCTTGGATTATTTATGATCGCGTTGGAGATCGTGAAATTATTCGCAGACGAATGATTGATCAGCTTTATGTTAAGCCATTTGGCGTTCCAAGGGTGATTAGAGCGTCTTTCTCTGAAGTTGGACCCAATTACGTCTTTACTCCAAGTCCTGGCGCTGGAGTGACGATTAAAGCTTATTATTATCGCACATTTCCATTTTTGTTTAGCCCAACATTGGATTCATTGAATCCTATTGTTCAGAATAATGCGGTTTTATCGACTTTCCCTGAAGGTTATTTTTATGGTACTTTGGAGAGTTATTACGATAAGAATAAGAACGCTTCAGAAGCTGAAAAGTGGAGAGCAAGACTTGATGAGGCTTATGGCTTGATTGAAGATCAAAATGCCAAAGACAAGTGGTCTGGTGGTGATCAGCATCTCACTTCAGAATTCCAACCCCGTGACTATCGTTACTCATTTAGGTGATCTATGGCAACAGGTGGTTTATATGGATCAAGTTTAAGTGGATCATTATTGGTTGGACCCAATAGCGAGTCTACTGGCCTATATGGGAATGGTGTTTACTTTGGTGGCACTTATTTCGAATGGTTTATTTTTCAACAATCTTCTACTCAACCTGCTACGCCAACGGGTGGCTCATGGAACTTCCAAACCAACGTAGGAACCGCTCCAACGGGTTGGTCAACCTATCCACCTACTAACCCAACTCAGACTGTTTGGGCATCGATTGCGATTGTTAATTCTGTTGCTGGAAACCCAGTATCTTGGAGTACCCCTGCGACTTGGGTTCAGCCTGGCACATCAGGTGTTTCAGGGTATTCAGGATACAGTGGGTATTCTGGTAGCGGAACATCTGGATATTCAGGTTATAGTGGTTTAGGATTAAGCGGTTATTCGGGTTATTCTGGCGCATCAGGTTATTCGGGAATATCTGGGTATTCAGGAAATCAAGGTTTATCTGGTATTTCAGGTTATAGCGGATATTCAGGAAGTGGAACATCGGGATATTCTGGATATAGCGGATTAGGTTTGAGTGGATATTCAGGTTATTCGGGTGCGTCTGGTTATTCAGGCATATCTGGATATTCGGGAGCCCAAGGTTTATCAGGATTTTCTGGTTATTCAGGATATAGCGGAAGCGGTATAAGCGGTTATTCAGGCTCTGGAACTTCTGGTTACTCAGGATTCAGTGGGTTCAGTGGTTATAGTGGTATGGGTTTGAGTGGGTACTCTGGATATTCTGGTTTCTCAGGCTACAGTGGTGCAAATGGTACGGGCGTAGGAACGGTGACATCAGTTGCGATGACTGTTCCAACATTTATGTCTGTAACAGGTTCACCAATAACATCTAGTGGAACATTTGCCGTTTCAGCAACAACTTCTGGCGCAAATTCAATTGTCTTGAGAGATGCAAACCAAAACATAAGTGCCAATTCAATTACAGAAGGTTTTACTAATGTTGCAGCCGCAGGCACAACAACAATTCTTACTGTTGCTTCTGCTCCTAATTATGTCGTAACTGGTTCTGGTGGGCAAACTTATCAATTGCCTGATGCGACCACTTTAGCAAACGGAACCAATTACACATTCAACAACAATCAAAGTTCTGGCACTATTGTTGTAAAAAATAATTCTGGCACAACCATTACCACGGTTCAGTCTGGTGCTTTTATTGAAGTTATTTTACTTTCCAATAGTACGGCAGCAGGTTCATGGGATACGCATACATTTGCACCTTCTAATGTTTCTTGGTCAACAAATACGCTTGATTATGCTGGGTCAATTACATCGGCAACATGGAATGGAAATACTATAGCAATCAACCGTGGTGGAACTGGATTAACATCTGTAGGCACATCAGGTTATGTTTTGACTTCCAATGGAAGCACAATATTGTGGGCGGCATCATCAGGTGGTAGTGCAGTAGGTGGCGCAGCCTATGCGTGGTTCATTTCAAGATAAGGGTTAAAAATGTTAGTTTTAGACACAACAACCAAAACGATTACAGTGGCTATGTCTGGTGCGCCAGCGACTACTAATCCTGATTTTGTAACTGCTTATTCTGATGACAACGGAACTACTTTTGTAGAAGGTTCAAGCGATGGTACTTTGAATGGTACAAGCCAAGTGACATTGGTTTCAGCTCCTGCTTCATCGACTCGCAGATTGATCAAGACCATCTACATTGAAAACAAAGATACTGCTCCTGTTACTTTAACCATTACTTTAAACAACAATGGAACATTAAGAAACATTGCCAAAGTAACATTGGCCGTTGGTGACACTTGGTCAACAGATGGAACTACCGACATTAATGGAAACATGAAAACCACTGGTATTTCTGGTTTAAGTGGCTATTCAGGGTATAGCGGTATATCTGGCTTTAGTGGTACTAATGGTACTAACGGAACATCGGGTTATAGTGGAATTTCTGGTTACAGTGGATATTCAGGATCAGGAATTTCTGGATACAGTGGTTATTCTGGAATTTCAGGCTATAGCGGTTATTCTGGAACACTAGGATCCACCACAGGATCTGGTGCAGTAGTATTGCAAACCAATCCAAGCATTACAAATCCAACTGTTACCAACTATGTTGAGACTTTGTATGCTCCCTCAGCAGGTTCAGCATTCACAATTAGTTTGGCTAATGGAACTGTTCAAGAGATTACTCTAAACGCCAATGGAACAATCACATTGCCAAGCTCTGTGGCTGGCAAGTCATTTACCATCATTGTGACTTATTCAGGTTCTTATTCTCTCACTTGGGCTGGTGGTGGTACGTTAAAGTGGGCAGGTGGAACAACACCTACTGCAACGTCAACATCTGGTAAGTATGATATTTTCAACTTTTATTGCGATGGAACTTCGACCTTTGGTTCTGTTTATGGATTGAATTACTAATGTTTAGTAGCCGTAAAACATCAGCACCTGTAAGTGGTGCGTTCTCACTCACTAAGTCTGTAAGGCTTAGAAGCAGTGCTTCTGCTTATTTGAATAGAACACCTGCAAGTTCTGGTAATCGTCAAAAATGGACTTGGAGTGCATGGGTGAAAAGAGGTGTTCTTGGAAGTATTTCTTATTTTTTTTGTGCATCTCCTGATTCGTTTGCAAATACTTTTTTGATAATTTCGTTTGGTTCTGGAGATAATTTAAGAGTTCAAGATTATCAAAGTGGATTTACTTGCAATGTACAAACTTCGTCAGTATATAGAGATGTTTCATCTTGGTATCATATTGTGGTTGCTATTGATACAACTCAATCAACAGCATCAAATAGAGTAAGAATATATGTAAATGGTTCTGAAATAACTGCATTTTCTACTGCAACATATCCAACACAAAATACAAATTTAACAGTTGACAATAATGTTTTACATACTATTGGATATACAAGTTCAACAAATGATTTTGATGGTTACATGACCGATGTTTATCTTATTGATGGTCAACAACTAACCCCATCATCATTTGGTGCAACCAATGCAACAACAGGCCAATGGAGTCCAGCAAAATATTCTGGTTCTTATGGAACTAATGGATTCCATCTAACATTTGCAAACACAACATCCACAACCACACTAGGATACGATACAAGTGGTAATGGTAATAACTGGACAACCAATAACATTAGCTTAACTGCTGGATCAACATACGACAGTATGAATGATTTGCCAGTAGCGTATAGTGCGACTGCGGCTAATTATGCAGTAATGAATCCTAATGCAAATGTTACATCAAACAATGTCATTACTAATGGTAATTTAACTGTTGCACAAACAGGCTCAACAACAGATTATTTGTCTTCATGTACTTTTGGAATTACTTCAAATACTAAATGGTATTTTGAAATGTATTGGGTAAGTAGAGGTAGTGGTGCTGGTTGTGGTATTGGAATTACATCCAATCCAAGCACATTAACAAATTTTTATTCTGTTTATGATGCTTCTACTTATTTGTATTTAAGTAATGGTGGAAAAGCAGTAGCTGGTACTTATAGTTCAAGTTATGGTGCTTCATTTGACGCTGGATCAACAATTGGTGTTGCTTATGATGGAACATCAGGAAATTTAACTTTTTATTACAATAATACAAGTCAAGGTACATTGGCAACAGGTTTGACTGGAACATTTTTTCCATGTGTAACAAATCTATCTAGTGCAGGAACTAATACTCTTTCTTTTAACTTTGGTCAACAACCATTCACTTACACACCTCCATCAGGATATAACGCACTCAACACATACAACTTACCCACACCTACTATTGCACAGGGTAATAAGTATATGGATGCTACTTTGTATACTGGTAATAGCTCAACTCAATCAATTACAAATGCTGGTGGGTTTAAACCTGATTTGGTTTGGGGTAAAGATAGAAGCACAGCACTTAATAACAGGCTTTTTGATGCTGTCAGGGGTGTATCAAAAGCATTGTATAGCAATAATACTACTGCGGAAACAACTGAAAGTGGTGTGACGGCTTTTAATAGCAATGGTTTTACACTTGGTTCAGATCAAGGTTTGAACTTTGCCTCAGATAGTTATGTTGCATGGCAATGGCAAGCTGGTGCTGGTTCATCAAGTTCAAATACTAATGGCTCAATTACATCAACAGTATCAGTAAATACGACTGCTGGGTTTAGTATTGTTACTTATACAGGAACAGGTTCTAGTGCTACTGTTGGGCATGGTTTGTCTGCTGTGCCTCAGATGATGATTATTAAATGCCGAGATACAGCATTTAATTGGCGTGTTTATCACGTTTCTATTGGAAATGTAAATAGTATTCTTTTAAATTTAAGTGCCGCTTCATCTTCATTGAGTTCATGGAATTCAACTACACCAACATCAACAGTTTTTTCACTTGGTACAGATGTAGGAGTCAATCAATCTGGTTCAACATTTGTAGCCTACTGCTTTGCACAAATAGCAGGATTTAGCGCATTTGGTAGTTATACAGGTAATGGCAGTGCAACAGGGCCATTTATCTATACTGGGTTTAAACCTAAATACGTTTTAATTAAACGTACAGATTCAACTTCAGATTGGTCAATTCTTGATGCTACAAGAAATCCATACAATAGTTTAGGTGAAATTATAAATGCAGATACTGCTGGTACTGGTAGTACCTATACTGCATTAAACTTTTTATCAAATGGGTTTAATTTTGTTTGGTCTGATTCAAGTATGAACGCATCTGGTGGAACATACATTTATGCTTGTTTTGCAAGCAATCCCTTTGCCTACAGTAACGCATTCTAGGAGTCAAAAATGTTTGCAATCGTAAAAGACAACACAGTACAACAGATTATCCAAGAGGGTAGTCAGTTCACAGTCGATGATGTAACCTACGCTAACAACTGGTTTCAATTGGCAACCCAAGAAGAAAAGAATTCCTTGGGTGTGATGGAAGTGGTTTATGGTGCTAGGCCAGATGACAAGTATTACTGGGTCACAGAATCTGCACCAGTTATCAATGGCAACGTGGTGGACATTAATTACACTTCAACACCTAAAGACTTGGCTGGTTTGAAAGCCAACGCAACATCAGCCATTGACCAACAAGCCTTTTCTTTATTGTCTCCAACTGATTACATGAGCATTAAGGCATTAGAAACAGGTACTGCTATGCCAGAAACTTGGAAGACTTGGAGAGAGTCTGTCAGGACTACTGCTGTAAATGCCAAGAATGCTATTACAGCAAGTACAGACGTTGACAGTCTAATTACTGCTAGTACAGTCAACTGGCCTCACGATCCTAATTATGTAGTTCCAGTGGAGAACAAATAATATTTTTAAAAGGAAATGTAATGCAAAGTTTAAGTAATTCAAGAAATGAATTAAATTGGTTAAGTGAACCAAATGAAGAAGCAGCAGAATTATTTACCGAGGTCATATTAACAAACTGTTATGGACTTACGCCTGAAATATGCGCCAATCGTGACTTTATAGACATTGGTGCAAATATGGGCATGTTCTCTATATTTGCATCTTATCTAGGAGCAAGAAAAGTCATTGCCGTAGAACCCGTATCTAGTACGATTTCTTTACTAAGAAACAATATACAAAGATCGGGTTTTAATAACATCATGTCTTTGCAATACATTGCATCGTCAGTTGATGGGGATTTAAAAGAAATAGGACTACAAGAAAAGTCTGGCCACAATAGTTTATATACAACTGGTGAAAAAACAGAATCAGTAGAGACTATTACTTTAGGCAAAATATTAGAACTTCTCGATAGCAACCACATCTTTTTAAAAATAGACTGTGAGGGCGGTGAATACGATGTCTTGCTCAATGCCGATTCCAAAGACATGGCCAGAATAGATGCCATTGCAATTGAAATCCATGCAGAATTGCATCCTGAATACAAAGGCTTTTGGCATATTCACAAAGCCTTATACTCCTTTGGTTTCAAACCAATTCGTCAGAATCAATTGAAAGCCTGGAGCTTAGATCAATTTGGCATGGCCATTGATGTAAGAGGTTTGCCTGTTTATGAAGAAATATGGATAAGAAATGAATAGTGTACTTTGCTCAATCGGTACTAGGGGCCGATACGATTCAACCCTACCTTTAGCACTTAGTGCAATCATTAATCAAACCAAGAAACCCGATAAAGTCATTATCTTTGATGACAACGATGAGCCACGGGATGTCAGAGAAGAACTGATTTATAAGAATCTGTTTGAAATGATGAACTTGAAGAATATCGCATGGGAATGGGTATTCGCTCAGAAAAAGGGAACTCATTGGAACCACCAAACCGCCAACATAATGGGCTACAAGTGGGTTTGGAGGGTAGACGATGACTGCATTCCTGAGCCTAACGTTCTTAGAAACCTGTTAAGCTTTGCTATACAAAAGGATGCTGGAGCAGTTGGTGGATCTATTCTTACCCCACCCTTATCCAAACAAATCTACCCTTCTACTGGCAAAATAATCAATATTGCTAAAGAACCCAATATCCAGTGGAACTACATTCAGAAAACAAAAGAAGTCGAGCATCTTCATTGTTCTTTTGTATACCGCGCAGGTATATACGATTACAACATTGGTTTATCTAAAGTAGCTCATCGAGAAGAAACTTTATTCAGCTACGGCTTATACCAAAATGGATATAAGTTGTATGTAATTCCAGATACTATTACTTGGCATTTAAAGAATCCTGAAGGCGGTATTAGAAGCGAAAAGGATGAATCGCTTTATTTGCATGACGAACAGATCTTCCAAAATTTCATGCAGTACAAGAACCATACGATTGTGGTTCTTAATTGTGGGCTTGGTGATCATATTGTTTTTTCAAAGATACTTCCCGAAATAAAGAACCCTTTAATATTCTCTTGCTACCCTGACATCGTGCCAGGCTATTCAATAGCCCATGCTGAAAGAGGTTTTGGCAGTATTGATCAATGGAATATCTATTTGAAAATGTCTCAATGGGGATGGACTGACTCATTGGAAAACGCATTCAGAAAAATGTACTTATGATTATTATTTCTCCATATTCCAAAGCATTGAGAAGCGGTAAAGAAAACCCCAAGAACTATCCTTATTGGGATGAGGTCATTAAGCAAATCCAAGAACCTATTGTTCAAATAGGATTGGAGGGTGAAAAGCAACTTACTGAAGACTTCAGAACAAACTTGAGTTTTGATGAGCTTAGAGCCCTTTTAAAGGAATGCCGTACTTGGATAGCATGTGACTCTTTTTTTCAGCACCTAGCGTGGTCTGAGGGCAAGAAAGGCATAGTTCTGTTCTCTAGATCCGACCCCAAGATCTTTGGCCATCCAGAAAACGTTAATTTACTAAAAAGCAGAGAGTTTTTAACTCCACATCAATTTATATGGTGGGAGGAACAAGAATACATTCCTGAAGCATTTGTTGATCCAAAGGAAGTGATAAAAGCATTGGAATTATTCAAGAACTAAATTAAAATCAACCCTTATATAACTTTAAGTTAACACCATGAGCGAATACATCCCACTTCGCAGTCCATTCTCGAACATGAGCTTTGTGCCCGATGTTCCGAGTAACGCTTTGGCCCCGAACGAATACAACTCTGGGGCCAATGTAGAAACTGACGTTCGTGGAATTAAGAAGATTGCTGGCGAACAATATATTCTGTCGGCCATCCCAGGCCACGTTATCTTTATCGATGCTGGGTACAGAACTCAATCTTTATGGGTAAACATTGTTGCTACCCGTGAAGGCAAGTGGTACATGGTCACCGCTTCTGGAATATCCAACATTACCCCAGGCGTTGGAGCAAATCCCAACGTTGCTTTGTCAGGTTACACAGATGACACAGTCATCACTTCTTCTTGGGTTGGTCAGGTTTTCATTATTAATGATGGCCTACGTCCTCCCATGTATTTTGGCAATTACTATGCTTCTGGTTCCCCACAGACTGAGATCGCCATTTACGATAATTCTCCTGATAACTACGTTTGGAACTATGAAAGCGTATTGTCTCCTGCGGTAACTTCGGTTACTGCTGGGTTTGTCAGAAACTATTGTTCTCCTAATGTTGGAAATATCTTAATTGCAGGCAATCTAACTAAAACTTATTCCTCTGGGTTTACTTTTAATTACCCCACTACTGTGCGTTGGTCTAGGGCGTTTGCCAACACAACAGTACCTAACACTTGGAACCCCACCCTAAATAACGTGGCCAATGAACAAGAAATTCCCGTTCGTGGTCCCATCATTGATGGCTTCTTTTTAGGCGGTTGTTTCTACATTTGTAGCTATTGGGATACTGTTGTTTTTTCCCCCATCAACTATCAGAACTCTACCGCTCCAATCTTTGGTATTCGACTGTTTAACCAAGGGCGTGGGTTGATTAATGAGAATTGCTGGAGCAACACCGATTCAATGGTTTATGGAATCGATGCTAGGGACATTTGGCAATTTGATGGATCCAACTTTACTGCAATTGGAAACCAAGTTATTAAGAAATACTTCTATGACAATCTAAACCAAACCTATGTGGATCGATTGTTCATGGTAAACAATACCCAAAAGTATCAGATTGAGATTTACTATCCTGACCAAAACTCTACGGGTTGGTGCAACAAGATGATTTCTTACAGATACGATCTTCAGGTTTGGAACGCTCCTAAAGACATTCAAAACGCTGCACATGGCGTTGAAGCCCCAGTCTATAACGGAACAAGCTTTAATCTAGGATCAAGGACTGTTGTATACGCTCAAGGCAGTACATCAAGCAGTCAAATAGTCCAAACCAACATTACCAACGGCTTTTGCGGAAACACGATTAATTGTTATTTTGAACGCACAAACATTGCTATGGTCACTCCAGATGGCCCTGTTCCTTATTCATCCAAGGTTTATATCCACCGCTTATTACCAGAAATGTCTGGTACGGGCACGATCAACATTACTATTGGTGGGGCAAACTCAACTGCTCAAACTCCAACATATGGTCAAACAGGAACAGTATCTATTGCTACCGATACACCTTGGGTTACTACTCAGCAAAACAATGTAAGAACTGTTGCTTTGAAATTTGGTACAAATGATGCTACTAATACTTGGCATGTATCAGCCATGAATTATCAGGGCACAATTACTGAGGATGCTTTCTAATGCCATTCTCATTACCTGGCGATCCTTCCCAAACTGAAATATCAGATGCTATTAATTATCTTCTTAATAATTTTGGCTCTAATGTTTCTATTGATGTAAACACGGGTATTGTTGCTGGCCCTGTGGGCGGTATTGGATATTTGTACAAGTATTTAGATATTAAATACGCCACTAGTTACGATGGTTCTGTTGGATTTTCTAATTCGCCCACTAACGCAACTTACTATGGGGCTAGAAATAACAACTCTAGCGTTGAATCTAGCAATCCTACTGATTACATATGGACGCAGGTAACGGGTGGCTTTGGTACAACTAAATTCATTTTTTATCAAACAACAGGTGGTCGGCAAATTAATATTGTTGTGGCCACCACGGCTCCATCAGCAAGTTATGTACAAGATAGCGGTTCAGCAATCGATCTTGATGTTGTTACTGGCGCATCGGGGGTTAGTGGGGCAAGCGGTTACAGTGGATATAGCGGTAGTAGCGGTCTGAGCGGATACAGTGGTTTAAGCGGTTTTAGCGGTACTGTAGGCGCAAATGGATTGGCTGCCTTAACTGCGTATCTTGTTCAATCACAATCGTCTTCTGCGCCTTCTACGCCCTCCAATACGACTGGTCCAACCGCTCCATCTGGATGGTCTTTAACGGCTCCTAGCGTATCTGTTGGTCAAGTTCTTTGGTATTCTTTTGGCCAATACAATTCAAGCACAAACACTGTTAACGGAATTCCTGCTGGGCAAACTCAATGGGGAACACCAACTGCCGCGTCAGTATTTCAAGACATTGAGTCAGACAATTGGAATGGATCTGTACCGCCAACATATGGATCTTCTGGAACATATGGAACTTCAGGATATTACATTTCTAGAAGCACTGGTAACGTTTATTTTAATAATGGTGTTTTTAGGGGTGATATTACAACTGCTGGCCAAGGATATTTTTCTGGGCAAACCAATGGAACTTATGGAACTGTAATTGGTGGAACCATTTATTCTGTAACACCTTCTTCTGTAGGTTACGCTTCTTCAAGTCCAACTGGTAGTGTAAGAGCAGGAGTATATGGAATTGCTTCAGCTACTACAGGAACTTTTAACGTTGGTGTTGTTGGATTAGGGGCTCAATCTAATGGAATTGGTATTGTAGGTTCAGGATCATTATTTGGTGGTTATTTCAGTAATTCAATTTCTGGTGGAAATGCTTTATATTCAAGTGGTCCATTTGGTACTTCAAGCAATGCTTTTGTAAGCAATCTTTATGCTCAATATTCTTATAGTTTAGTGGGCGTTGGATCTGGGCAAGCTTTGTATTTTCAAACAGGACCTACAACAGGAGCAAGCACGGCAACTTTTAATCCTGCTAATAAACCTGGAGCAACTAACAGTACTAATCAATGGATTGAAATAAATATCAACGGATCATCTTATCAAATACCAGTGTGGGCATCATAATGAACAGAACAGTCACAATACCATCAACCACAGTTACTGAAGCCATAAATGATATCCAAGAGATACCATCGATGGTTGTTAGATTTTTAGTTGGAAAAGTTGATCAAAGTGGAAATTTCATTATTGGGCAAAACTTTGAAGTTTTTACAGTAATTGGTGATGACTACATAGAATTGAATGGTCCTCCTACAACATGGGCCCCCGATAAACCTACGGGCACATATCGTAATGACGATTTATGGCATTATGTTGATAAACAAAGATTAGCAAATAGCAACAAATCTAGTTAAAATTGCTCAAAAGGATTGACATGGGTGCAAAATTACAAAATTTGAATAACCAGATGACACCTCCTACGGGGACATCATCAAATCCTGCGCCCACAACATTGCCACAATACCCAACAATCGGTGCAAATAACACCAATAACACTCCTAATTTTCCATCAGGTAAAGGTAATGTGACTAATTCTGCAACTTCTGGGCAACCCAAAATGGGTCAACCCAACAACAACATGAGGCCATAATGGGAAAAGGTTCATCTTCAGGCAGTTCAAGTGCGGTTGTAACCCCAGAACAAACACAACAGAATCAACTTACTAATCAGCTATTAGCAAGTTATATCCCTGTTATTCAAAACACATTAACAGGTGCTTCAAATGCTTATGGTCAAGTTGCACCTACTGTACAAAACAGTGCAACCAACGTTATAAATAACGCAGCTAACGTACAAGGTGGTTCCAATGCGGTCGGAGCTAATGCTCTTGGTAAAGCTAACGATTGGTCTAATTACGCAACCATTACTGGCGCACAAGGTGGTCAAGGTTTAGCAAATACTGCTGGAACTCAATCACAATTTGGCACTCAAGGAACAACTTTTGGCGCTAATCAATTGGCTGGGTTATTCAGCCCACAATATGAAGCATCACAAGTTAAAGCATCTTTAGAGCCTGCAATGGAAGCCGCCAGAGAAGCTTCAGGCGGTCAAACTGCTATGTTTGGTGGTGCAGGTCAAGCAGGTTCATCTAGAGAAGCATTGGCCAACGCCAATTTGAATTCTCTTAATCAACAACGATTCGAAAATGCTGCCGCGACAACCCAAGCCGCCATTGAAGGACAACGTCAAACTGCCGCCTCTACTTTACTTGGAGCAGGTCAAGGTGCTTTACAGAATGCTGGTAATTTGTATGGAACACTTCAATCCAATGCAATCAATACTGGCACTGCTGCAAACGCTGTAACTCAGACTGGTTTAGGCGCATTGCAACAAGGTGTTAACGCATCAACAACTGGATTAACCGCTTCATCGGCTCCATTGGGGGCTTTCAATCAATATGCTTCTACTATTTTTGGTGTACCTTCTGGTACTACTACTGGTAACTTTTCTGGTACGCAAGGACAGAATACTTCAAGCAAAGGAAAAGGGTTAAACCTTAAATAACATGGATAGCACATTTCAATTTGCATCACCTTCAACGTACGGGGATTGGGCTAAATACGCTGGGTTTGACAGAACCACTGGCAATATTGGTTCCGCTCCTCCTGCCGATCCGAATAAACCCGTTGAACCTGTTTCTTCCTTAAGCGATATTGGCCAGCAAATGATTGCTCCAATTACCAATACATGGAATAAAATTTCAGCAGTAGGATCTGCTTTAGGTGGTGGGAATATGGTTGATGCTTATAACGCCATGAATCAATCAGCGTCATCTTTTGGATCACCTAAGCCAAACGCTTCTCAATCAAACTTTAGCACTCGCTGGGACGGGTAAGAAAGAATCATATGGCAGATCAACAATTGTCTGAATTACCAACAGTGGATATTGGAACTGCTTCTCCAGTAGCGAATGTTGTTGCACCTGCCCCTTCTGCAATACCTGAACAACCTATTGTTCCTCCTCTTCAATTGGGTAGCAACCCAGTTATTCCTCCTTTAAAAAGCCCAGATCCTGCTCCTCAGTTTTCCACGGAAAGCATTGAGAAGACTGTTAACAAAGATTTCAATCCTAATAACGATCAAGCTCAAAAAGCCTTGGATGTTATTAACAAAACATTGATCAAGCCAACTCCAGAAAATAAACTGGAACTAGCTAGACATATTGAAGAAAAGAATGCTTTAGATCAAGATGGTCACATTAATACTCACACCCAATGGGGTGGAGTTATTGCATCCTTAATGAAGGGTGACTATATGGGTGCGTGGAAATTCTATAACGGGGGACCTACCCGTTTGGAGGACGCGTATTCACCTGTTTATGGCCATGCTTACAAAGAATTTAATGGATTGGGTACTACAGGAAAAATATTCAGCAAAGATGGTAAAGAGATACCTCCTGAAGTATTAAACCAAATTGAAAAAAAGGGCGGTTATTTTCAATCTAAGAGCGATACATCTGCTTTACAAGATAGTCGCTATCAAGCCGCCAATCAGCTAGTTAAAGAAGCAATGACAGGAATGCCTGAAGCACTTCTTAAACAAACTGCTTTAGCCCAGCAAATGGCTGGAACAATGTCTCAAGTTGCTGATGGTGCATCACAGTTGAAGAAACTTGTGATGAAAAAAGGCAATGATTTCTTAGACAACTTTTCTAAATTAAATCCCCAACAACGCCAAGATTTTTTAAGTCTGACTAATACTTACTTTGGTCAAAATCAAAATGCTAGTTCTGGCCAAGCAGTTGGTAACAATGGTAGCTTTACTGGTCAAACAGGAGCCACTAATAGTGTTGGCGCTAGTTTAAATGGTGGTTTTGGTGGATCTCCTGCGGTTCCTCCAAGCGGTAACAATCCTGGTTCACCTAAAGTGCCTGGTATCGGTGTTGACTTGTCTGGCAACATGGGTACTTCAGCGTCCAATAGTGCTACCAATAGTGCAAATGCCACCGCCAACGCTACCAAGGCGCAAGGTGAAAACACTCAAACCCAACAATCATTACAAGATCGCATCAGTGGTTATTTGGGCGGTCAACCATTAAATGCAGAACAATTCCAAGACTTGCAGTCTTACTTGTCTATTTATCAGACATTAAATTCTGCTCACAATGAGTTGGCTAAGAATAATTTGTTAGCACCTGGCAGTGCGTTAATTAGTGCTCCAGATCCACGCATTAGTGGTAAAGAAAATGCGTTTATCTTTGCCAACGATACAGCTAGAAACGCTGCGCTTGCCAGTGCATATGCTAATTACAAAACACATTTGTTAAACGTCAATGGTGGTATGTTGCCACCTGCTGATGAGGTTGTTAATGGATTCATGGATTCCAAGACTTTTAAAGCAATTGACAATCACTTCAAGCAAAACTTCAACAATTTTAAAAACAAAGTATCTGATCAACCTCAACACAAAGTTGGAGATATTGCGTTTAATCCGCAAAAAAACAGGCCAGTTCAACTCAAGGAAAATGGCAAATGGGAGTTTATAAATGAGTGATGATCTAGCTCCAGTTTATGACGTTTACGAAAAAGAGGAAGCTCCCAAGGCTCAACCTCAATCGACTGCGCCTGTTGTACCACCATCATTAAACAACTCAAGTGCTCGCTTACCAACGGGGCCATTGCCTAACGACATTCCTGCATTAAATCCTAATGCTTTGACTCCTGGTCAACTTAGCATTCCTCCGATTCCTAGCACACAAGAGTTGCAGAAAAAGACTGAGGAAAAGCAAAAGGAGATGGGGCCTGCGGTTGCCGCTAATCCTTTGTCACAGATTAATTTACGTCAATACTTGCATGACATGATCGATAACGACATGGTTTTGGGCGGTATTGGCGGTGCTGGATTGGCTTATGGTGCTTCTAAACTGTTTAACAAACAAACACCGAAAAAAGTTGAAGAGCGTGATATCAGTAAATTGGAGCGTAAAGAACCTTCATTTCAAGGTTATGGAGATGAGTTGATCACTCCTGCTGCTGAACGCGAAATGAAAGATCCTGTAATCAGGGATGGTATTCGTGAGTCTCAATTAAAGTCTTTTATCAATAGCGACAAGTTGCCAACTAATAAAGACGAACTCGATCTTATTGCTAAGTCCTTCCAACAAACTCATGGAATGACCAACAACGCTCCTGTTAACCTTGGTCAAGGCATGAATACGTCTGCTGGTGAACCATCGGACTTTACGATTCCTACCACGCAAAACATTGGTACAAAGATTAATCAGCCTGGTCCTGCGGTTCAAGGTAATGTAGAAGTACCTGCTGATTCAACGCCAGTACATACGCAAGAAGAGCAGAATCTTGAATCGGTAGCACAGACACCTGCTGAAGCCACTAAAACGGCTGAGGTGGCTCATAAAGACGTACAAGAAGCCTTTGTTCCTCAAGAATCTCCTATTACAAATGCGGAACCAAAAATTGAAGGTGCGGTTAAACCAATAGAGAATGAACGCAATATTTTTGATGAAACTTTGCCAAGTTCTACAGAAACAAAAATTCCTGAAGCAGTACCGCCTAAAGCAACAAAAACTAAAACACCTAAAGAACCAAAAGTACCAACTATTGAAGGCTTATCTAAAGCTCAGAATAGTATGCGTAACTATTTTGTTGGTTCACAAGGGTTTACTCCAGAACAATATGATGAGTTTGTAACCAAAGTATATGGTGGAAAATATCCAGAAATGGGACCAAAAGGTGGCGGATTGGTTCCTGAAGACCAAGCCACTTACAAAGGATATAGAAAAGAAAACATTGAGGGTCCAAAGATCAATTTGACTCGCGATATGAAAAAGACGTTGAAAGCGGGTGGAGTTGCAAGTCTATTGACACTTCCTGCTTTTATTAATGCCAAAACTCAACGCGACTTTACTGAAGCTAGACAAAACTTAGGTGAGAGCTTGCTACCGATTGGAGCAACTCCTACTGAAGCAGGTGCACCAGGTTTAACTCCTGCAATTTTAGAGTCACAAAGACAAGCTACCCTATTGGGCAGTCCTTATCATAAGTCTAAAGGCGTTAAGCCACCTGCGAGGTAATCATGGAAGTCACCCACGAACAAATCTATGAACGTCTCAAAGCGGTTGAGGAAAAGGTCGATAGGATCGATAAAAACACAGTAGGACTCATAGATGCCTTTAATGCCGTTCAAGGCGCGTTTAAAGTTCTTGGGTGGATAGCGTGGTTAGCAAAGCCTGTATTGGCCATATCGGCATTTCTAGCAGGTTATACCTATATTGTTGACTATTTAAAAGGAAAAACACATTGATCCATTTACCCTTGTCGCACTCGCTTCAGGAGCCTTTAAGGTATGCAAAGAAGCTTGCGAAATGTACAAAGAAGGTCGGCAGATCGTTGTTGATGCTGCGCGGGAGCTTGATGGATTTGCCAAGGACGCTCAAACAGTACAAAAGAAAGCCAAGGGGTTATTCGGGTTCTTAACGGCTATTTTTAGTCCTAGCGACAAAATAAGTGCCAAAAATGAACAAAACGTACAAAAAACGCCTGTAAAAGCCGTCAAAAAGAAAAAAGAACCACCACCAGAGTTTGATGAAAATCTGATTTACGCTCAAGTAGCAGATGCTTTAACAAAGTTTTTTCAGGCATACAACGCTTTAAAGAACTACGTTAAAGAACAAGAAGAGTTGGCATTGCACCAAAGTGATGAGGAAGGTCAAGAGACTGCAATCAAATTGGTCATTGCTAATTTACAGATGGAAAAGTTAAGCGATGAGCTAAGTACCTATATGGTATTTCATGTCCCCAGTGAACTAAAAGATTTGTACACCAGGGTAAATGCAACGATTGGCGATATTGCTAAAAAACAAGCACTTGCCAGAAGAGAGGAGATGTTGGCACAACGGAGAATCGAATGGCAACGGGCGCAAAAGGCAGATCTAATCAGAACTCGAGTCCTAATTACAGTAGCTATTCTGTTCCTTCTTCTGTGGACATGGGGGATGATGATAAGTCTGACTCATTATTCTTACTAGTCATATCCATTCTTTTGATTGTTGTTCTTTTGTTTTTACCCTTGTTGGCATGGATGTACGTTGATCTCAAGATGATGGAAATCAGGGTTAATAAAGCTCTTGTAAGGATTGAAGGCAAATGAAATATGTATTTTTATTGACCTTTTTGCTTGTTGGGTGCAATGACAATACTTATCGCTATTTTTGTCAGAATCCTGATAACTTTGGTGCGCCACAATGTCAAAAACCAAGATGCGAGTTTGATCAAACTTGTCCAGAATATTTAGTTGCACCCATATTGGAGAAAAAAGTTGAAGGAACTTCTATTAGCACTGTTCAACAGTCCCAAGGAACGCCTGTCTGCCGATGAGATAGAGGTTCGAGTCAGGGCTTTTGTGATCATCATGGTGACGATGATCTTTGCATTTATTACTTTTGCCCTTCTCTATTCTGTAACCTTTGTTACTCAGCCTATCAAGGCTATGGCTCCTATCGACCAGGCATATACAAAGATGCTGAACGATATTGTCCTTTTGATAGTTGGGGGTATTGGTGGTATTTTGACAAAAGGCATATCAAATGAGGCCACAAATATGATGAATGCTGCCAAATCGAACAAAGATGCTTATGTAGCACCGCCTGTTCAAAACATTGTTTACTCGACTCCTACCTCTTATTCACCTCCTCCTGCTCCGACTACACCTCCGACTCTAGAATCTGATGAAGAAAGAGAAAGAATGGCTCATGCGAGGGCTAGTGTAAATGTTTAGTTTCCTTAATCCTTGGTTAATCATTGGCGCAATATGTGCCGTTTTAGGAGTATATTTTTATGGACACCATGCAGGTTATCAAGAACGCGTTGCTGAAGATCAAGCAGAAATTATTAGACTTAATGACGAAGCTCGCGCAAAAGAAGTCGAACTGAATGCCAAAGTAAAAAATCTTAGTAAATCACTTCAAAAGGCTACTAATGAAATTATTTCAAACAAATCTGTTCTTAATTCTCGCGTTGACTCTGGCGAGTTGCGCCTCCCCTCCACCTGTACCTTACAAGCCGATTCAAATTCCACCACTGGATATAGAAACAATGCAAGCGAATCTGAGCGAGAGACTGTTAAAGCTCTTATCGCCATCGCAGCAGACGGAGACATCGCAATCAACAACCTTAACTCCTGTATCGCCCAATACAACGAAGTAATGAAGACTGTTAATGAGGGTGTTAAGTGATGATTCCAGTAGAAAAACTACAAAAACTGGGTATAGAAGCCCACTGGTCTGAACCTCTAACGACAACCTTTACATCTTTTGGAATAGATGATGTTAAAAAACAGGCAGCTTTTATCGGACAGTGCTCTCATGAGTGCGGTCACTTCAAAAAACTGGAAGAAAACCTTAATTACTCAGCCGAAACCCTTCAAAAGCTCTTTGGACATAAATTTAAACCAGGAGAGATTGAAGTTTACGCTCACCATCCAGAGAAAATTGCCAATCGGATTTATGGTGGTCGAGGAGGTAATCGAGATGAATCGTCAGGAGACGGGTGGAAATTCCACGGAAGAGGGCTTATCCAACTAACTTTACATGATAACTACTGGCACTTTGGTAAAGCAATAGGTCAGGATCTAGTGGCTCACCCAGAATTAGTGGCCACACCGATGTATGCTGCTTTAAGCGCGGGGTGGTTTTGGAAGACCCACGGGTGTAATGAATTAGCAGAAGCACAGAATTGGGAAGGTTTAACAAAAAGGATCAATGGGGGCTTGATTGGTTTGGAGGATCGGGTAAGATTAATCCATCAAGCAGTTGCCGTATTGTCTTGATTGCAAAGAAGGGTTTTAAGGAGGGGTAATTCCCTCCTTTTTTTTGGTCATAAAAATGTCTTGGCTTTTGTTTAACATTCCGACAACAAAGGGACTTATATGAAAATCAAGCATGTAGACACTTCTGTTAAAGAAAATGTTGAACTTTTGAATAGGTTACAAAAGGAATGCTTGCCTTATGACAAATCGTATAACGTTGCTGAAGGAAATTGGTGGGTTGCTTATCAAGATGGTGTACCGATTGGTTTTGCTGGGGTTGTCCCTTCTGCTCGTTGGTCCGATGTTGGTTATCTTTGCCGTTCTGGGGTTATTTACTCTCATCGTGGACGGGGGACTCAGAAGAGACTTATTCGCGTACGTCAGACATTTGCTAAAAAAATAGGATGGAATTGGTTGATTACTGATACGACTTGTAATCCTCCATCTTCTAATTCTTTGATTTCCTGCGGATTTAGATTGTATGAACCCTCAGTACCTTGGGGCGGCAAAAACACTCTATATTGGAGAAAAAAGTTATGAAAAGAATTTCAGATTTGGAGTTTATTACTCTATTCGACTTTTGCAATCGAAATCCAATATTGATGAGCAAGTCCATTGGGATGTCCGTACGAAACATTCAAAACAGAAGAGAACAATTAAGAGTTAATTACCAAGAGGATATGGAAACTCATAGACTCGAACATCTCATTAAACCTAAGCCTGATCGGGTTAATCTAGGAATAGAAAACGGGACAGTGATTGTATTCAGTGATGCTCATTTTTGGCCTGGCATACGAACCACCGCTTACAAAGGATTGATTTGGGCTATCAAGAATCTTGATAATATAAAAGCTATTATCAACAACGGGGATGCCTTTGATGGAGCCTCTATAAGCCGTTTTCCAAGGATTGGATGGGATAGCACTCCCACGTTAATTGAAGAGCTTAAAGCCTGCGAAATAGCCCTTGGTGAGATAGAAGATGAAGCCAAGAAAACCAATCACAAAATTAAGTTGATTTGGCCATTAGGGAACCATGATGCAAGGTTTGAAAATCGTTTAGCTGCTAACGCTCCACAGTATGAGCAGATAAAAGGTTTTAGCCTTAAAGACCATTTTCCACTATGGGAACCATGTTGGTCTACCTGGATAACAGATAGCGTTGTTGTTAAACACAGGTGGAAAGGTGGAATCCATGCCACGCATAATAACACTGTGAATGCTGGTGTCACTATGGTCACGGGACATTTGCATAGTCTTAAGGTTACTCCGTTTGATGATTACAACGGGACAAGATATGGAATCGATACGGGTACTTTAGCAAATCCCAAGGGTCCGCAATTTGAAAATTATTTAGAGAACTCTCCTACTAATTGGAGGTCAGGATTCGTAATATTAACGTTTTACAAAGGTCACTTGTTGTGGCCAGAAGTAATAAAGACTATTGATAAAAACCACATTGAATTTAGAGGGGAAGTAATTAAGGTTTAAGCCCGCTGAAGAAATTAATCTACAACGGGCTTTTTTATTTATTCTTCAGTATCTTCTTCTTCATCTTCAGGTTCGGCGTCATAGAAATCTAAAGTTGATTGGATTGCACCTTGCAACTCTACGATCAAATCAAAATCATCTGATTCAAGATCAAGATTGATTCTCCAATTGCTCATGTTTACTTTGTACTGCATGACTACTCCTTGGTTAAAACTACATTGTCAATCAAGAATGTGACAGTTGTTCGGATGCCTTCATTACATATTGGGGTCTACCTGCTCTGGAGTTTCTTTTTTCGCCAGTAATCTCAATTAACTTTTTACGCTTTAATGCTGCATATCTGGCGGTCACCGACCCATAAGGAACAGTTTTAAGTGTTTCTAGGATGTCATCAGAAATACAACCCTCTGGATGGCTTCTAATGACCTCATAAACAAGTTTTTCGAGGGTCTGGCTATCTACCCTAATTGCAGACTCTTTAGACGTTTCTAGCGCTTCTCTACGCATCAAGAATTTAGGAAGTGTTCCAAACATATGTTCAAGCATTTTTAGTCCTTTAAAAATTTTCATTTACCAACCGCTCAAGACCCTTTTCAAGGTCACCATTACCATACTCAATAAGTAACTTTCGTTGTATAGGGTTTAACCCTAATATTACCTCAGTCCCTTTTTTTCTTGTTGATGGTCTGCCAGCACCCTTTCTTTTACCGCCCCAACCCTTGGGAGTGCCTGACATCCACCAAGGCCGACCCTTTTGTGGTATTTTGTCAACAAGATCTGGATCAATCATTCTGATTCTCTGAATAGCACCTCAACGTGAGGATGGCCATATTTTTTAACAGAATGTGTGTACACAATTTGTGCATCACTTAAGAAAATAACTTTTTCGCAACCATCCAATATCGCTTTAACAACATTGTCTAGGTCAGGCTTCTTAATATGCTTCTCTAAGCCATTTAAACAGTCTTCCCTGCGTTTTTTTGAATAAGAAGATGGAACGTCAAAGGAAACGTAAATAAACGCGTCTAAGGCGGTTTTAAGAGGTTCTGAGGAACCCATAGCCTTTTTGGCACATTCTCTAACATGATCTTCGTAGGCACGGGTTTTGGAATCAGTATAAATAGAGACGAACTTTCCTCTGTTTGCAAATCTTGGACGGCCTTTACCGCGAGGAGGACCATCAATTTTGAAATTAATTTGAAAGGTCATAATTTTTTTCTTTTAGCTTGGCTTCAACTCTTTTATAAATTTGCCGCGACAAAAACTGATCGGGAGTTATGGCAAAGCATTCTTTAACTTCTTCTTCCGTCAGACCAACCCATTGTTTTTTTTCAAGTGATCTTTTAATAGTTTCAATAGCCTTGATGCGTTTGTCGTAATCAAAATCAGTCAGAGCTTGCAATGCAATTTGTAATGCTTCATCTTTATTCATTTTTTAGTTCCTTTATCCTTTCTGCTACTGCTTTACCAATACCTTGATACATTCTGTGTTTTTCCATCTGTCTGACTTGATACCTAGCGTGATCTATTGCACCTGGTATTAAAGCCATTCGAGCATAGTGATCAATCAAATCTTGGTCCGACAATGAAGGGCGGTTTAATTTTTTCAAAGTAGACATTTAGAGGTTCGTTTTGAATATCAACTGAGGTATCAATGTCACCAGTAATGATCAGAGCTTGAGTGATCTTATAGGTGGGTTCAAAGATACCGAATTTAACGTTGTTTAACACTTGATTTGCATCTTCATAATTCATTTAATATTCTCCACGCGTTTTTTTGTTTAATAACCCTTAAATCCACTTTTTCTGTCCCGTCATTATTTTTACCCAAAGACCCCCCTACCCCATAGAGATGGAGTAGACAGGATTAGGTACTTTACCCCTGTAAACAGGATCATCATGCTACGCTTTTGCGTATGCCCCTCGACTTGATGATTTGACCAGTCGCATGGATTATTCGGGAACTGCCCCCTAGCCTTACGGCATACCATGTACTCTTTTCTTCCACGCCCTCGAGTTGAAGTCTTACTATCGTGTGGAGTACGAGTAGAGCCACAAAGCAAAAAACCCATTGGTGAACGAGCTTTAGGCTTGGTTGCCACATAAGAGCTTGCTGTAACAAGACATCTTAGCTTTGACGAAGCCCGCTCACCAATGGGTTTGCGGTTGCGTTTTACAGAACTACAACGGGTTACCAAGCCGTTGATGTTTCGCATTATATCGATTTCAGTGCCCTTCTTAACTCCATCATTCTTTTTTTTACATCTTCAGGCATGGGCGCAGCGTTCTTAGTGTCATTTTCTAGCTTATCTAGGACTGGATCTCTATAGTGAATATTGATCGTCACAGGGCTAGGAATCTCTGCTCCATCCCATCTCTCTTGGTTGATGTAAACCAAAGGAGCGGGAATAAAATCCCCGTTGCTTTTTTTCCACATATCTGTTGTTTTCATCCAAGTCAGATGCGCGTGAATCTGTTTCCATTGTTTGTCTAAAGACTTCTTTTTCCATCTTTCTAGACACTTGGACTTACTAGCTTTTCGAGGAGAAGATGGCCAGAGAGCCCAAAACAAGTCAAAGCAGTTATCGTTTTCGTTCATAAGTAGCCTTTGCATGGTTCCAATAATCAATGTAAATCTTACGTTTCCTTCTTTGCTCTTCCGAATTCCACCAAGCCCAACTCTCAAAGTAGTTCTTCTTGGATTCGTACTCTTCATTCCATTGTTTGTACTTAAAGTTCAAATCCGCACAGATATCTCTGTACTCATTTTCAGTAATTTTCATCAGACAATATCCAGTAAAGAAAAAAAAGGGTGATCACAAATGCAATTAATGCAGTTGCGAACACCAGCAATGTGAAATAAATAATCACTTATCTTTATGGATAGGAGGAGGAGCAAACCACTCAGGGCGTAGCTCTCTCAATTGATACAAGCGCAATTCTGGAATCTTTCCAGTTTTTGCCCACTTGTAAACGGCTGGAGGCTTTATCTTCAGTATTTGGCTGATTTGATAAAGGGTGGCTTTGGTTTTTAAGGTTTCAATGTTCATTCGGTTATAATAACTAAAAACCAATAAAATGTAAATAACCTAGTAAACTTTAGGGAAATAAGTTTAACCTGTTGACAATGTTTATTTAACTTTGATAGACTAACCTTACTTTAACAAAGGAGCTGATATGAAAGAAGTTGATTTTAAATCTTTGCAAGTTGAAGGTATTAACTACTCAGACTATCCTGATTTTTGTGATGCTTACATTTCTGGTGGTTATTTTGTAGATGGTGAGCCTCTTGATGATGAAGCGATTGAAAAGTTAAATCAAGATAACGATGTTATTTACAGTGCGGTTGAGAAATACATTTACTAAGGATTTGATATGTTATTCAAAGCAGTAGCAAAGTATTTCCCTCCAGGCGCGATTCATTCAAAGCCTGTAGGGTTTGGTATGGGTGAGACATGGTTAAACGCTCTAGTGGCCTGTGTAGAGGATTTAGACTATGTTGAAGAGGGTAAGCAGGAAGAGAAAGACAAGTATTGTGAGATTATCATTAATCTACACGATGAAGTAGCAAGAATTCCATTAAGTTGGTTAAGGAACTAAAAATGACTTTAAATGAATTGATTGAAATTGAAAGAGCGATGGTTAAGTTTCGTGATGCAGTGATCTTTAAATGCGACAAGATTCACTTGGTTAACGAAGAGATGTGTGAACTATCTCGGTGCATTGGTGCATTGCGTTATTCAAACGAAAAGATCTCTAAGTCTGTGGAGGTGAAAATTGACCCCGTATAAACTCGACAAAGTGTCAATTGGTAAACATTACATTCTTCCTAATCAACGAATTGATTTCACTTATGACGAGGAATTAATTCAAGATTTGTTGTTAAACAATCGCAGGGGTTTCAATATGGAAGTGATTGCAACCCTGATTTACATTGTTTTGTTTTTTGCGTTAATCGTTGCATTTGTACTAAAGGACTGAAATGAGCATGTCAAAGAATTTTGTAGATTCCTACAAGGAGCACTCTCAATTTATTGAGTACTGTGGTCACTGTATGAATCCACGCGGTTATAAAAAAGAATGCTGCGAACATAAACTCTTTATTGAGTTCCATATGTTTTCAAATAAAGATCAACTAAGAATTATTGAACAAGAATATGCTAAGGCATTTGGAGAAAAACTGTGATTAAAGACTTACTTAAACTCAACGTTAATGAACATACAGAAAAGAAGGGCAACCTTACTTATCTATCATGGGCATGGGCATGGGATCTAGCACTTAAAGCAGACGAACAAGCGACATACAAAGTCGAGATGTTCGGGGATAAGTGCTACATGGATATTAACGGCACTGCGATGGTGTTTGTCACTGTCACCATTTTTGGTAAACCAATGACCTGCCAGCTCCCCGTGATGGATTTTAGAAACAAAGCCATTACTAACCCCGATGCCTTTGCGGTTAACACTGCAATCATGCGTTGTATGACCAAAGCACTGTCCCTTCATGGCCTTGGCTTATACATTTACTCAGGCGAGGATTTACCAGAGGAGGCGGTGGCCAAGATCAAGCCTACCGATGGTGCTTTAGTTACTGAAAAACAAAAATCAATGTTGCATGATGTGGCCACTTCAATCAGGGACCATTTCGAGCAGGGGGACATCATAGGTGCAGTCGAAGAAGTGATGACTGTTACCGATGTAGAAGAGAAGACGTATCTCTGGAGTCTATTGGATTCTAAAATTCGTTCAGCAATCAAAAATCAACTTAAGGAATCAAAATGACTCAATACGACAACACTAACTCAGGCACATTGTTTAAAAATGATAAAAAACAAAAGGATACTGACCCTGCTTACAAAGGCCAAATCAACGTTGAAGGCAAAGAATACTGGATGTCTTCATGGGTAAGGACTAGTAAGCAAGGAACAAGCTTTATGAGCATTAAATTAACTCCTAAAGACCGCCAAAGCAGTGAGCCAACCCGTAAGGCTGCCGATCTTCCCGATGACGATTTACCCTTTTAAGGATTAATATGAAACCCAAATCAATGGCCGTATTGGATATGTGTATAGAAAATGGAATCGAATCTGGATGGAGGGCTTCACATAAGTATGATGAAGATCCTCCTGAAACAAGAATTAAAGAAGCCATTCGAGACGCTTTAACCTACCAATTCTATGAATGGTTTGACTTTGAAGGCAAAAATAATGACTGACGAAGAAATCATAAAGATGGCTAATCAAGCAAAGTTACCTCACGACTATGTTCGAGGTAAGCCAATGTGATTAGATAAACTAGAAAACTTTGCAAAACTGGTAGCAGAACATGAGAGTAAACGATTAACTGATGTCGCAATGAAAGCGGCTGAGAAAGCAGTTGATGTAGCAATGGCTATTGAACGTGAGGAATGTGCGAAATTATGTGAAGAATATTTTGAACGTGTAATGGCTAGTCGAATCCGAGCAAGGGGACAAGAATGACTGAAGAAGATGAAGAATTTGAACGTATTGCAAAGAAAAGACAATATTTAATTGATTACATCATGGAACCTCCATTGGTTTCTAAACAAAAAGAATGGGTGGGATTGACAAAAGATGATCGAGTTCTCATAAAGCATGATGCAAATTTCAATCAATTTATGACGGCAGGTGAATATGCAGATAGGGTTCAACAATTAACTGAAGCAAGATTAAAGGATTTAAACACATGACCGATGAAATTGATCCTACAAAAGCAATAGACTTTATTGCAAGAGAATCTAAGAACTATGCCCAGGCATATTCTGATGCCAATCATCTTGAGCGATTCTTAAAAACCATTAAATCCCAGTTAATGAATGAGGAATCAGGAACCTTGGGGGCTAAAGAAGCTTATGCCTACTCTCATCCTAAGTACATAGAGATGCTGGATGCCCTTAAAACGGCCGAGAATCAACGCGAGCACCTCAAATACATGTTGGATGCTGCCAAGCTAAAGATTGAGGTTTGGAAGGTTTTAGAGTACAACAGACGGGTCGAAATAAAGAACCAAATGTAATGCATTCTAAAAACAAAAAAGCCATGACTGCTCTTGAAAGAAAGCATGTCGGCAGAATCAAGGAAATGGCCTGTATTGTCTGTGAGCAATCGGGTCCATCTGAAGCGCATGAAATCGACCAAGGCGAATGGTTTACTAGCCTACCTTTATGTGCTGATTGTCATCGGGGGTCAATTAATGGTATTCATGGCCAAAAAAGAATGTGGAATATTCATAAACTTGATGAACTAAAAGCGTTAAACTTAACACTTCAAAAAATATTTGAGGAGCTATAAATGGATTCAGTAGGCGAATTCCTGTTAACCATGCTGCATGGCGTGACCAACGCTCATTTACTACACTGGCAAGAGAAGAATGGGTTTAAGCACCGCGTATTGGGTAAATTCTATGAAATACTATCTGACCAGGTTGACGAACTAGCAGAAGCAATCATGGGAGGTTATGACATGGTTCCTAAGTTTCCTCAAACCTATTTCCACCCAGCAAGCACTGGCGAAGAAGAAGTGATGGCATTGAAGCAATACGTTGAAGAAAACAGAAATAAGCTTCCTCAAGACTCTGCAATACAAACCTTAGTTGATGGAATTCAAACCCAAATTGACCGCACTCTTTATTTGATTAGGAAAGATTGAAGCAAATTGCATGAAAAAAAGCTTTAAATAATTACGCCCATTATTTTTTAATACTCCTATATTTATTTGCGTGGGGGGGTGATATAATAGCGAAGACACCCAAAGTCTGGCAGGACTCTGGGGCTTCTAACCAACCAACTAAAGGACAGTTGACATGGCTAATAGCTATTCTAATATTACCCAAGAATATTTACTTCAAAAATACAAATACGATCCTGAAACAGGCGTAGTAACAACCAAATACACTCGAAAAATTGTCGGCTGGAACCATGAAGGTTATTTGGCTGTTAATAAAAATGGTAAAAAATTAAAACTACATCGTTTAATTTGGCTTATGGTTTACGGAGATTGGCCAGAAGTTGTTGACCACATAAATTTTAATAGAAAAGACAATAGACTTTGTAATTTGAGAAGCATAACTCACGCTGAAAATGTAGCGCATAGAAACAATGATTTACCTAAATCTGGCATTAAATACATAACCTATGTTAAAACCAACAAATTATGGAAAGCAATAGGTAAAAAAGACAATAAATTAATTTATTTAGGAGTGTTTCAAAATTTAGAAGATGCAATTAATCGACAACAAGAATTTTTTAAAATTGGCGAATAAAGGTATTGAAAAAAAAGAGGGGTATAAACTTTTGCTAGGGGGGGGTCCTTAGTTTTTTTTGGAGAATGCCTAAAAAACAGGCAAAGTAAGTACTTACTAACCATCAAAGTGTGTAAGTACTCACTCACTTAACCCCCCCGAGTAAGCCAAAAGTAGTACAAAACCCGTAGAATCGGTTTAAATCGATTTAAATTAATGCAAGTATATGGACATCAAAAACCCAAAAAAACGGCTCAAATAGCCTAAAAATGTCCTTAAACACGGGTTTAGTATTGCATCAAATAAGCATAAAAATATAGACCAAAAAAAACCCGCATTAAGCGGGTATAAAGGGGGAAAATTTAATTATTCAAAATTGTCAAGTAAAACCCAAAATTCATCGATTGTGCATACATGTACGCGATTAGTTCCTCGCATTGGGTGACAATACACTAAGCCCTTATAAACGTTTTCTACAATCATTAATCCATTCTCACGGGTAACAATAACCCCAATATTTCCACGCTTAATCATTTTCATTTCCCTTAAAATAATAATTGTAAATTTGTTCGATTTCGTTTCCCGTAAAACGTAGAGAATAGTAATCGGCCAATAAATCCTCTACATTTATTTTGGTTTCAATATCGATTTTTACTATTTCTCTAATCATTTCTCTTGTAGTCATATCGTGATGATTCATATTAAATCCCTATTGATTGAATTGAAATAACCCGTTTTTTATACCCCAATGCATGATCCGCGATAACGATATCCTTAGCATTTTTACTAGTACCCGCGCAAAGCATACAATTTTCGCATGTAGTCTTTTTGCCGCTTTCGGCGCTGGCGGGACATGCAGCTTCGCCCGCTTGCTTGTCAACGCCTACAGATACCCTAAAAACCCGCATACCATATAAATTAGCTCTGGCGGCTTCGTCTATAGTATCGGCGCTAGCCATTACAAGTTTGGACCATGCAGCATGATCAAATGAAGGGTTTAACCATTGATGTGAATAACCCACATGATCCGCCGTGAATTGGGTTAGTTGTTGCCATATTGTCACGGGCGCTGCTGCGCCGTCTCCATATGTGCCAATTCGCAACTTTAAACCCGTCAAATAATGCGCTACCTCATTGGGGGAAGCTTTAACATAACGGCCGCGTTTATAAGCGTTATAAACCATTAAAACCGATCGGCCCACGTTAACATAGCATGGCGGCGCGCCCGTATAAGCCGCCAATGAAGGCCTATGTATACAATGTCCACAAATAGCAGCGTCCGCGCCCGTTTTAAGGGCTTCAACGGGATTAATATCCGATCGGATAATAAAGCTTTGCACCAATGCGCCCGTTTTCGCGTTTTTTGATGCGGCTTTAATTTTATTGATGATGATTACAATGGGAGAGCCGTCAAGTAATGAGGGACCCTCATAAACTATATAACCCAATGGTTTAAATTTACTATTCATTTTCATTTCATTTCCCCTTTAAACGTTAAAAGATAAAAGATACCCTATCACTATGCACAATATGATAGTTACTAACCATTCAATCACTGTATTCATTTAAAAGACCTCTCAACACTTTTAGATTTAAAATAATCAATAGCCATATAGTAAATAGTCCAATTGTCGCGTTTAGACCATGTTAGAGCTATTTCATCATTAGAAATAAACTGTTTAACCCACGATAAAACCAAAGTAATATGTAATTGATCACTTGGATTAAATTGATAGGTTAGCCAATTCCAATAAAAATTAAGATACTCTTTACGTTTCATTTCTATCCCCTTTGATTGATTTAGTAAACACTAGAATATTCTCTCTAGTGCTTAACATCTTAACGGATTGAATAACTTTTCGACAATAGGGTTAACCCTTAATTTATTAAAATAAACACAAAATATAAATTACATTTTTGTAATTAAATAACTGATTAAATTACAGTCTATAAAAATAACTATTTAACTTAATTCTAATCTTGATTACATACAATTCAAGTAATAAACACGTTATTCACAGGTTATTAGAACAGTTATTAAACCCCAATTAAAGGTTAAGGTAATTAGTAGGGGGAAATTAAAGGGTTAAAACCCGAGACAATTTAAACCCTCGAAAAACCATTAAACCCTTGATTTGTATTGTGATTACATAGAGAGAGATACAGTAGAAAATAACCTATTGTCGCGAACCATTGCAATCATTAGTATTAAACCTAAAACCTAAAAGAGATCGGACCCCCCCAATTCAATCAAATTTCACACCCCCCCCAGGCGTTTTTCAGAGGAGAAATGGGGGGAGGGGGGTACTGCTGGAACCAGGAGAAAGGAGGGGGGCCCACTCCCCCGTTCCCAAAATTTCTACAAAAAGTTTCAGTTTAATAAACCGATAAATACGTTATACTGGCATCTACAGGAAAAGGAGACTAGTAATGGAATGGACGTTAACGCACCCTATGGAGGTTAAGGAGGTACTGGATACGTTTGAACCTATCTACCAAAATGATAGTAGTGTGGGGTATGACAGGGGTTTTGCGGAAAAGACGTATACAGTGGCAGCGACTGTACAGTTGTTTGACAGAAGTAAAGAGTTTATGGCTCACTGTCGGATTGATGGGAAGATGGTGGGGTTTTGTTGGTTTGATCGATTTGGGTATGCACCCTATTCAACCAAAGAAATATGTAATTCTAAGTTTCACCATGTTGATTTGTCCTTACCGACTAGGACGAGGTATAGAATAATTAACCAAATGATTGACCAACAATTGTTATGGGCTTATCATTACGGCATACCGATAGTCTGTTCTACGAGTGTGAGGGGGGATTATCAGGGTTTTATGAGGATTCATGCAAAGAGGGGTTTTACAGTGCATGGGTCTTTTGCGTATATGGATGTGAAGGAATGGTATGAAAACCAAGGACGCACAGATAGCAATTGAATTGGCAACGGGTAAGAGGATGCCTAAAGCGAAGTCGGTGGTTAACAATGTAACGGAGTATGGTGCGTTGTTTAACCGATTGAATGCTGAGAGGGCTGAAAAGGGATTGCCGCCTTTAAAGACTGCGATGGAAGTATTGATTGATGCGATGCAGTCTGATGAGTTGGATATGAAGGATAAGGCTAGAATTGCTGACAAGCTTGCTCCTTTTGAGTCTTCCCGTGCGCCTATCATATCGATAGAGCATGTACAGAATATTCAAAAGGAAGATGAGATCGATGCTGAAGAAGCATTGGATAATTTCCTAGAGTCTTTAAAGAAGGTTTAAAATGCCATTAATCAAATCAAAGAGTAAGAAAGCTTTTGGTGAGAATATCGCTAAAGAGCGTGAGGCTGGTAAGGGTGAGAAGCAAGCGGTTGCTATTGCTTATGCCGTGAAGAGGGATGCTGAACACAAACGCAAATCCAAGAAGGATAAAAAATGAGTAATTACACATCTGGGAACAATTCTCCCACATTGATGAAGCAAGCTCCTAATCGCAAGGGTAACCACGATTTGACTGCTCCTTCCCATGATACTGGAGTGACCGCAGTAACCAATAAGAATGGTTCTACGATGTATCCTCCTGGTTGCCAAGGTGCTCCAAAGGTTGGACCTCATGGTGGTAAGACTGCTGGTGTTACTGCTGGTAGAAAGCAACCTGTTATGATGAGCGGTCCTAAAGAGTTGTATGATGGCAAGATTAAAAACGATGGTTATATTGCCAAAGACGGCAAGTCTTGGTTAAAGTGAGGCTAATATGTCTGGATACGGAAAAGTGATTAATGGTGGGGTTGCGATGCGTAAGGGCCTTACCAAAGAGATCAACGATAAACTCGAGGGTCTTGCTGAAAACAGAGCTAGAGGCAAAAAGATCGCTACTGCGGTCAATGATGCTTACAAGGTGAAAACTTTGTCCACACAACATACGGACAATGTTAAACAACGCGGTAAATTTGAAAAACCAAGCGTTCCCAAAAACGTATAACTAGGAATTGAAATGGCTACTTATGATGTTGATGCCTTAAAGGCTGATTTACCCACGGCTAAAGATTTAGCACAGTTTGTCTACGATAAAACCCAGATTGCTTTGGACCTCATTGGTAAACCCAAAGAGGAACAGTATCTGGTCGCTAAGAATGCTTTAGAAGGCAAAAAAATTCCGTCTGAATACCAAACAGATGAGAATCCTTACGTTGACAGAAAGGAATTGATTCCTGTTGACGAAATGAAAGAAATCCCACCCCGTAGTCCTGATCTACCCCCTGAGACATCTAGGGTGCATTTCTTTGGTGCTACCAACATGCCCCATCCTCTAGATCCACAGTCTGATCGTAAAGTTATGATCAACTTTTGGAAATACGATAACGGCATGATTACTTATCAGATTTCTGGTCCTGTTGAACAAATTGCCAAGGGTTCTAGGATTAATAAGTTTGGCCAGACTCAACCTGAGAAGTATTCTTGGATTGACCCCCGTACAGAAGAGATGATTCTTCGTAGACAAGATGGATCCTTTACTGAAAAGGGTAGGGGCATTTATTCTTTCTGTATTGGAGAAAAGGGTGCTGGTATTTGGTCGTTGATCGACAAAGATATTATTTCTTTTGCTGAAAAGAATATTGCTAATCCTTGGGCTTAAATGGAAAACTATTCAGAAGTTTTTAGGGACAAACTTCATAACCAAACTGAAGTTTGTGCAAGGAAAAGCCTTGAGATTTTAGAAAAGAATCTTAGAGGAACCCAAACCCTAAAGCCTGAAGAGATTTACTATTTGGCTAGTGCAGCAGAAATACTATTAGATTTGTGCGACAAGTATGGCAAAAAGTGAAGCAAGTGATTATGTATTGCCTATATACAAATCAAGGGCACTTAAATATTTGGTGAAATTGTCAGGTGGTAAGAAAGCCACCAAGTTAATGAGCAAAGAACAACTGGCAAGCATGAAAATTGCCAGAGACAAAATTGCTTATGACATGATGTTTGACCAACTCAAATGGTTCAAACCCTTTGATTACCAAAAACGTTTCTTTGAAACAGGAACCAAATTCACCCGTAGGGGCATGATCGCTGCCAATCGTTCTGGTAAAACCATTGCGAGTACCTATGAAGCAGCCTACCACTTGACTGGAGAATATCCAAAATGGTGGAAAGGCAAAGTATTTGATGAACCGATCATCGTTATGTGTTCGGGTGAATCTTGGGAACAAGTTGCAAAAACGCTACAGTCCAAATTGCTGGGTTGTGATGATATTAAGCAAGCGTATAAATTGGGTTCTGGGGCTATTCCACGGGCAAAGATTGATCCTAAATCGATAAGATCGGATGGAGCCAATGTCCTGGCAATGGAAGTGTGGCATAAATCGGGTGGTAAATCAAAGTTATACTTTTCTAACTACACCCAAGAAACTAGGCATTTGCAAGGCTATGAACTCGATCTTGTTGTACTTGACGAACAACCTCCTGATGACACATTCTCTGAGCTTGTCGTGCGTACTGCTGCCCGAAATGGACAGGTCATATGTTCGTTTACTCCGCTTAAAGGACTTACAGGACTTGTACGAAAGTTCTGGGACCAAGTAGAGGGATACTGCCATGTTCGGGTGACTTGGGACGATGTTCCTTATGTCAACGAATGGGACGAACCATTCTTTACCAAGGAAGAACGGGAGCAGTTGTCGAGGGACTTTATGCCTTGGGAACGGGACTGCCGTATGAAAGGTATCCCGTTGGTCGGTCAGGGAGTGGTGTTTCCGATTCTGGATTGGCCTACTTACAAAAGTACGGATATTGATCTTAGGGACAATGAAAAGCTTGAGCGATTGATTAGTTTTGATTTAGGAATTAAGAATGACCCGACAGTTATCAGTTTCTTTTTCCGTGATCCAGTTGAAGAGATCATTTACTTACAACGGCAAATTAAAATCCCTGCTGGGGAAACGCCTGATGAATACGTTCACTACTTGCTTG